>ERZ772979.166-NODE-166-length-53137-cov-9.723183_pt1 | contig 53137 bp, 42 predicted proteins | sample MGYA00511130_ERZ772979 | MGnify/ENA primary metagenome ERZ772979 (study PRJEB29015, sample SAMEA2738103) | human oral metagenome | biome: human oral; feature: human-associated habitat; material: saliva | place: China | collected 2186 ...
ACGGAATATTCGTAACACATTAACAACGTGTTTGTTATACTAACGAAAAACAAAAAGGGGGTTTTTGGCGTGTAAAAACCCACTTCTTGCAACGCAAAAACCCCCTTTTTGCACGCTAAAAACCATACTTTTGCAACGTAACAACTATACTTTTGCAACGCAATAGCCAATAGATGGCAATATAAGTTAAAGGAAGTTATAAAGCGAAATAATTTCCATTGGAAATTTGTAAGGTACAAATAAAATGCCTAACTTTGCATTAGTTTCCAATGGAAACATATAGAATGTATAATAAAACAGCGTCCACTACAACAGAAACGGCGCAAAAAGCCACAACAAAATAGCAGACGTTAGTGTATAGTGAAAAGGATAATAAAAGAGAGCAAAACGACAAATGTGGAACGAAATCGGTAAAAAAACAATGAAAAAAAATATTTTCGTGCTCGCAGCAGCCGCAGTCTTCACGCTTGGAAGCTGCAATACAACAGCAAAAAACAAAGTAGACAACAACAAAACAAACACACTTAAAACAAAGAAAGGAACAAATATGAAGGTAATAGAAATGAACGAAGCAATGTTCAGAGAGAAGATAATGGACTACAAAAACGCAGGCGACACATGGAAATTTAAAGGCGACAAACCTGCAATAGTAGACTTTTATGCCACTTGGTGCGGTCCGTGCAAAGCCACAGCACCCATTCTTGAAGAGATAGCACAGGAGTATGACGGCAAAATAGACGTATATAAGATAGACGTAGACAAGAGCGAAGAACTCTCAGCACTATTCAACATACGCTCAATACCATCGCTTTTGTTTATTCCAAAAACCGGAAAACCAACCATGTCGGTAGGTGCTCACCCCAAAAACGAACTGGAACAGATGATTAAAGAAACGCTTTTAAAATAAGCCAAACATAGCAAAAGCGTATGGATAACAACTGCATTCACAAAGTGCACAGCATCTTTCGGGCAGTAATAGAATTTGAACGAGCATTAGAAAACACATTCAACATAAACATAAACGAACTTATGTTGCTGTGTATGCTCGCTAATAAAGAGACCCTTCTCGCTGGCGAAATAGCCAGTGAGATGGGTCTTACACGTTCCAACGCATCGAAAGTGATAGCCGCTCTCGAACGAAAAGGATACCTGGAACGCCACACTTGCAAACACGATAGCCGGTGCCAACGATGCCGAATTACCGAAAGCGGACTACAACAAATGGAACACATAAACTGCAAAACGTTTCCTGCGCCACCCAATCTTGCCGCCTTCCTAACACAAAAATAGCAAAACTGCAATGGCAAAACACTGTGGAGAAAACAGAACAATATACCCCCAAAAACACAAAACAAACGTTTATAAAATACAAAATATATAGTATTGAATATGGAAAAACTACACAATTTTTCCAAAAAAGTAGTAATTTGTTCGCTTTTATATCCTTATTAGTAAGTAAAACAGAAAATTTTAACTGTTTTTTGTTTGGTATTTCCACAACAATTATATACCTTTGCAATGAGAATTTAAATGCAATAGTAAATTATGTACATAGATCCAGCCTATAAAAAGCTGCTCGATTGTGGTATACGCCCATCGCTTCAGCGCATAGAGATTATGCGTTATTTGATGGAACATCATACCCACCCAACAATCGACGATATATTTGTAGAACTCAAAAAACGCATCCCAACAGTGAGTCGCACCACCATCTACAATACATTAAGAATGTTTTCGGAGAAGGGCGGAGCACTTATGATAACCATAGACGAACACCATGTGTGCTACGATGGTACCACAACGCCGCACGCTCACTTCTCTTGTAAAGAGTGCGGACGTGTGTTTGATATGCCCGATACACAACCGCCAATGCCCCAAAGTAGTGCAATTGAAGGCTTTACAATAGACGATGCCCAGCTGTACTATAAGGGAATATGTGCCGACTGCCTACGAAAAAAGGCGAAAAAAATGTCGTAAAACAAGGCGGAAGTGCCTAAAATAAGAAATAATGATGTTTAAATTAAAGAATAGTAATGTTTAAATAGTAAGGCAACTAAGCCCTCGTGAGATGGTAAAGCTGCCACAAAAAGAAAATTTGGGATACCTTGATAGAAAGGTATAATGGTTTAGTGAAAAAGGCGAAAATAGCTTGCGAAAGAATAAAAACGCCTTGACGTTTTAGATTTATACTACCTTAAGCGTAAGGTTTCATTGGTTTAGCAAATGGCTAAAATACCTTGCGAGAGGTGCATACGCCAGTTAGATGAAAATGAGAATAACAAAGATGAAGGATAGGAGTGCCTAAATGAGAATGGGACGAAACGTGTTCCATAACATTAAAGCGAGAGAACACAATAATAAAAGGCAGGCATTGGAGATCTCAAAAAGACGCTTCTATTATTAAACCAACCTTCAAACGACTAACTTCTACAAACATTTCGCCCCATTGCTTGCCTTTATATAAATATATAAACTGCGACAAAAAAGTGAAAAGTTATGTTAAACGAGCGTCGAAACTAAGTGTTTCTGCTCACAACATAGAGTTTTTTACTTTCTTGTCGCAGTTTGCTTGTCATGCCTTTCCATACTTTTCTTCGGCTTGTTGCCACACCGTTGCAATGCGTTTCTGTACATATTCCCTATTTGTTGCCACACCGTTGCAATGCGTTTCTATACATATTCCCTATTTGTTGCCACACTGTTGCAATGCGTTTCTATACATATTCCCTATTTGTTGCCACACCGTTGCAATGCGTTTCTATACATATTCCCTATTTGTTGCCACACTGTTGCAATGCGTTTCTATACATATTCCCTATTTGTTGCCACACCGTTGCAATGCGTTTCTATACATATTCCCCATTTGTTGCTACTACTTTGCAACACGTTGGCTGCCAAATGGTTATGCAAAAAGGCTAAAAGTGCAATGCGATGCCCACAGTTTGGTTTTACCAAAATATAGCAACCAATAAACAGAACACATACTACACGAAAAGCGTTGCTACACTATGCAAATGCCATAAATATACGCCCAAAACACAAAAAAGAAGCAAGCAACTCCCGTTTTGGTAGTTGCCTGCCTCCCAATGTGTCGTTTTTTTCGTGTGTACATTCCCTTTCTGTCGCACAAAACCTACAAACTTGTCGAAGCGTTCTTCCTTTCTTGTCGGCTCTAACCTACTATTTTGTCGGTTATTATGTGCCAAAAGACCTTGTATTTCAGTTGTTTACACATTGCTATATAATCATTATAACTGATTAGAAAACGATATTCTAAGTTGTTTGATGAGTGTTTTTGCAATGTGTTTTCTATTGATTTTTGCGCAACACAGATAGCATTCGTCCGCTCTATGCGTATTTTTTGCTTATCTGCACGACCCCATTCCCAGCGTGGTTGCTATGGCTGTGAGCACTGAAAGAACTAACTGTACAATGAATTTCCATTTGTCTTTGTTCATAATTTTACGGTTTTAAACGGTTAATAAAAAGATTTTTGTGTGTTTTTGGAACTACCAAAGAAACCACGCAGCACTGTTTCCGCATTGTTTGCAACTGTTTTTAGCAAGCAGTGCACATTGGTTTCTCTGGTTTTTAGTGCCATTATTGGCAGACCCTAAGCCCCTTAAGGTTAGCAAAGTTTGGCAACATTGGCTACTTATGGGTGCGATTGTCCGCCACTGGGATTAGTTCCTCCTCCGGTGGTTTCGCCTTCTTTCTTTTTCGTTCGGCTACCTTTGTAGGCGGTAAGTTCCTCTACTTGCACACCAGTAACGAAGCTTTTAAAGCGCGAATTGTCCACTCCCACGCGTGTATACGGTTGAAACAGCACGCGAGTTTTCCTTATATTCTTTGCAGGAATAAAGTCTTTGCGTTCCTTTTCGCCCTTTGAACTGATGGAAAGCTTAAAAGTTCCGAAGTTGTCGAGCTTTATTCGCATTCCGTTTTGCAGGTTATGCGTCATCTCTACTACCAAAGCGCTGAGCACAGCAAGTATGTCCGACTCTGTAACGGTGCATCGTTCGCTAATGCGAGCTGCCAATTGGCGAGTGTCTAAGGTGCCCATATAGGCTACACGGGCATACCAATAATTGTTGTACTTGTGCTTTGCAGTGTGTAATTGGTACATTTTGTACTTTAATGCCATAATTTTTTAAGAATTAAAAGGTTAATAAAAATTTAAAACTAAAACTGATATTCATAGGCAGACTACCCACCTACGTTTTGCGTTATATATAATAAGGTGTATCGGCATAACATATTTAGCAAGCAAATTTGTTCCTAATTTGTCGCCGAAAGTCCTATTTTTGTCGTTTATATCCCACGTGAATCCATCGTTTTTGCTTAGCTCCGAGCGGTTCTAACAATAGTTGTTGCACCGCCGAATGCTGTTCCAGAATGTTGCCATAGCGCATTGCTGTTTCGGTGTTAGGCACAAAAATGTCGGCAGCTTCGCCCTTTAGGTGTTGCGAGTTCCACACTCCGCCCACTGCTTTGTTTAGTTTTTTGCACCTGTATCCACTTGTTATAATCACCCGCCCCACCCTTTGCCGTAGTGGTTCGAGCACTTCTGTGCACAGTGCTCTTAGGTTTTCAATCACCTCTTCGGTGCTAATGCCTTCGTCGGGATAGGCATCGGGTGTGTTGTTTATGCCCAACCTAATGGCAGTTCCCGATCTAAAGAACTCGCCAACTGTGAAGTGGGGCGATAAATAGTCGTCTAATGTTAATTTCATATTTTTGTCTCGTTATATGTTTTTATAGTTTTGTTTTTATGCTTTTACGTTTTTGGCTAACTATATATATAAATATGTTGTAGCGTTTTTGTAGCATTTGGTTGTTAGAAAACCGTTTGTTGTTTTACATTTGCAAAGGTACAACATAGCGAAAGGCATATCAAGTTTCTTATGGGTAGTATTGTGGGTAGTATTTAGGCAGTTTCCAGATAGCCAATAAACAGGGCATTGCAGGCACACAAAATAGTTTTAGCAAAGCAGAAATAGCGTGTTTGTTGTGCCAAAATGTGTGCATTGCATTTGGCAAGTATGGTAGGTGCGCCACCATAAGAATATTGTTGCGTTTTAAAAGTATGGTTTTTGTAGTGCAAAAAGGGGGTTTTTAGCGTGCAAAAAGGGGGTTTTTATGTTGCAAAAACCCCCTTTTTGTTTTCTGAATACGTAACAGCCACAGAACAAACAAGTTACACCCAGTTTTCTATGACGCATTGCATATTCACAAAATGGGTGGCGAACAGGTGACGATGACGTTGCGAATGGTTTTTCATTTCGCATTACACATATTATAATAATGTGTCGCACGAATTGCAATAATGCAGCGAACACACGGTGAATGGGTGGTGAACACACCCCGAAACACCCACGAACACACTGCAAAACGCCTTATTTTGACCACGTATATACAAAAAAAACTCCTAAAACCTTTGGGTAAAAAAGGTTTTAGGAGATATTTCAAGACTAAAACAGCCTACAGATTAAGGCTCTTTTTTATAGCTTCTATCTTTTCGTAGGCACGTGCCCGACAATCTTTAAAGTCGGCTGCGGTTTGCATCTTGTCCTTTACTTCTATGTAGAACTTAATTTTAGGTTCTGTTCCCGATGGGCGAACGCTCACCTTTGTGCCGTCTGTGCAGAACCATTGTAGCACGTTGCTGCTTTCGGGCATTGTTATTTTTGTTTTCGTTCCGGTGGCATCGGTTGCTTCAAGAGCCTCGTAGTCTTTCCACAAACACACGGTGCTGCCTCCCAAATTGGTAGGTGGTGTGGTGCGGAAGTTACGCATCATCTGCTGAATTTCGTCAGCTCCGCTCTTGCCCGGGCGTTCTACGTTCACCGTATGTTCCTCGCTGAAGCCATATTCAAGGTATATATCCATTAGCAAATCGTAGAGAGTTTTGCCTTTATCCTTAGCATACGCGCATATTTCTGCCAACAACGAACATGCACTAACGGCATCTTTGTCGCGCACAAAGTCTTCTGCAAGGAATCCATAGCTCTCTTCTCCGCCACCAATATAGTTTTTTTGTCCTTCGGTAAGTGCTATTTCGTGTGCTATCCACTTAAATCCGGTGTAGCAATCGCGCATTTCTATGTGTTGTTTTTTGGCAATTTGTGCAATTACTTCGGTGGTTACAATGGTTTTAACAATATAGTCTTTAGGTGTCATTTTGCCTAAAGCCTGTCTGTTTGTTATGATATACCATAGGAAAATAAGGCAGGTTTGGTTTCCATTTATTAGAATCCATTCGCCGTTACTATCTTTACAAGCCATACCAACACGGTCGGCGTCGGGGTCGGAAGCCATCAAAATATCGGCATCTAATGCCTTTGCGTCTCTCAAGCCCAATGTTAATGCTTCGGCAATTTCGGGGTTTGGACGGTCTACTGTGGGGAAGTTTCCATCTTTTACCATTTGTTCCTTTACGCAATGCACGTTTGTGAATCCCCATTCTTGTAGCGAACGTGGTATAATAACTCGTCCGGCGCCGTGCAAAGGTGTGTAAACTATGCAGAGATTGTGCTGCCGTTTAATTACATCGGGGTCTATACAAACTGTTTTTACCATGTTTAGGTATGCCTTATCTACGTCTTCTCCAATTATTTCAATAAGGTTTTTGTTGCCCTTAAACAGCACATCTTCTATCTTAACTTGGTTCACCTGGTTGATAATTCCCTTATCGTGAGGAGCCAAAACCTGTGCGCCATCGTCCCAATATGCTTTGTATCCGTTGTATTCGCGTGGGTTGTGGCTTGCCGTAATGTTCACTCCGCCCTGCGCTTTAAAGTGTCTTATGGCGAAAGAACACTCTGGTGTGGGTCGCAAATCGTCGAAAAGATAAACCTTTATGCCGTTTGCAGAGAAGATGTTGGCTACTGTTTCGGCAAACAAACGAGAGTTGTTGCGACAGTCGTGGCACACTACTACCGATATTTGTTGCATGTTTTTGAAGCACATTTTTAGGTAGTTGGCAAAGCCTTGTGTAGCCATTCCAACGGTGTAGATGTTCATTCGGTTTGTGCCTGCGCCCATAATGCCACGCAAACCGCCTGTTCCAAACTCAAGATCTTTATAAAACGACTCTATAAGAGCATCTTTGTTGTCGCTGTTTAGCATGTTTTCAACTGCCTTTCGTGTATCTTCGTCGAAAGCAGGAGCAAGCCATTGTTGTGCCTTTTGCTCGCATTGGGCAATAAGTTCTTTGTTCTGCATAGTTACCTGATAGTTTTATTGAGGGGTGTTTTTACGTCCCTCGGACGTTATTACTATATAGTTTGGTTGCCCCCACCCCATTTTACATTTGCACAGAGGGGTGTGCTGAAGGGCATTAAACAGTGCAAATATACAGAAATAAATAGAATATATACCTTAAATATAGGATTATTTTTGTATTTTTGTGTCCGATTTTCAAAATTAAAACTAACATACAACAGAATGGAAATATATTTTCAAGGTGTAATTTTGGCGGTTTGCACCTTTTTTATAATAGGATTGCTACACCCCGTAGTAGTGAAATGGGAATTTTATTTTGGCACAAAAGGCTGGTGGCTATGGCTTGTGGGAGGCATAGTTTGCTGCGTTTCGGCTCTGTTTGTGGCAGATATATTCTGGTCGGCACTACTTGGCGTAACGGGAGCATCGCTTCTTTGGGGCATAGGAGAACTGTTTGAACAAGTGAAAAGGGTAGAAAAAGGGTGGTTCCCAATGAACCCTAAACGCAAAAACGCCTACAAAAAATAGCAAATGAAAGCCACTTTAATATTGGTGGGACGTACTAACAACGAACTGTTTGCACACGCAATAGCCGACTATGTGGGACGCATTGGACACTACATTCCATTTAAAATAGTTACCATTCCCGAACTAAAAAACACTAAAAAACTGTCTGAAGCACAACAAAAAATACGCGAGGGCGAAACAATTCTACGCGAAATACAAACAGCCGACACGGTTGTGCTGCTAGATGAGCACGGAAAAGAGTTTCGGTCGATAGACTATGCCGCATGGTTACAAAAGAAACAGAACACAGCAAAGCATCTTGTGTTTGTTATTGGTGGCGCATACGGCTTTTCGGAAGCTGTGTATAGCAGAGCTAACGAAAAGATTTCGCTTTCTAAAATGACATTCTCGCACCAGATGGTACGCCTTATTTTCGTTGAACAACTCTACCGCGCATGCAGCATTATACGGGGCGAACCGTATCACCACGAATAGTTTGGCAATCCGTTTGCAGCATTATCGCAAACCGTTAGCAGCCGTAGGGGTCCGATTTATCGCGCCCGCATATACAAAAACACACACATAATGGCAAACGGAAATGTGCGTGTGGTGAAATAAATGCACAGATTCGGTAACAGAAAAATACAAATTCGATGCCAATTATACACAAATTTGACAACGAAAAAATGCATGTGCGATGAAACGAATACACGTATTTAATGACGTGAATATACATATTTGATAATGCAGGATACGGGCACGATGAATCGAATACACGTATTTAATAATGTGGAAATGCGTTTTGGGTTATGGAAATACACATTTTTGGTTATGCAAAAATACGGGCACGATGAATCGGTCCCCTACGCCTAACGGAATGTTCGTTGGTGTTTCGTGGATTGTTCGACACATTATTATAATATATGTAACACATCATCGTAAACCGTCCACAACATCATCGCAAACCGTCCGCAACATTATCGTAACTCGCTCGCAACTCGTTTATTTCGTGATGGTTACGCATTCTGAAAACAAAAACCCCCTTTTTGCACTTCAAAAACCATACTTTTGCACTACAAAAACCCCCTTTTTGCACGCCAAAAAGGGGGTTTTTGCTCTGTAAAAAAGGCGGGGCTGCACAACAAAAACGAACAACCAGAAAAGCACTACCCGTAGCAACTATGCCTAACACGCACACCCCACCCCACAACAACACTACACATAGCGCACACGCCTACGCTTAATGTCTAAACGCATAGGGTGCAATATGCCCTGCTCGCTATACAACAACATGTAACGCTCCACTATAGGACGCACACGAATGTTCTTTCTACGACGCAACTTGTCTAAAACACTCGAAGGATTATCGGGCGGAACAACATTCAACACAGCACAAATGCAACGCACAATAGTGCAAAAACTCATTGGAATGCCATGCGAATCGAGCAGCAAACCCGTCTCCCAAACAAGATGAGACAGCTCCACTAAATCGGTTTTAGTACTCGTCCACCGTAAACCCTCCACATAATCGTGGTTCAATAACTCCGAAAAATCGGCAGCTACCATTGCTTTCATCTTCAATTCATCATCGCCAGACCAGCGATTGTTGCCCAAATGGGTCTTAGAAACTACTTTCATAATAATTAAAAAAAAGTTTAACGGCATAGGATATGTTAATAAACACAAAACCTAAAATTGCCAAATAATAAAATTAAGGTTAATAAACCCGTCGTGCACAAACCACTATGGAGTAGCCAAAGGGCAGACACAACTAATTAATAATCACGCTTCTACAGATCGTTAGCCATATTTCGACCCGTTTCCGGTGCAAATATACAACCACCATTGTGCAGTATATGTTCAACGTAAAAAATATTTTTTGTTAAACTTTCATAACCATTTCGGTTCGCGAAATAAACTCTTCTATATTTCCAAAAATACGATATAAAAAAGTAAGAAACTAATTTGCAGATTATAAAAAAAATAGTACCTTTGTGTAAAATAAGGGAAGCGGACAGAAAAAACGCACCCCACACACACCTAATTAGGTTATAATAACAATTTATAAAAACCATTATTATGAAAGTTATAAACACAAACAAAGCACCAAAAGCCATTGGACCATACAGCCAAGCTATAGAAGCTAACGGACTGGTTATTACTTCTGGACAACTACCAATAGACCCTGCAACAGGCGAATTTGCACCCGGAGGCATCAAAGAACAAACCAGACAATCGCTAACAAACGCAAAAGCTATTCTGGAAGAAGCAGGAATAAGTATGGCAAACGTTATGAAAACCACCGTATTCCTATCGGATATGAACAACTTTGCTGCCATGAACGAAGTGTATGCAGAGTTTTTTAGCGAACCATTCCCCGCTCGTTCGGCAATAGCAGTAAAGACTTTGCCAAAGAACGCACTGGTTGAAGTGGAGTGTATTGCAGCAAAATAAGATACAAAACTAATTCATTTCATAATATTTTTGGTGGCCTAAACTCTTCTATACACATAGAAGGTTTAGGCTTTTTGCTTGCGAACAAATTGCAACAACGCTGCTTATGAGGTGCGAATGCGCTGCTGACGGATTGCAACAACGTGGCGGACGGATGCGAATGCGCTGCTGACGGATTGCGGATACGTGGCGAACGAATTGCAACAATGTGGCGACATTCGGCGAATACGTGGCGAACAATTTGCAACAATGCAACATTCAAAAAACAAAAACCATACTTTTGTAACTCAAAAACCCCCTTTTTGCACGTCAAAAACCATACTTTTGCACGTCAAAAACCATACTTTTGTAATGCGAATATGTAACATACAGAAAACGAACACGTTGCGAACATTCCACAAATGCGTGGCGAACACCCACGAAATTGGTTGCGAACACTCCGCCAGGCGTGGGGGACCGATTGCGGATGCGCTGCGAACGAATTGCCAAACATTGCTGACGGTCTGCCAAAACGCTGCAAAACACGCTGCATCATTCGGCACTCCGCACAACAATGCCCCAACATACAAACATAAAAAAACGTATAAAATTTACAACAGAATATGAAAAAAACAACACTAATAGTAAACATTTTTATCACCATTTTCCTACTCTTATTTGCGCTAAAACCCCTTTTACAATCGAGCAACCTATATTGGTGCGCCATATACATACTGTTTGGCGTGGGGTTCATCGCCCAAACTTCAACCATAATAAACGGATTTAGAAGAAAATTATTCCCACAAAAACAAATCAAAATATTAAACACCACATTGTATATTATGCCATTTATATCCGCATTAGGAATATTTATAAGTTTTAAATACGACCATTCCTTCTTAACTTTCTGGATATTTATGCTAATTCTAAATGCACTTTATATAGCTGTCCGACTCTTTCTAAAACCCAAAAACCGTTCCTAACATTCCACAAAATACCCACACCCACCCACGAAATTGGTTGCGAACATTCCGTCAGGCGTAGGGGCAGATTCATCGTGCCCGTATCCTAACATAAACAAATACACATATCCGCACTACCGAATATATGTATCCACATTATCAAACACACATATCTACATCATCAAACACGTGCATTCATTTCATCGAATACGTATATTCACATCACCGCACACGCATTTCCCCCTCCATTTCGTGTGTGTTTACGTATATGCGGGCACGATAAATCGGGCCCCTACAGCTGCTGACGGTCTGCAACAACGCTGCGAACAAATTGCAATATACACACGTACACCCACGAAACACCATACTTTTGCACCACAAAAACCATACTTTCGCACCGCAAAAACCTATCGGCGACAAATTGGGAGGGTCGCAAAAACGTTTTGTTAAAATCATCATTGTAGCTGAAACGAATATCTCCCATACTCAAAACAAAACTCTATCGTCTCTCTTAGAATATCATTTTCTTAATCATTATAATAGATTATATAGGGTACGGATAACTATCTGACATTCAATTTATAACGATTTCCACATACGACAAATATGGAACTTATCTGCGACAGATTAGTAATTTGAATGCGACAAATACGTAATTTGTCTACGACAAATAGGTAACTCGCCACCATTTCGGCACGACAGAATGGGAGAATAGGGGCGACAGAATGGGAATTTTTCACTTTTTTGACGCCGAAAACATATCTCAAATGCGCCAAAAACACCACTTTCTGTTTCTAAATACTACTCCCCCACCCCACCAAAATTTGTTTTTTATGGTGCTGAATACCATTACTGTTTTTACATTTACATACTTGTAAATGCTTGATAACGTGCTGAATACACATTCTTAAATATTGCTTACGACACAATGGGAGCAATATTTATATGCCTAAAAAATACCTTTCAGCGACACTTTGGGAAACTATATGCACCCATTTCTCACATCGTTGTTGAATATTTGCGATATTCAGACACAACAAAGCTGCCACCTTCGCTGAATATTCTCCATATTCAGGCACAACAAATCGCCCCCCGCGCCTGCCAACAAACTGTCTGTCAGCTGCCAACAATCTACACTATCGCCATTAAAGCTCCACAATTCTGCAACGCACACTTCACTATTCTACACCACACATTCTACAATTCTGCAACGCACAAACCGCCAGACGTATGGGCAGATTCATCGTGCTCGCCTCTCCTCCGTTAATGTTTCGTGGCTGAATATTCATCTCCTCTGCCTCCATTAATTTCACTTTCGTGGGCGTATATATATACGCAGGCACGGCAAATCTGCCCATACAGCTGCTAACATCCTGCTATTCAGATGATAATAAACAACCATTACACTGCTAACAACCTGATGCGCACCCCTCAAAACTCTATCCGTAGCCCCTGCAAACATATTGCTACATTCTCTGTTTGCGTGCATTCGGAAGTCTTCCTAACCAGACAACGCCACCCATTTTTTACCCCCCTAACACACCATAAACCTACTTTCGATTTGCGTTCGGTTTTCTCTCCCAATTTGTCGCACCACTTTTGCAAAAGCATACTTCCTTTTTTGTCGCACAATGGCTATACCTCTGTTTTTTAATACCCTACTATTTTGTCGCACTTTTCTATACCTTTCCTCCTCGATATTGCCTAAATTCTGCTACCCATACCACAAAACTGCTGCAAAATAGCCCATTTTTCGAACGACAAATTAGGAACAAATATTGTTCAAAATATACCTCATAAGCTATATATAAATATCTAATGTACAGTAAAATAAATATATACAACTACAGAAACACTTAAACAATTAACCAAACTTTTCACTTTTTTGTCGCCATTCGCCTTTAATTCATCTCTTATCTGCTATGTGTATCAGTGCTTTATACACCTTTTTACACCTCAAAAAACTATATTCCCATTTTGTCGTACATAGTTTTTACAGCATATTTCCTCCCTTTTTGTCGCCCAAAACTACCCCTTTGGTTTTGCAACAACAATTCTGTTGCTACCCCATACCCATTTTCCTGCTTTTTTTCTACGCCTCCCCCACCCTTTCCGTTCCATTGTTTTTTGCGTTCGTTTCTATTTTTTTCCAAAATAGACTTGCGTTTTTTGCTTCAAAAAATCTTCCGTTTTTGTCGCCAAAACTTTTGGGTTTTCTAAACGCTATACCATTTACAGTGTTTCGGTTCTAACCAATTTAAAAATGTAAAACCCTATTTTTGTCCATCAAAAACCCCCTTTTTGCACGCCAAAAACCATACTTTTGCAATGCAAAAACCACCCTTTTGTTCTGTGAGAATGTAACATTCAGATAACCAACACGTTGCGAACGGTTTACGACTGTATATCAAACAGATTGCGAACACGTTGCGAACGGTTCACTAATAATGTAATACCCACCCACGAAACACCACAAAACACTCCGCCAGGCGTAGGGGCCGATTCATCGTGCCCGTATCCTAACATTACCAAAATGCATATTCCCATTACCCAAAATGCATATTCCCATAACCAAATACGCATTTCCCCTCCCCATTACGTATGTGTTTACGTATATGCGGGCACGATAAATCGGCCCCTACAGCTGCTGACGGTTTGCGATAACGTTGCGAACGGTTTACTAATAATGTAACACCCACCCACGGAATGGGGTGCGAACACTCCGCCAGGCGTAGGGGACCGATTCATCGTGCCCGTATCCTAACATTACCAATTGCACATATTCGCATTACCAAATAGGCATATTCGTCCCCCATTTCGTGTGTATTTACGTATACGCGGGCACGATAAATCGGCCCCTACAGCTGCTAACGGTCTGCCAATTACATGGCGAACACTCTGCAAACACTCAACACCCACCCACGAAATGCCTCACGAACACTCCGCCAGGCGTAGGGGGCAGATTCATCGTGCCCGTATCCTGACATTACCAAAAAAGCATATTCGCATTACCAAATACGTGTATATTCGTTATCAAATATGCATATCCACATTATCAATTACGTGTTTTCATCTCACCCCGCACACATCTTCGCATTACCATACCAATATATTCGTTTTTTGTTATCTATAATATTGAATATAAAACAACCCTATACAGCATATATATACACGTAAACTGCATAAACTGTTTCTTAGGCTATTTTCTCATAAAAATACAGAATCGTGCCTTACACTCCACCTTATATATATGTATGCACCCTAATTTCGTTCTCACGTCTGGTAGAAATTGCGTTCCAATTATCCTCCCTATTCCCAGCGTCGAACCCCGATTTATTTCACCCCCTTTACCGTTTTCATACACAGAATGGAGAAAAAAAACACGTGCATACCGAATTTTTACTCCCCGAAACTGTACCAAACTATGCATGGACAGAATAATTTGCTCTCACGCCTCCCACTCCTTTCGCCCCCCATTTGTAGAAATCACATTGCCTTCTCTTAGAATTTGCACCACCCATTCGTAGAAATCGCATTGCATTCTCTTAGAGTTTTCACACCCTCTCATAGAAATCACGTTGTCTTCTCTTAGAATTTGCACCACCTATTCGTAGAAATGTGTTATGTACTCGTATAATTTGTATCATTCAATTGTATATTGTTGCCACTATTTTCGTGCAATTGCGTTGCCACCGAATATAATTTTATTACACATTCTCTCGCTTTTCATTCTCTGCTGAATATATTTTTCCGTTCAAATATCCATTTTCTAACCATACCAACTACCCTACCCCACTCATGGAAATACCTTCTAATGCATCTATGTTTCCCATTCTGTTCTGTGCGCAACCACTAAAAATAACCATATAAAACCACTAAAAATATGAATAATAAGATATCTTTGTTTGTATAAAAATAAATCTAAACCAATATAAATATATAAAAACAAAGAAACAAAAAGATGGATTTAAGCAAGCGAATAAAAATATATTACAATACTATATCTATTATACTGAAAATATAAATATATAAAAACAAAGAAACAAAGATATTGTAATATAAAATAAGATTTCTATTTTTGTAGAGCAATTTATAAAAAATTAAAAACGTTTTGCCATTTAAATGTTTTGTAGTACATTTGTATTTATGTGAAGATTTTTAAGGTTATGTTTTTATATAAATATATCTTTGATTTTCTAAACGTATACATTTGTGCTGCATTTATAGCGATAACGGTAGGCTGAAAGTTGTATAAAACGTTGATATATAATATATAATTCAAATATATAAAAATATAAATGCGTTTCGATAACTATCTCTTCGCTTGACAGCACAGTGCTAATTGCGTTCTTTGAATAGTTGTTTTAATATATTATTGCGTGCTTCTGTAAATATATAAATATACCTTTAATTCTTTATTTAGTTGCTTATAATTGGATTATAGGTATACCTTTTAATATATTTATATGGCATAATGTAAATACAAATATAGTGCAAAACATAATTAAACAAATGTTTATGTACCTATAAAGGTAAAGCTTTGATAATATTTAAAAGTACTAATGTAAAGAAGTAAAACTATAAATATATAAAAATATGAAGGTAAATGTGTTTGAAGTAACGTCTCGTCGCGTTGCAATATTGGGTTGGTCGGTGAGCTTATGTGTGGTTTTCATGTTGTTGCAACTATCAGAAAAGTATGGGCAGCATATTGATGAGCTTACGGCAGATGGGTTTAGCGTTGCCGATACGGCATCTAAGGTTACGCCATTGTTATGGTTTTGTGGGCTGTTGGTGCCTTTTTGTTCGCTGTTGGCGTGGGAACAGCTTCGCCATGCCTTACTAAAAGCCAACCATTACTGGTTGCAGCTTATGCAGATAGTGGTGATGGTGCTTACCTTTTTGGGGGTTGTGGTGGCTGTTATCCCTTCGGATACGGCTCAAATGGTGCATGGCACGTCGCTGTTGGGTGGTTTTGCCAAATTTCAGTTGGCGTTTCCATTCTACAATAATATGGCTATTGGCATTGTTAATTTGTGTTTAGGTATTGGCATTGCCCGGTTGTTTGGCGGCAGGGTGCGCCTTTACGGCATTGGTTTGGCAGTTTTGCCAGTGCTATCTATGTTGGTTGGCGAGTTTTACACCTATTTATATACGAGCGTGGGTGGACTTACGTTGCAAGCGTTAGATACTTATCGCATTACAATGTTGGTTGTTCAGTTTGTGCTTCAGTTGGTTTTGTGGGTGTTATTGTATAGGACTTTCACTTCAACCGACGATTAGTTGGAGTGGGGGAGTGTGACTTTTGTTGCTGCGCGTCCTACTATCTGTTGGGTAAAAGGTATGCTTTTGAGAACGGAAGGTATATATACAAACATACAATAATACCTTTTAAGGTAAATAAAAAGATAGCTATAAGAGTATAAATGTAAATATATAAAATATTGAATAATACGACTTTACAGGCTGTTTAAATACAAACAGATATGTAAAAGTAAATATATAAAAACATAAACCATTGGATTTTGCCTTGCTTTTATGGCAGAACGGCGACCTGAAAATAAATATATAAAAATGTAAACCGTTGGATTTTGCCTTGCTTTTATAGCGAAATGGCAGCCCGAAAGTGAATATATAAAAATGTAAACGGTTGGATTTTGCCTTGCTTTTATAGCGAAATGGCAGCCCGAAAGTAAATATATAAAAATGCAAACGGTTGGATTTTGCCTTGCTTTTATAGTGAACTGGCAGCCCGAAAGTAAATATATAAAAACATAAAATGTTGGTATTCGCCTTGCTTTTATAGCGAACTGGCAGCCCGAAAGTAAATATATAAAAATGTAAACTGTTGGATTTTGCTTTGCTTTTATAGCGAAACGGCAGCCCGAAAATAAATATATAAAAATGTAAACCGTTGGATTTCGCCTTGCTTTTATAGTGAAATGGCAGCCCGAAAGTAAATATATAAAAACATAAATAGTTGGATTTTGCCTTGCTTTTATAGTGAAATGGCAGCCCGAAAGTAAATATATAAAAATGTAAATAGTTGGATTTTGCCTTGCTTTTATAGCGGAATGGCGATCCGAAAATAGAAATATACAAATATGAAAAAGCTTATAATAGACCATTTCAGTCTGCGTTCTAACGAGCTAAAAGTGCTTAAGGTGTTAGAAATAGTGTATGTTTTTTGCACCGTTGCTCTTTTTCTGGTTATGGTAAACCAGTGTGGCGAGACGCTTACAGAGGGTAGCGTGTCGGTTTCTGATGTAGTTTCCATCACCGCCGAAGGGTTAATTTTGTTTTGCGAAGTGGCATTTTTAGCCATTTTGCAGCGTGGTTTAAATGGGGTAGGCCACCAAAAGTCGCTTGTTAGGTGTGCCAACGTGCTCACTACAGTTATGGGGTTAGGTGTTGTTTATGCCATTTTGGGCAAATTTTCGCTGCTTTATTATGGCACCGAAGACCTTCCCGACTTACTCGATTGGACGGCGTTTCTTTCCCATTTGTTCTACCTTGTGTTTGCGTTCGGTGTGTTTGCGTGGGTTTATTTCCACGCTTCCAGCAAGTTGTGCGCCTATCTTCGCTATGCGCTACTTGCGGCATTGTTAGCGTTTATCTTTATTGTTGCATCTACATGGCTGGTTTTGCTTAACTTTCCAAGCCTGTTTACAGCCATCACGCTCACAATTTCGATTGCGTTTCAAACCGGTTGTTTCTTGCTTTTAACCCGAATGCTAAAGTATAGAGGCAACAAAACGGACGCCGACAACACCCATTCCGGCACATCGTTCAACCATTAATACGATATATATAAGGTAGAAAATTTATTTACGAACAAACATAATAATATAAAAATATAATAAGGTATGAAGAATATTAAAGTAGTATTTGCAAATCAGAAAGGTGGAGTAGGTAAGAGCACACTATGTATGCTGTTTGCCAATTATTTAAGTTGGAAAGGCAAACCCGTGTGTATTATCGACACCGACTTACAGAAAACCATTTTAATGCAGCGTCAGAAAGACGTCCAAATATACGACGAAGAAGAGCCATACAGTGTGCAAAGCTTCGACGTAAGTGCTCCCGAGCTGATGCAACAGCTAATGGAATCGGCTTCAGAGGTAGAAGGTTACGTGCTATTCGACTCTCCTGGTAACGTAAGCGAGGACGGATTGGTGCCCCTTTTCACCAATGCCGACTACATTGTGTGCCCTTACGAATACGAAGACAAGACGTTAGACTCTACCGGAGTGTTCGTTCAGGTTATTAATGCCCTAAAAGATGTGAACCCAGAAATGCACGCTCAAATATTTTTTGTGCCAAACCGAATAGACCCCCGTATAGGAACATCGGACGAGCAACGTATGTGGAGCGACACCAACGACATATTTTCGCAGATTGGAAAGGTTACTCCTATAGTGAACAGTAGGGCTACACTGAAACGCATAAATACCTTCGAACTGCTTGCTACACAGCGAGAAGCAGTGAAGGGAGCATTCGAATATATGATAAAACGAATGAAGTAGACATGCAAAAACCCCCTTTTTGCAATGTAAAAAGTGGGTTTTTGCACGCCAAAAACCATACTTTTGCAACGCAAAAAGTAGGTTTTTAAAAACTAAAACATACAGCAAAAAAATAAAGCAACATACTATTATGGTAAAGAAAAAAACAAGAGTTATAATGCCAGGCGGTATTTCTGGATTAGTAAACAAGGTGCAAGGCATAGAGAAACCCACAGTTACACCCCCTGCCGAGCCCGAACCCGAAGAAGAAATAGCACCCGAACCCGAACCCATTCGCGAGCCTGTGCACCACGAACCCACCCTGCACACCAAGCCAGCGGCACCTGCCGACGAGAAAGACAGGTCGGCTCCGGCAGCTAAAAAGTTGCCAAAAGCAGAAGGAAAAGAGCTTGCGCGCGAATACACACTACAGCAAGGCGATACCACAGACAGCTGGCAGATGTTTTTAGACCTGGCTAAAGAATACAAGTTGCGCGATTCTAAGTTGGCAACAGTGTATATAGACTCCGATTTAAAAAGTGTTCTCGACCGTCTGAAGTCAGCCAACAGCATAAAAATGCCATCAACAGCGCTGCTCAGTTCCATAGTAGCTCGTTTCGTGTTCGACCACGAAAAGAACATAAAAGAAGCCATCTACGGCGACAGTTTGTTGTAGTAGAGTAGGGGAGAAGTGGCGTGTTGCCACCCATTGGCAGCCGCAAAAGTCCTATTTATCGTGCCCGCATATACGTATTCACCCACAAAAAGGGTGGCGGAAATGTGCGTGCGATGGTGTGAATGCACGTAATTGATAATGTGGATATGCGTGTGCGGTAATGCAAATGCACGTATTCGGTAATGCGAATATGTATATTTGATAATGTTAGGATACGGGCACGATGAATCGGTCCCCTACGTCTGGCGGAATGTTCGTTGCGCATTTCACGGATTGTTCGTTGGCATTTTGCGGAATGTTTTGTGTGTATTTCGTTGGTGTTCGCCACGTTATCGCAATCCGTCAGCAGCCGTAGGGGTCCGATTTATCGCGCCCGCATATACGTATACACCCACAAAATGACAAACGGAAATGCGTGTGCGGTGATGTGGAAATGTGTATTTAATAATGCAAATGCACGTATTCGGTAATGTGGATATGCGTGTGCGGTAATGCAAATGCACGTATTCGGTGAAATGAATATACGTATTCAATAATGTGAAAACACGTAATTGATAATGTGGATATGTGTGTGCGTTGAAACGGAAACACGTATTTAATAATGTGAATATACGTATTTGATAATGTGGATATGCGTGTGCGGTGAATCTGCCCCTACGCCTGGCGGAATGTTCGTTGCGCATTTCACGGATTGTTCGTTGGTATTTTGCGGAATGTTCGCCACGTAATTGGCAATCCGTTAGCAGCCGTAGGGGTCCGATTTATCGTGCCCGCATATACGAAAACACCCACGAAATGGGGGACGGAAATGCATGTTCGGTGATTTGAATACACATATTTAATAATATGAAAACACGTATTCCATGAAATGAATGCATATATTTAATAATGTGGAAATACGTATTTGGTGAAATGAATGTGTGTATTTAATAATGTGAATACACATATTTGGTTATGGAAATATGCGTATTTGATGATGTTAGGATACGGGCGCGATGAATCTGCCCCTACGCCTGACGGAGTGTTCGCACCCCATTTCGTGGGTGAGCGTTGGTATTTCACGGAATGTTTGTTGGTATCTTGCGGAGTGTTTTGTGTGTATTTCGTTGGCGTACGTGGTTTTTTCACGGTATGTTCGCCACGTTATCGCAGACCGTCAGCAGCCGTAGGGGCCGATTTATCGCGCCCGCGTATATGAATACACCCACGAAATGGGAGACGGAAATGCGTATTCGGTGAAATGGATATGTGTATTTGATGATGTTAGGATACGGGCGCGATGAATCGGCCCCTACGCCTGGCGGAATGTTCGTAACCAATTTCGTGGGTGAACGTTGGTGTTTTGCAGAATGTTCGCCACGCATTCGCAATCCGTTTGAAATGCCTTCACGTAATGTTCGCAACGTGTTCGTTATCTGTATGTTACATATTCGCCGTGCAAAAGTATGGTTTTTGCGCCACAAAAGTATGGTTTTTGGCGTGCAAAAACCCCCTTTTTACATTGCAAAAACCCCCTTTTTGGCGTGCAAGAAGTGGGTTTTTGCAAAGCCTTAATTAGTAGGTGGTTGCATTGTTTTTGTGTTTCGGGTAGATGTAGCAATACAATAAATGTTAGAAACAGACGTTATTCATAGTATGAATAAGGCAAAATTTCTATCCATTGTGCTGTTGTTTGTGTGCCTGCTCTATGCTGGAAACGCTATGGGACAGTCGTTTACGCTGCAAGGAAAGGTGTCCGACCAAGATGGAAACCCCATAGAGCTGGCATCAGTGATTGTTGCTTCGCAAGGAAAAATTACGATGAGCAACCTTAAAGGCGAGTTTAATATGCAGCTACAGAGCGAAGATTCGGTTAAAATACGCTTCTCTATGCTGGGCTATAAGAGCAAAGTGAAGGTGTTGCACAAGCCACAAGGAAAGCAAACTCTACAAATTCAGCTTGCAAACGACAACCAATTGGAAGAGGTAGTGGTAGAAGCACACGCACCACAACATGGAACTACCGAAGATATAAAGGTTGAAGCTACTAAGCGAAACCCGTCTGTTTCGGGCAATGCAGTGGAAGAAATATTGCAAACACAGGCAGGAGTGTCTACCCATTCCGAACTTTCGTCGCAGTATAATGTGCGAGGTGGAACGTTCGATGAGAACTCTGTATATATAAATAATGTGGAAGTGTATCGCCCCTTCTTGGTTCGGAGCGGACAACAAGAGGGTCTTTCTGTTATAAATGCCGACCTTGTAGACCGTGTTGGCTTCTCTACGGGAGGCTTCGAAGCTAAGTATGGCGACAAAATGAGCTCGGCTTTAGACATCACTTATAAGCGTCCTAAACGCACAGAAGGCTCTATTACGGCATCGATGTTGGGCGCAAGCGCATATTTTGGACTATCATCGAAGAAACTTACATGGACTAACGGACTTCGATATAAAACAAATAGATACCTCTTGGGTACGTTAGAAACAAAGGGAGAGTATAACCCTTCGTTCTTAGACTACCAAACTTATCTGTCGTGGCAACCATCTAAACGGTGGCAAATAGACTTTATTGGAAACATATCGGATAACAATTACAACTTCGAACCCGAAGACAGAGAAACCAAATTTGGTACACTAAAGAATGTAAAGTCGTTTAAAGTATACTTCGATGGTAAGGAAAAAGACCTCTTCCGCACCTTCTTCGGCTCGCTAAACATTACCCGACACCTATCCAAACACACAGACGTGTCGCTAATAGCATCGGCTTTCTCTACCAAAGAACAACAACGATACGACATTCAGGGGCAATATTGGCTCACACAAACCGAAACTTCGGAGAACTTAGGGGTGGGAACCTACATGCAACACTCACGCGACTATCTTAAAGCAGACGTTAAAAGTCTTAAATTAATGCTGTTGCACCGTGCAGGAAACCACAAAATAGAAGGCGCTTTCACCTATAAGATGGAGAAAATAAAGGAAAATTCTGCCGAATATGAGTATCGCGACTCTGCCGGATACAACATTCCGCACAACGGAGAAACACTCGATATGATTTATTCGCTACGCGCTCGCAACACGTTAAACGCAAAACGCATTGAAACATACGTGCAAGATACATGGAATTTTAAAACCAACGACTCTATACCAACACTGTTTAGGCTGAACTATGGTGTGCGTTACGCCTACTGGAACTTTAACGGAGAGAGTATTGTTTCGCCAAGAGCATCGCTCAATATCACACCCGGCTGGAACAGAAACCTATCGTTCCGTGTGGCAGCAGGACTATACTATCAGGCACCATTCTATAAAGAACTGCGCGATACTGCCACCGTGAATGGCGTAATATATGCCTCGCTGAACAAAAAAACACGTTCGCAACGGTCTATACACGCATTAGCGTCTATGAGCTACCGCTTTACAATGATGAACAGACCATTCAAATTCACTGCCGAAGCATACTATAAAGCCATATCACGACTGGTTCCTTACACGGTAGACAACGTTAAAGTAACCTATTTTGGCGACAAACAAACCTCCGGACACGCCACCGGACTCGACCTAAAACTATTCGGCGAGTTTGTACCAGGCGCCGATTCGTGGCTCACTTTAAGTGTTATGAACACCGCAATGAAGCTAAATGGCAAGAACGTACCCCTACCAACCGACCAGCGTTTTGCCCTTAACCTCTTCTTTACCGACTATTTTCCTGGCTCAACACGGTGGAGAATGTCGCTGAAACTGGCGTATGCAGACGGTCTTCCTTTCTCTGCACCACACCAAGAACTAAGTTCTAACTCGTTTAGAGCACCTGCTTACAAACGCGCCGACATAGGTATGAGTTACCGAATATTTGATAATAACGATGGTTCGCACCACTCTATATTCCGCAATGTGTGGGTAGGCGTAGACTGCTTGAACCTTTTTGGCATTAGCAACGTAAACTCTTACTACTGGATTACAGATATTTCGGGACAGCAATATGCCGTACCTAACTATCTAACAGGTAGACAAATAAACGCAAAACTATCGGTGGAATTCTAAAAAAAACATAGGAACAATAACATAATTTAACCGTTATAACTTGTAAGAATTACATAAAACGACTAACTTTGTAGCGTTATTTAACAACAAATATAAAGACAAAGACGTTATGAAAAAATATGAATGCGATACCTGCGGGTATGTTTACGACCCAGCAGTAGGCGATCCAGACGGTGGCATAGCACCAGGAACAGCCTTCGAAGATATCCCAGACGATTGGGTATGCCCACTATGCGGAGTTTCAAAAGAAGACTTCTCAGTAGTTGAAGAGTAATTTCTAAAAATTTTAAAGTTAATAAATTTATGGGAGGTACGTGGTTTTTTGCCACGTGCCTTTTTTGTTTTTTATGGTCATCTGCGGTGTTATAGCAGCCCGTTTGAATTGTTATCGTAATCCGTTCGCAATGTTTTGGCAGACCGTCAGCAATATTATCACAATTCGTTCGCAATGTTTTGGCAATCCGTTCGCAATGTAATGGCAAACCACAAGCAGCTGTAGGGGACCGATTTATCGTGCCCGCAAATATGAAAACACCCACAAAATGGAGGGCGAATGCACGTTTGTGGTGAAATGAATATATGTATTTGATAATGTCAGGATACGGGCACGATGAATCGGCCCCTACGCCTAACGGAATGTTTCGTGGGTGTTTTCGGAGTGTTCGCACCCCATTTCGTAGGTGTTTCGTGTGTATTTCGTTGGTGTTCGCAACGTTTTGGCAATCCGTTCGCAGCGTAATGGCAAACCACAAGCAGCCGTAGGGGCCGATTTATCGTGCCCGCGTATATGAAAACACCCACAAAATGGGGGAAGAAAACACGTGTGTGGTGAAATGGATATATGTATTTGATAATGTTAAGATGCGTATTCGGTGAAATGGATATGTGTATTTGATAATGTCAGGATACGGGCGCGATGAATCGGCCCCTACGCCTGACGGAGTGTTCGCCACGTATTTTGTGGGCGGACGTTGCATTATTAACAATCCGTTCAGAATGCCTTCACGGAATGTTCGCAACGTGTTCATTCTCTGTGTGTTACATATTCGCTATGCAAAAAGGGGGTTTTTGCGCCACAAAAGTATGGTTTTTGGCGTGCAAAAACCCCCTTTTTACATTGCAAAAACCCCCTTTTTGAAATGCAATATACTAAACAAAGAACACGGAACAACGAAGTGTGGTATTATATATAAGGTGTACTGCCATTGCATTCTGATGCTGAATTTGGTGAAAACAAGGTGCAGTGGCATTATGGTTTGGTGTGCATTTTGGTTTTTAGACATGGCAAACACTTTGCAAAATGGGGTATAACGCAAAAGCGCCAGACCATCACAGTCTCGCGCTTTCGTTAGTTTAAACAGGCAAGATGCCCATTTTTAACTCAGCTTGATTTGTAGGTTCGCGCCTCTCGGCGTTCCCCTCAAAATCTCGCATCGTATGTTATCCTTTATTCAATCTAATTTTTTATTACCTTAAACTAATCCTATTACTTTGAACAATCTCTTTTGTTCTCCTTAAATAAAACAACTAAAAACCTAAATCTATTACTATTAACCTAAACAATCTAATAACCTTTTTGTCTTAATGACGATGCAAAGGTACGCAGGTTTGGCGATACTGAAAAATGTTTTGGCGTATTTTTTAAAATAAAAACTGGTTTCTTGACGTGCGTCAATTATATAGTGTGTTCGCACACGTGTGTTTTTGTAATTTTGCCAAATATTGTTTTAGATTGCGGTGAATAGGGTATATGTGGGTAGAAACTAAAAAACAGATTGCTTGAACTGTGTGTACAGCATAGCAATCTGTTGTTGTTTGGTGTGTGCAACTATCTGTAATGCTTTTTTATGGCATATTACGATGGTTGCAACGGCAATGTTTTTTTACGCCTTCATATCAGGAACAGCGTGTTCGTTGTTATCTTCTTCTGTTTTTTTATCGTTGAGTTTCTCTTTTAAGAAGTCGAGCATTAGGCGTATTGCCCTATTGGTTGCGATGGCAAGATTAATGTCTCGTCCGAAGTTTTCGGTAATTTTGAATGTTCGAATGTCGTCTTTCGATCCATATCCAATCCATATTGTGCCCACAGGAATATCGGCAGTACCACCTCCAGGTCCTGCAACTCCAGTTACGGCGATGGCAAAATCTACCTGTAAAGCATCAATAGCGCCACTCACCATCTGCTTTGCTACCTCTTCGCTAACGGCAGTATGTTCTTGCAAAGTGTCGGCAGAAACGCCCAATAGGTGCATTTTCACCTCGTCGGTATATGCCACAATGCCCCCTTTAAAATAGTTAGAGGCACCTGGAATAGCAATAATGGTTTCGCTAATGCGTCCACCTGTGCAGCTTTCTGCCGTACCAAGCGAATAGCCAGAGGCATAAATAAGGTCGCCAATTTGGCGCGATAATATCTTACTTTCAAATTCCATAGTCGTTAATATCTATTCAAATGTAACTTTACTAAAGGCAGGAAGGTCTATAGAAGCAAACTTTCCGTCTTTAAATTTAAATGTTCCCACACTGGCAATCATAGCCGCATTGTCGGTGGTATAGCTGAATTTTGGTATGTATATAGTCCATCCGAAGCGTGCAGCGTGGTCGTGAAAGGCGTTGCGCAACCCATTATTGGCAGACACTCCGCCTGCTACGGCAACGTGTTTAATGCCTGTGTCTTTAACAGCTTTACGCAATTTCTTCATTAAAATGTCTACAATGGTAAACTCTAAACTGGCTGCGAGGTCGTTTTTGTGGTGTTCTATGAAGTCAGGATCGGCTTTTATCCACTCGCGAAGGTTGTAAAGGAACGACGTTTTTAGGCCCGAGAACGAGTAATTGTAGCCTGGAACGTTTGGTTCGGCAAACTTATATGCTTTAGGATTGCCGTTTCTGGCGAGCTTATCTATGATTGGTCCGCCGGGATATCCTAATCCCATCACCTTAGAACACTTGTCTATGGCTTCGCCAGCGGCATCGTCTATGGTCTGTCCCAGTACTTCCATATCGTTATAAGCATTAACTTTAACTATTTGCGAGTTGCCTCCCGATACCAAAAGGCATATAAATGGGAATGGAGGTTGGCTATTATCGTCGTCGTTTTCCTTAATAAAGTGAGCCAAAACGTGTCCTTGCAAGTGGTTTACGTCTATTAGTGGTATGCCCAAAGCCCTTGCAAAGCCTTTTGCAAAGCTAACACCCACGAGCAAACTTCCCATTAAACCCGGTCCGCGTGTAAAGGCAATGGCAGACAATTGTTCCTTTGTTATGCCGGCACGCTTAAGAGCTTGGTCTACAACAGGCACTATATTTTGTTGGTGTGCCCGTGAAGCCAGCTCTGGAACAACGCCTCCGTACGCCTTATGCACGTCTTGTGAGGCTGTAACATTACTAAGAATAACACCATTTCTCAGTACTGCTGCACTGGTATCGTCGCAGCTACTCTCTATGCCAAGTATATAAATATCCTCGTTTTTCTTCATTATTGTTTTCTTCTTGTGCTGTTTGCGCACCGTCTGTGTAGCCTTTTTATGTTGCTGTTTTGTGTTTTTGGCTTAGTGTGTAAGTATTTCTACCCCGTTATCGGTCATAACAAAGGTGTGTTCCCACTGTGCCGATGGTAGTTCATCGCCCGTTATTACTTCCCAGCCGTATGGGTCGTCGGCATCTATAAACACTTTCCATGTGCCTTGATTTATCATTGGTTCAATGGTGAAAACCATTCCTGGCACCAGCAGCATACCTGTTCCTTTGTGTCCATAGTGTAGAACTTCGGGCTCTTCGTGGAACTTTAAGCCCACGCCATGCCCACAAAGGTCGCGCACAACCCCATATCCGTACTTCTCGGCGTGCTTTTCTATGGCGTGTCCAATGTCTCCAACGAACGAGTAAGGCTTAGCTGCTGCAGCTCCAATGTCTAAGCATTCTTTTGCAACACGCACCAATTGTTCTTTCTCTGGAGTAGTTTTTCCAATAATAAACATACGACTTGCATCTGCAAAATAGCCATCAACAATGCACGTCATATCCACATTTATAATGTCGCCTTCCTGTAAAACGTCTTCTTTTTTTGGTATTCCGTGGCATACCACCTCGTTTATGCTGGTGCAAACACTCTTTGGATAGCCTTCGTAGTTAAGGCATGCAGGTGTGGCATTGTGTTCTTTGCAAAACGCCATACATATATCGTCTATCTCTTGTGTATTCATTCCGGCGTGAATAGCGTCTGCCACAGCGTCTAAGCAACCTGTGTTTACAACGCCAGCACGGCGTATTCCTTCTATTTGTTCGGGAGTTTTTATAAGGTTTCGAGTAGGTACAAGCTTTCCTTTCTTCTCGAATTCCATTATTTTTTTATCCATTTCGGTTGGCTCTTGCCCGGGTAGACAGTGCCACCTTCTCTTCTTAAACATCATTGTTACCGTTTTTAAACTTCATTGCAAAAGTACTATAATAAATGTAAATGGCAAAGGAATTAACTCATTTTTATCTCTTCTGCATCTTGATAGCCAACTACTTGTTTTGTTGAAATTATAGAAGGCTTTTTGCTTTCTCGGTGTATAGTTTTATGGAAAAATATGTATTGTTTTGCAATATAATACTTGATTTAAATCAATTAAATGCAAATTAATGAATAAAAACAGTGAATTATTTGTGGTTTTAAGTATTTATTACTATCTTTGCTACCATCTTAAAAGTAGAAAAAACGTTACTTCTAATAAGTAAGTTGTTATAAATTGTGTTTTAAAAACACTGTATACGATTTTTCTCAGGGGCAGTGATGCTCTTCAAATGTTTATATTTAAGTTTATTAAAGTTTTCTTCAGTTAAAGTTATAGATTAGGTAGAAGACGATTGATTCAGGATAACTTTTCTGTTATTAGCCACTTTTTTCTTCGCCATTTTGGTTCTTTTCCATTGCCTTTTTATGCTTTTAACTTCACCATATCCACTTTTTTATTCGTCATCTTGGGTTGTATTCTCGTGCTGAATATGGCTTATATTTTTGTTGTATATAGCTTACATTTTTGCTATATATATAATGTGTCGTTTTGTTTTGTTAGTTTTTGTTTTACCATAACTTTTGTTTTCTGTTTCCATTATTATGCTTTCTAAATGCCATTTATATGTGGCTAAAATGTAAAACTTATGTAACTCTAATTTTATGGTATATTTGTTGAAAAGGGCAGACTATACTGATTGTTATCGCACACTATTTTAAAATTAGTTAAAGAGGTGGTTTTTTGCCGACAAACATTTTGTTTTTAAATGAAAATAGTGTACATTTACATTCGTTATCCTGAAACAATCTTATATACCTTACTAGCTAATACCCTAATTTATATAATATCTGCGGGCTGCGAAGTCCGCTTTTTTTATTTGTAAAGATACATTCAGCCATTATCGAATCATTTTTTTTACATATCCACCGCCCATTTGTGTGGCAGCAAAAAACATTCTGTGTTTTAGTATTACCGTATATGCTCTAAATTCAGAACCCCATTTTGGTATTTCAAAAAGGGGGTTTTTGCAATGTAAAAAGGGGGTTTTTGCACGCCAAAAACCATACTTTTGTGGCGCAAAAACCATACTTTTGCATAGCGAATATGTAACATACAGAGAATGAACACGTTGCGAACGTTCCGTGAAGGCATTTCAAACGGATTGCGAATGCGTTGCGAATACGTATATGTGGGCACGATAAATCGGTCCCCTACGGCTGCTAACGGTTTGCGATAACGCTGCTAACGGATTGCCAAATGTGTCCCAACGGATTGCGAATGCGTTGCGAATACGTATATGCGGGCACGATGAATCGGTCCCCTACGGTTGCTGACGGTTTGCGATAACGCTGCTAACGGATTGCCGTAATGCTGCTAACGGATTGCGATAATGTAACGAACACCCACGAAACACCCAACGAACACCCACGAAATGTGCACCGAACACTCTCTATTTTGTGGGTAAATAATTTGTTGCAGACGTGTTGTTGTGTTATGTTTGTGTGTTTACAAGTTCTTTAATATTTATGTTTTTCAGAGCGTTAAGATAGTTTTTGTGAATAGTTTCCACCTTTTTGTACGCATCTTTTTGCCATGCATATTCAGGCAAATGGTGGTTAAGTTCGGTGTTTTGTGTAGGTTCTGTTCCCATACGGTCCACCAGTTCGCCCACGCTAATGTTGTTAGTGTCGTGCGTAGGAGTGTATGTAACTCGGTTAGTTGTAGGCAAATGGTTTTCGGTAATCAGTTCAATGGTTTTCAATCTGTCCAATATAGCCATTGTAACACGTATAGGAATGCCCGTTTTTTCTTCCAGTTCTAAAGCCGTGTATGGTTCTTCGTCGTTGGCAAAGCGTTGGCAAATGTAGCTTAACACGGTGGCGCTCATTGCAAGAAAGTGGTTATAGCAAACCTTTTTTGGTTCTATAGTGCATTGGTAGTAGTCTAAATTCTGGTTTATATAGCAGAGTTCGGCACAAAAGAGGCATATATACCACGACATAAGCATCCATAACATAAACAAAGGAAGTGCTGCAAACGATCCATACACGGCATTATAGCTTGTTAGAAACACTTGTCCGTGAATGTAGAACCCTTGTAAGGCGAGCATTAAAAGGCTGGCTAGCACAGCTGGTCCTATTGTTTTGCTAAGCTGAACCTTTGCATTTGGCATAAAAACATATAGCACTACAAACATAAAAGTTAGTATTGTCCACGGCAGAAGATAGCGTAGCGAGAAGCGTGCAATGGTTCCGAGAAATAAAAAACCGTTTAAATTTTCTACGAAGCTGTAGAGATATATGCTCAGTCCAGACATTATGATGATGCTGATTGGCACCAGAAACATCATAGCGGTGTAGTCTATGAGAATCCTACTGATGGGTCGTGTACCCTTAACCTGCCATATACTGTCGAAAACACGCTCTACTGTGTTTATCAAAGAGAACACACTGTAAAGCATAATAAGTAGTCCGATGCCAATAAAAATGCCTGTTTTGGCATGTGTAAGATACGATTGTGTGAGTGTTAGCAACCAGTTTGCCACTTCGGGTTGTGCCGAAAGCATATCTTTAAACTGCGATTCTATGAACTTACCGAAGCCAAAACCGTTGGCAATAGCAAATATCATGGCAGCAATTGGCACTATTGCCATAATGGTAGAGAACGACAGCTGAGCAGCGAAAGTTATGTGTTCGCGCTCTATAAAGAACTTTATTGTAAGGTAAAACTTCTGCAACAGTCTAATAGCAATACCTTTACGTTTAGACATATACTCTGTTTTTTGCCACATTTCTGTGGTAAAAAAGTTCTTTATTTTGGTTATATCCATCTTCATTCTCGTTCCTTTTTTGTTTCTCAAAGGGTGTGTCTTCTTTACAAAAGGGCAAAGAACACAGTGCAAACTTAATAAAAAAAGGTGAAATCAACAACGATTTCACCTTTTTATATCTATGTATGTTGCAACTTGCCGATAGGGTTTCAGTAAGTTGTTGTATGCCATTTGCCTTAAAGATAGCAGCGAATTGGCATAGATTCAGCGGTTTTTTTTGTCTTGATACATAAAGTAAAGACGTCCAATTACTGCGCCCACAAAGAGCAAAATCGCTACTGCTAATGTTCCCATACTATTCTCCTAACTTCTAATTACTATCCTTTTCCGTTAGGATTTACGGTTCTTTCTGTCTTGATATATAAAGTAAAGACCACTAATTGTTGCTAATAACGAAACAAAAATCGATACTATTACTGCGCCCATACTATTCTCCTTCCTTCTGTTTTTTATCTTTATTGATTAAAATGAGACCCCAACCTAAAGTCAATATTGTGCCAATCATCACTCCAACAAAGACCCAAGGGCGGTTCATATTGCCCAAAGCCGAAGATAATAGCAAAGCTGTTACCATATACTTTGCTATATCCATAAACCATTTTCCTAACTCTTTTTTCATAATGCAAATATATAAATAATTCTTGTATTACGGTTCTTATTCTTAGAAAAAATAGCTAATATCTTTTATTTTGCCCTTCTTTCTATCGCCATTGGTGTTTTATTGCAATATAAAAGAAACCTCGCTATAAAGGAAAATCCCATATAACGAGGTTTAAAACTATGTGTTATCGTTGTCGGTTTACTTAATTAAGTCTACCGAACGCTTAATAAACTTGTCGAGTGCAGCACCCTTTAGCAATCCGTTTTGCAAGAGAGCAAGGTCTATTAGCTGATGTATGGCATTGTTGTTTTTAGCATAATCGGCTATCACAGTGTTCTTTTCGTTACGCTGTTTTGTAAGTTCGTCCTCTGTATTCTTTAGTTCGTCCTTCTCGTTTTGTGTAACTTCTTCTGGCTTTTTCTTACCCTGTTCCTGTCGTAAAGCAGCTTCGCGCGCCTGCAAACCCTTAATTTCGCTACGTATAGGCTGCAGTTTTTCGGCAGTAGAAGCATTGCTTTCGTTCAGAATTTGCTTAATAATGGCGTGGTCAGAGTTCAGTACAATGGTGTAAGTGTCGGGCATTTGTGCATAGAAACCCATACCTTGCTGGTATTGGCTCATCTCTTTCATACGGCGCATATACTCGTTTTGTGTAGCCACAATAGGCTGAGCGGTTTCGCCAAGTGGTTCTACGTTCACCATAAATTCTGCTTTTTCCACCTTAGGCATCTGCGATTGGAACGCCTGTGTTAGTGTATCGGCATCGTTTTCGCCAAGTTTTTCGCCCTTTGTTTCATCGTTTTTCGCAATAATATGGTCTATAATGTCAGAGTCTACCCGTACAAATCGCGATTTTTCGAGCTTTTGTTCCAACATAGAAAGCATAGGAACGTCTAGCTGTCCATCGGCTAACAGCACCGAATATCCCTTTGTGCGTGCTGTTTCAATGTACGAATACTGTTCCTCTTTGTTGGTTGCGTAGAGATAAACAAGCGTTCCGTCCTTATCGGTTTGGTTGTCTTTAATAAGCGTTTTATACTCTTCGAAGGTGAAGTTCTTGCCATCTACATCGGTAAAGAGCGAGAAATCTTTTGCACGATCGTAGAAATCGGGTTGCGAAAGCATACCATAGTTCACGAAAAGCTTAAGGTCTTGCCACTTTTCTTCGTACTCTTTGCGGTTTTCTTTGAATATTCCGTTGAGCCTATCTGCCACTTTCTTGGTAATGTAAGTAGATATTTTCTTTACGTTAGCATCGCTTTGCAAATAGCTTCGGCTTACATTCAGTGGAATATCTGGTGAGTCTATCACCCCATGAAGCAGGGTAAGGAACTCTGGAACAATGCCTTCTACCTGGTCTGTAACGAATACTTGGTTGCAATAGAGCTGTATCTTGTTGCGCTGAAGCTCTATATTGTTCTTCACGCGTGGGAAATACAGAATACCAGTAAGGTGGAATGGATAATCAACATTTAGGTGAATCCAGAACAAAGGCTCGTCGTTCATTGGGAAGAGTGTACGATAGAACTGCTTATAGTCATCGTCTTTCAGTTCAGCGGGTGCTTTTGTCCATAGCGGTTCCACGTTGTTTATAACGTTATCCTCGTCTGTTTCCACGCTTTTACCGTCTTTCCATTCTGTTTTTTTGCCAAAAACTACAGGCACAGCCATAAACTTACAGTACTTGTTTAGTAGGCTTTCTATTTTCTGTTTCTGTAAAAACTCCTTGCAATCGTCGTCTATATAGAGCACAACATCGGTGCCATGGGTTGTCTTTTCGGTGTCTTCTATCGAAAATTCAGGGCTTCCGTCGCAGCTCCAACGTACTGCTTGTGCGCCGTCGCGATAGCTTTTAGTTACTATTTCAACCTTTTTAGACACCATAAAGGCAGAGTAGAAGCCCAAACCAAAGTGTCCTATAATGGCTTCAGCCTTATCTTTGTACTTATCTAAGAAGTCTGTAACACCCGAAAAAGCTATTTGGTTAATGTATTTGTCTATCTCTTCTGCCGTCATACCTATACCATTATCGCTCACGGTGAGTGTTCCTGCCTTCTCGTCGAGGCTTACACGAACCTTCAAATCGGTGGTTTCGCCTTTAAACTCGCCTGTTGCGGCAAGCGTACGTAGCTTTTGTGTAGCGTCTACAGCGTTAGATACCAACTCGCGAAGGAAGATATCGTGGTCTGAATAGAGGAATTTCTTAATAACAGGGAATATATTCTCTGTTGTTACACCTATTTTTCCTTTTTGCATATTATATATTTTTATTTGTTAATTTCTATCTGCTTGTATCAATACAAATGGTGTGCCAAAATGCTGTAGATGTGCCTTTGCACCGCAAAAATGTTTTGTTTTGCTTTTAATATCTATACTTTCATTATGTGAAAATATCTAACATTATTCTAATTATAACCCTTGTTATGCCATATTTTCTATTTATTTTCCTATTTTTGTAGCGGTAATTGGTCTTGCCAAAACTAAATAACAACAAAAAATGGGCATTGTTTTAAATGTTTATATCGTGGCAGACTCATTGAAATACAGTTATTCTCTATGCTTCGAAGAGCTAAAAACTTAGACAAACATAATAGATTAGCGAGACTAAAAATGGTGTAACAATAATTAACTATCGGACAAAATAGGGTGCGAAAACCAAAATTTCCACACCGCATATCCATTTATTGGCTATATGAATGTAAAGAGAACAGCAGCTCGGGGACAGGTTCAGGTGTACACGGGCAACGGAAAAGGGAAGACCACAGCAGCCTTTGGACTAGCCATACGTGCATGTATGGCAGGCAAAAAAGTGTTTATTGGACAATTTATGAAGTCGATACAATACAACGAAACACGCATTGCCACGTTCATAGACAACCTTTCTATAGAGCAATTTGGTAATGGTTGCCTACTTACGCGCGCCCCTTCGGCTGTAGATAAACAGCACGCTCAAGACGGATTAGCACGGTGTGCAGAACTTCTTAGTTCGGGAGAATGGGACGTAGTGATATTCGATGAAATAACAATAGCACTACACATGGAACTTATTAGCATAGACGAACTTATGCAAGCATTAGAAAACAGAGACCCAAAAACCGAAGTTGTGCTTACTGGTCGTTATGCTCCGAAACAACTAATTGCCTATGCCGACCTTGTAACAGATATGCAAGAGGTGAAGCATTACTACACCACCAAAGAAGTGTTGTCGCGTAATGGCATAGACAGATAGGTGTTTAAAAAGCAGCTTACCACTTGTTTTACACATTCCAAAAATGGCTTTTGGTGTGTGCTCACCGCCCTTTAGTCTAACACAGTCTATCATACTGAAACACAGCACTATAGAAAGGGGTTTTCAAAAACCCCCTTTTTGCGTTGCAAAAGTATGGTTTTTTGCGTGCAAAAAGTAGGTTTTTGCATTGCAAAAGTATGGTTTTTGTTTTTTAAGAGAGTGTTTTTTGTTTTACAATACATCATACCGTGTCCACGAACACCCACAAAATGGTATTGCATATTCGCATCGTTGGTATTGTAATTCTGTTATTTTTATTTATTGTACCCCACGTTTCGCCACGTTCATTCCGTAGGCGTAGGGGCCGATTTATCGTACCCGTTCCCACGAAATTCCACCAAATGGCGTTGCGTATTCGCACCGTTGGCGTTGCAATTCTGTTATTTTATTTATTGTACCCCACGTTTTGCCACGTCCATTCCGTAGGCGTAGGGGCCGATTTATCGTGCCCGTGCCCACGAAATTCCACAAAATGGCGTTGCGTATTCCCACCGTTGATATTGCAATACATCATACCGCACCCACGTAATTCCACAAAATGGCGTTGCAATTCGCATCATTTCGACACATCAAAACCATTTGGTTCGGATTGAAAAACGGGCGCGATGAATCGGCCCCTACGCCTTGCGGTGTGTTCGCTGCCATACATTTGCGCAATAAATGGATATTACGGAATGTTCGCTGATATACATTTTGTATGATAAATAAACCATACGTGGGTGTTTGTTGATATATTTTTCCACGTCCACCCCGTAGGCGTAGGGGCCGATTTATCGTGCCCGTACCCCCGAACACCCACCAAATGGCGTTGCGTTGGTGCTATTTGGCAATATAATATTTACCTATTTTTGGGTATTGCCCACCTTTTTATATCTTACTAACTTTGCATTTGCAAAACAAAAATATTATAAAACAAATTCTAAATGATAGTTATTATGAGAAAAAACTACTTTTTGTTGTTCGTGTGCGGACTACTTTTTTCGTTCACCAATGCTATGGCTGCGGTGGGAAATGGTGTAATTAAATTTAAAACAAACACACCAATAGGACAGAAAATGACGATAGAAATGCTTATTTTCGACGGTTTAGACGAAGACGGAGACGCAAAAGATAAAGACCCTAACATAGGCGATAACTTCTCTATAGACGGCGCAAGCAACATAAGCGTGGCAGGAATGAAAGTGTTTTTCACAGTAAATGCACCCGAAATAACCATTCATGGCGATGCAGACTACCTATCTATGCCAGCACAAGGTGTAACTTCTATAGACCTAAGTAAGGCTAACGAACTGCGCGAACTACGGGTAAACGAAAATCCAATTACCAGTATCGATCTTTCTAAAGCAACAAACTTAAGCGTGGTTTGGGCAAGCTATTGCAAAGAACTCACCACTGTTAATTTAGAAAACACCCAAAACCTTACAGCAATATCGTTGCAAGGAACACAAATTACGGCACTTAATTTGAGCAATAGTCCTAACATTAGCACTCTTAATGTAGGCGAAAACCAAAACCTAAGAACCATTGACGTAACAAAACTTCTATTTCTTGAGGAACTATGGGTGAATGGAAACGGCATTGAAAACTTAGATGTTTCTGAGAATCCGAACCTCGAAAGGTTAGAATGTAGCCAGAATAGTCTTACCAAATTAGACGTTTCACACAATCCAAGAATAGAGTTCTTGTCGTGCTGGGGCAACAAGTTGGCTGGCGAATCAATGGATAAACTTATAGCATCTCTGGCAAAAGAAACCGAAGGAAACGAGAGAGAGTTCTGCGTTTACAACAAACTTTACGACAAAGAACACAATTCTTTAACCGTAAAACAAGCCACTGCAGTGAAAGAACGTGGGTGGACACCAAAGCAAGCAACAGGTTCTATGGACCTATTTACGTGGAAAGAGTTTGACGGCGACGATGCTACTGGCATCAGCAACGCCACTATGAATAGCAAAGATAATGGTGCTTGGTACGACTTAAACGGCCGACGCATAGCTCAACCCGTACAAAAGGGCATCTATATACATGGAGGTAAGAAAATAGTAGTCAGGTAACAACACTTTCGTATACAGTAAAAACCAGAGTTTCTGTGCGCTTTTTGCATGGAAACTTTGGTACTTTTAAATACATAACAACCATTTGCGAAACACAATTCTGCTATTGTAGAATTGCGAATGTGGTGCATTGGCATATAAAAAATGTACAGGCAACAAACCGTGCTCCCTACAATTAAACCCCACAAACATTGTAAATAGCAACAAAAAAATATTTAATATAAGGTGAAAAAACTCTTATTTACACTCCTTGTAAGCCTATTTTGTAGTCAGATACAAGCCCAAATGCGTTGCAAAGTGTTAGAAGCAGGCACACAGCAACCCATTATAGGTGCAACAGTTATGGCACTTACCACAAAAAAAATAGTAGCCGTAACCGACCAAAACGGTTGTTTCCTACTATCAACAAACTTCAATCAGCAGGTAAAAATATCCTATATAGGCTACAAACCCCTACAAGTGGTGCCCAAACAAGGGGCAGTTTACCATCTAAATTTAGACGTAAACAGTTTGCAAGAAGTGGTTGTTACCGCACAAGAAGGGCGTGGCTTGTCGAGCGTTTCCACCATTAGCAAGCAAGCAATGGAGCATTTGCAGCCCTCAAGCTTTACCGATTTGCTGGAACTTTTACCCGGAGGACGAGCACACGACCCACATCTTAATGTGCCAAACACCATAAATCTGCGCGAAGTGCCCATAGCAAGCAACCAGTATAACACCTCTTCTCTGGGCACACGCTTTATTATTGACGGTGCACCAGTTAGCGTAAATGGAAACATGCAATACCTTTCGGGAGCAGTAGACCGCACATCTGGCAAACGAAACTACACAAATGCAGGAGTAGATATGCGTACTATTTCTACCGACGATATACAAGAAGTAACCATTGTTCGAGGCATTCCGTCGGTGCAATATGGCGATCTTACCAGCGGTTTAGTAAAGGTTAAGCGAACAAAAGGTGGCAATTTCCTCTCTGCAAGGTTCAAAGCCGATATGGATTCGAAGCTGTTTTATTTGGCAAAAGCCTTTGAGTGGCAATCTAAAAAACTATCGCTCAACCTCAGTGCCGACTATCTTGACAACAAAGCAGAGCCGCGAAACCTGCTCGAAACCTACCAACGCATCACCCTTTCGGCACGTCTTAACAAACAATGGAACACAGAAACAATGCGCTATAACGCCTCGTTGAATGTAGATTATGGTGGTTCGTTCGACAACGATAAGGTAGATCCAGAGTTCAACCATGGGGGAATAGACAAGTATAAGTCTACCTACAACCGCTATGCAACCAGTTTTTTGTTTGCCATAAATAGCAAAAACAATCAAACCTTCTTTACCAATGGCGAGCTGTCGGCATCGTTTTCGTACGAACGAAACCGCTTAGAACGCACCAAACTTGTACAGTTAGACGGCGACACACCCGCAGCAACAACCATGACAAACGGCGAAAGCGATGCCGTGTTAATATCTCCTTACAAATATACCGCCACACATACGGTAGACGGAAAACCCATTAGCGTGTATCTAAAAGCCAATGCCAACTTTACACTACCCATAAAAGGACTCTCTAACACTATGCTTGTGGGAACCGATTACCAGATGGATCGCAACCTTGGAGAGGGGCAAATGTTCGACCGTTTGCACCCCGTTTACACCGGAGCATCGTATCGTCCACGCCGATATGCCGACATTCCAGCCTCGCAAACATTGGCTGCTTACATAGAAGAAACCCTTAGTAAAGGCATAGGAAACCACAAATTAGACATAGAAATGGGCGTGCGAGCCGAAACAATGCTGGGTATAAGTAAACGTTTTGCCATATATAATAAGGTGAATATAGACCCACGACTGAATGCAGGGTGGACTTTTCCATCGTTTAACCTGTGCCAACGCCCCATAACAGTGAGCCTTTCGAGCGGAATAGGCTGGCAAAGTATGTTTCCAACCATAGATTTGCTCTATCCAGAACCCACCTATATGGACATAGTAGAGCTGAACTACTATCACGAAAACCCACAATACAGGCGTATGTACCTACAAACCTACGTGGTAGACCCTACTAACACGGCACTGAAAGCGGCACGAAACCTAAAGTGGGAAGCCAAAACAGATGTGGAGTGGGGTGGAAACAGGCTCACACTAACCTATTTTGTGGAAGACATGAAATCGGGTTTTCGCACTATGGAAGTATATGCTCCATACGCTTATAAGGAGTTTGATGCCTCTGGAATAGACCCCGATGCACTTACAAACCGTCCCGATATTAGCACATTGCCCTACCAAACAAAGCGCGTAATGCGGGCTTACGACCACGCTTCTAATGGTAGCCGAACCTATAAACAAGGTTTAGAGTGGGTGCTATCCACAGTTCGCTTTCCTGTTATCAATACTAGGCTCACCATAACAGGGGCTTGGTTTCGCACCGAATACCACAATTCGCAACCCATAATGTACAAACCTGCTAAGATGGTGGGTGGCGAACCACTCGAAATAGTGGGCATATACAAAGACGACGATGGCTTTATAAGAGAAATGGTAAATACCAATTTCACCTTCGATACCACCATTCCAAAACTCAAATTGGGCTTCTCGCTATCGGCACAATGTGTTTGGCTCACCGCAGAACAGTCTATGCGGAAAGAAAATATGCCGTTGAAATATATGGATACCAACGGAAACATACACCCATACACCGAAACCGACACACACGATACCTACTTACAATATCTCGTTAGAACCTATACCGATGGAATGTTTACCCGACAAACCGTTCCATTTAGTATGGATTTGAACCTGAAGGCTACCAAAAAACTCTTCAACAACAAGCTCATGGTGGCTCTATTTGTAAACAAACTGTGGGACATACACCCCGATTACAAACGCAACAACTTTGTTATAAGGCGATATGTAACACCATATTTCGGATTGGAAATGAACGTAAAACTATAGAAAAATACGGAAACGCACACCGTGTGCCTATCCAAACACATAAAAACAAACACTACAATGAAATGCTTATTCTACATTATGGTTGTGCTTATGCTACCCTTACTTGCAATAAGGTGTACACAAAAAGACGACGACTACTATACGCAAGCAATGGTAACACTGCAAGTTTCCGACACTATAACACCCATAGAAATGCAAGGAACTGTGGTGCTTAAAAACCTATCGAATGGCAGAAGCTACACCGTTTCCACATTTCAAGAAAACACTGCCACCATTAACGTGTTGCGAGGAGCATATATGATGGACGCCGAAGGTACCATACGATACCGAATGGCAGACGGAACAGAAGGCGTAAAATACTATAGAGCATCGGAAAACTATATAGAAATTGTTGCTCACCCCACACAAATACGCACCAATATACTATTTATGTAAAAACAATAAACTATTGGTATGTATAAACTATATAATTCCTGCAAAAACAAAAACCCCCTTTTTGCAATGCAAAAACTACCTTTTTGCACGCCAAAAACCACCTTTTTGCAATGCAAAAACCATACTTTTGAAATTCAACCACCTACTTATGTAAATACGAAATGAGAAGATACCTATTTATAACCCTTTGTTGTTGTTTGCTGTTTTCGCCCATAAGAGCACACGAACAAGACACTATAGCAATTGCCGAACACCAAAACCAGTGGACAAAAGTGTTAGACAACGCCCTGCACAACCCAGCTTTTATGCACAACGTGTACACCACATCGCTATCGGAAATGTATCTGAACCTGAACTATAAACATGCCAACATTCCACAACAACCACAATTGGGCAATGCACACACACTGGGCAATGCAACCGTAAGCTCTTATTTGCATCTCAATGCTACCACTACCGTATGGGGAGGAGCATCTTACAAAACAGGAAAAATACGCAATATACGTTTCAATTCCACCTCCGACTACGAACAACTATACCCATACGTAATGGCAGATACCATTGGAGGAGACCTGCAAAACGAGCAATATGCCTTTTACGGAGGCTATGCCGTGAAGCTGAAACAATGGACCTTTGGAGCAAAAATAAACTTTAGAGCCGAACACGAATACCGAACCATCGACCCCAGACCACGAGGAATAGCAACCGATTTGACCCTACGTGTGGGGCTGGCTCGTGCTTATGGAAACTACAATATAGGGGCAGGAGTGGGTATGCACACCTATAAACAAACCAACAATGTAGACTTTTACAACCCTTTGGGCGTAGTTCCAGAATACCACATGACGGGACTTGGAACCAACTATGTGCGCTTTGCAGGTGCAATACGCTCGTCGTACTATAAAGGAACAGGCACCATTGCCGACCTACAGCTAACTCCATTAAACACCAGTGGCGCATATTTGTCTGTCGAAGGAACATATATGCCTTACAACAACATACTTACCGAACTTAACGCACTACCCATTAGCAAACTCGAAGTTACCACTATGGCAGCACAAGCAGGCTGGAAACACGAAGGAAAATGGCGGTGGGCACTCTTCGCAGGATACCGTATGGAACACCGGCGAGGTAAAGAACACATAGCAGGAAGCTCGTCGAGCACCGAATATAAGTCGCTTATAACACTCTCAATGTACCAAAACAACAAAGCCGACTACCATTTGGGCGGAGCATTAAGCACAGGCAACCAATCGAAAATAATGCTTAACGCACAGTTAGGGTGGCTAAACGACTATTCGGAATACATAGATTTGCGACGCGAAATGGCATTTACAAAAACCTACGGACGGCTCGGTTGGCAGTGGTTATGGTGCAACAAAACACAACAAAAACACCAAAACACAGCACAATGGCAAATAGAATGGAACACAAATGCTGCCTATTTCCACAACAACTCTAAACGAATTGTTATGCCGTATGCCATTATGGATAAGCAAATAACACAACTTGTAAACAACATATATGCCACCAAAACAGCGCATCTCTGGACTTTGGCAACACAATGCACCGTCTATCATCAGCCCAAACAGTGGAAAGGGGTAGGCGTTTTCCTAAAAACAGCCTTCGCTTATAGCCATTCTGCCTTGCTACATCAGGTAGAAACAAACGTTGCAATGGGCTTAACCTTCTAACAAAAAACCAATTATAACAACGCAATATAGCAATGAATATAAACAAAAACAGCCAAAAGCAACCCCCAATATTAGCACTATTTGCAATGCTTTGCATAGCTTTCGCATCGTGCACAAACTATAACGACAACGGCATAGAACCCCAAATAGCAAACCATAGCCTTGCGCTCACCATACCACTCAATATAAATGGCGCAACACTAACCCAAACAACAGCCGTGCTAACCAATGTAGAAACCGGCAAACAATATACCGCTACCAACTTTAAACCCGCTGGAAAGGAGTTCGAAACCACAGTTTCAGTACCCGAAGGCAACTATAACATAGCCGTAAAAGGCACTATAAACTATAAATTAAACAACCAAAACATAGCCGCAAAGGTAAAAGCCGAATGCCAAAACATAGCCATTAGCGCAGCCGAACCCCAAAAAACAACCCAAATAGCCCTAAATGTGTATTCTGCACAAGAGGGATTTGTAATATCAGAAATATTCTTTACCGGCACAACAACCCCCGATGGGTTTATGTATACCGACGATCAGTATATCAAAATAGGCAATAATAGCGACACAACAATGTATGCTGACGGCATAGCTTTCATAGAATCGTTCTTCACAAGCGACGATAAACACGACTATCAACCCGATATTAGAAACGAAGCAATGACCATTTCTGCCATCTATGTCATACCCGGCACCGGACACGATGTACCCGTTCTGCCCGGAAAAGAACTACTTATAGCGCTCACCGCCATAGACCACCGCCCCATAAACCCTAACTCTTTCGACCTGAGAAAGGCAGATTTTGAAATCTACGACAAGTCTTCGCACCCCGAAGGAGACCAAGATAACCCCAAAGTACCCAACCTTTTAAACTGGTATGCTAACTTTAATGGAACGTTTGTAATGCACACTCGTGGAGTAAAAAGCTACGCATTGGCTCGCCCAATGGTAGACCAAAGCACATATACAAAGCAATATAGATACAAATTTGGCTACATTTTTAAACAAGGAGACATAGTGGTGCCAATGAACGAAAACGAATATTTCATGCCAAATGCGTGGATAATAGATGCCGTAAACCTTGCCGTTCCCACCGTATATGAGTGGAATATAATATCGGCAAGGCTAGATAAGGGCTTCACTTACTGTGGAAATGTAGACTTTGATGAGGCTCGTTACAACAAAGCTGTGGTAAGAAAAAGAAACGAAAATGGGTGGATTGATACCAATAACTCTACCAACGACTTCACGCCAAACGCTGTTCCATCGTGCTCAAAGCTGCCTTAAACAACATAAAAGCTGGCAAAACAAACCACAATAACAATATAAACAAAACATAAAAAGCAAAATATGCAAAACAAAATGAAACACTTTCTAACCATTGTAGCACTTTTCTTTGCATGCAATATATATGCACAACAAGGAAAAATAGATAACGATAACACCATAAGAAAGGGCATTTTGCCGAACGGAATGACCTATTATATACGCCATAATGCACAAACTAAAGGCGTAGCAGACTTCTATATTGCACAGAAAGTTGGCTCTATTCTCGAGGAAAAACGCCAACGCGGACTGGCACACTTCCTAGAACACATGGCTTTTAACGGCACAAAACACTTCCCAGGCAACACTTTGCAACCCGGAATAGTGGCTTGGTGCGAAAGCGTAGGCATTAAGTTTGGTGCCAATCTTAATGCTTATACCAGCGTAGACCAAACTGTTTACAACATATCGGCGGCACCTGTAACACGCGAAGGCGTAATTGATTCGTGCCTATTAATACTAAACGACTGGAGCCACGAACTACTTTTAACCGACAAAGAGATAGACAAAGAACGGGGAGTGATAGAAGAAGAATGGCGAACACGCCGCTCTGGTATGGCTATGCAACGACTTTCAGAACAAGCTATGCCCGTTATTTATGCCGGAACAAAGTATTCTGACTGTATGCCAATAGGCAATATAGACATTGTTAGAACATTTCCTTACAACGATTTACGCGACTATTACAGCAAATGGTACCGTCCAGACTTGCAAGCTATTATAGTTGTGGGAGACATAAACGAGGATAAAATAGAAGAAAAAATAAAAAAACTGTTTGCTAAAATACCACTTCCACAAAATCCCGCACACCGCATTTACTACCCAATAGGTAACAACGAGAAGATGATACTATACACGGCTACCGACAAAGAACAGCCTACCGTGAATTTTACACTATACATGAAACGCGATGTAACACCAAAACAAGAACGAAACACCATACAAAACTATGCCGACGACTACAAAACTAACATTCTGAGAATGGCTATTAACGACCGATTAGAAGAGTTGAGCAGAACAAAAAACGCACCTTTTATATCGGCATCGGTACGAAGTGGCAACTTCTTTCTGGCATCTACAAAAGATGCTTTCGAGCTTTCGGGCGTACTAAAAGAGGGAAAAGCGCTCGAAGCAATACAACTTCTGGTGGGAGAAGTGGAACGGGCACGTGCCAACGGCATAACTATAGATGAACTGAAAAGGGGAAAAGCCGAAATGCTATCGTATGCAGAGAACGACTATAACGACCGCTCTAACAGGCGAAATGGCGAATTTGTGGAACAATGTGTGCAGAACTTCCTCGAAGAAACACCCATTATAGAACCTGAAAAAGAACTCGAAATGGTGAGAAAACTCGACAAAACGGTTACCATAGACGATGTAAACGCACTGGCAAAAACTATTATTACAAACCAAAATCAGGTAGTAACAATGTTCGGACCAGACAAAAATACCTTTAAAATGCCTACTAACAGCAGCATAGAAAATGCTATTTTAAAAGCTCAAAAACAACACTACACACCATATAAAACACAAAACACACTAACAGAAAGGCTTATAACAAAACTGCCAAAACCTGGTAGCATAATATCGGAACGTACATACAAATATGGATATACCGAATTTACACTATCTAACGGACTGAAAGTTTATGTGCGACCAACCAACTTTGAACCCGACGAAGTGAACCTAAAGCTATTTAGTTTAGGAGGAAAAAACATATATCCAGATAGCGAAATGCCAAACTTAACCTATCTTATGGCTGGAGCTACCATAGGAGGGGTGGCACAATACAACGACCTTACCTTAGAAAAAATGCTGGCTGGGAAAACCGCAACCGTAACTCCTTTCATTGATAACGATACTCGAGGCATGGCAGGAACATCGAATGTGAAAGACACAAAAACGCTTCTCGAACTGGTATACCTATACTTTACACAGCCCAGAAAAGACCCACAAGCGTTTAAAAACCTAATGGAACAACAACAAGAGTTCCTTACTAACGCACACGTAAACCCAATGTTGGCATACAACGACACACTACACAAAGTGGCATACGCTACCAACAGAATGGCATCGATGGACAAAGAACAACTGAAAAGGGTGAACTACAACCGCATTATGCACATTTATAAAGAACTGTTTGCTAATGCTGCCAACTTCAAACTTATTCTTACGGGAAACATAAACATAAACAAACTGAGACCATTGCTATGTCAATACATTGCAACACTGCCATCTAACAACACAAAAGAAACCATTGGTACGTATGAGCCAAAGCTTGTTGATGGCAAAAAAACATACATTTTCCATAAAAAACAAACTACTCCTACTGCCATTACTACCATTGTGATAAAAGGAAAAATGGAATACAACAACCGAAACGAATTACTAATGGACGCCATAGGACAACTGTTGCGCATTGTTTACACCGAAAAGGTGCGCGAAGATAAGGGAGGAACGTATAGCGTACAGGTATCGGGCAACTTGCAACACCACCCCAACGATGAGGCTTTGCTACGAATTGCATTCCAAACAGACCCACAAAAATATAACGACCTAATACCTATTGTATACAAAGAATTGGAAAAAATGGCTACCGAAGGACCATCGCAGCAAGACCTCGATAAGGTAAAAGCATACGAACTAAAGGTGTATAAACAAGTGTTGCGTATGAATAACTATTGGGAATATGTGCTCTACACCGACCTATACAATGGAATAGACGTAGATACAGACTTCCGTTACATTGTAGAAAATATGACTTGCGGCGACATTCGTACCACTCTTCACAATCTGCTAGACCAGAACAATTGCATAGAAGTTACAATGACGCAACCCACAACCCCTGAAAAGTAAAACCATTTTCCAGCATCTGCAAAAACGTCTACCATTATAGCGAAAAACAAAAACCCCCTTTTTGCCGTGCAAAAGTATGGTTTTTGGCGTGCAAAAAGGGGGTTTTTACATTGCAAAAGTATGGTTTTTGCATTGCGAAAGTAGGCATTTTGTGTATGTTGTTGTGTTATAACGAGTTGCAAGTGTACGTTGGTGCACAATTTTTTGGTATTTGCATATACGTAAACACCCACAAAATGGCGTTGCAATTCGTAATATTTTGTACATCAAGACAGATAGAAAAAAGAGAGAAGCAAACCCATGATGTTTGCTCCTCTCTTGTGTTTTATGTGCTAAACTGAATACTTTTGTTAGAACAGTTTGTAGGTTTTATCGCCCGAAATGTGCAGAATGTACACCTGATTGCGCTTAACTGGTATAAACAAACTACCTTCGTTGGCTACGCCAGTAGCTATTTGCACACCCGAAACAGTGCAAAGCGTGTAGCGTTGCCCGGCATTCAGCCCCTCGATGGTGTAGCCATTGCTTTGTGCTATTACCCGAACGGCACTGTTTGTAGCAACCTTTGTAGAGCTAATTGCAGTAACAATATCGGTGGCAAAGTGCTTAAAGTGTCGCCAGCCATCGGCTTTTTTGTAGGCTTCTACCGCATTTTGGTCTACGTGTAGCACAGCATCGTCAAGATAATATATAGATTTGAAAGCATCGTCGGCTACAGCTGGCGGTGTCATACTATACGAATAGACGTTCTGAAGTGCCAAACATTCAAAGAAAGCTCTATCTCCTATGGTGCAGTTTGCAGGTATATGAACCTCCACAAGGTTAGCATTTTTAATGAAAGCACCTGCTCCCAGTGTTTTTAAAGATGGGATATGCTGTAGCATTGCCAACTGTCCGTTGTGGTAAAAAGCCGAATCTCCAATGGTTTCAAGTTCAGGTTCAACACCCTCTTCCCACTTTATTCCATTCAAGTTAGGATTGTTTGAGAGAGCATTAGCCTCGATAGTTTTAAGCGAACCAGGTAGTGTTATCTCTGTAACAGTATGGTTGTATGCTAAAGCATAGCGGGCAATGGTTTCCAATCCTTCGTTTAGTGCGAGCTTATCTGTACCCGGTGCAGTTTGTGGAATGGTAGGTTGATAGAGCAAAGTGAGCATATTGCGTGTGTAGAGTGCGCCTTTGTTGGCACGTAGAGCCGTGTTTCCCTTAGCCACAGTTACACCAAGAAGTGCTGGAACCAATGCAAACGCACCTGGTTTTATGCTTGTTGCGCTCTGAATAATCTCGTATGACGCACCCGAACGGCCCGGAGGATAAGCCATTAAGCGTGTTTTGTCTTTGCTATACAATACTCCGTCTACCGATGTAAAGTAGTTGTTGGCAGGGTCTACCGTGATTTCGGTGAGCTGAGTGCAGAACAAAAACACCAGTTCGCCTATGCTTTTAACGTCTTTTGTTATATGAAACGATTCGAGTTCTGTGGCAGCTTGCAATGCGTTGTTATCTATATACTCTACTCCTTCTGGGGTTATAGCCTTGCCTTTTGGCTTCCACGAGATGAGATGACCGTCTTTTATTTCGGCTTTATGTTCGGTTTCTTCTGTTTGTTTGCTACAAACCAGCCACACAGTAACGTCTTCTTTCAGGTCGGGAATGGTGTAAGTAAGTCCCTTTTCGCCCTTTATTTCGCTTTCGTTAAGTAGCCAACTGTCTACAACATAGCCCTCTTTTGGGTGCGCTGTGAACACTACTGTTGCGCCATGTGCCACTACTGCGCCTGTAGAAATGGCAGTTCCGTCTACCGAAGCTGTGAGTTCGCCAGTTTCATTGTTAAGCGATTTGAAGCTAACAATATGCTTTCCTTGTTCGCGATCGAAGTCTACGAGTATGTCTAAGGCATCTTCTGCGTTGCATTCGTATACTGTAGCGTTGTCGAAACCTGCGATAGGCAGATACTGATCGATGGTTTTTGTATGTCCTTCAGCATCTGTTACGGTTTCTTTGCCAAGCTTATACCACTGTGTAACGTGGTATCCTTCGTTTGGAAATGCCTCGAAACGGAGCTTAGTACCCTTCTTTACCTTTTCGGCACTATTTATTTTCTGTTCTGTTTCTACCACTGTGCAGGTAACACTTCCAAAGTTTGGCTCTTTACTTTTAAAGAAAATAATGTCTCCTTCTGCCTCTTTTGTAAGTGTAACTACTATGTTTAATGTTTCTGAAATGTGATTAACCGACCATATTTCGCCATTTATTGACGATGAGGGACGTAGATTTTCGGGTGCAGCAGGCTTGCCATTCACTTCCCATTTGTCTATTTTGTAGCCGCCGTATGGTGTTACCATTACCGAAACGCTATTGCCTTTGGGTATGTCTGTACCTGTTTCAAAGTTGCGTGCACCATTTGTCCACGCTTCAATTTCGCCTATTTTCTTACCATCAATCTCTATATTTGTGATGCTATAGTTTACTTTAAACTTCTCGGTAGACTGTGGTTCGCCTATTACTATTTGGCATTTCTTAAACTTTTGCTGTAGTTTTTCCTTTACGTTTTCGTTAGCTACGTAAATGGTTGTGGAGCTTTTATCGGCAAATTCGGTAGCTCCGAACGACACAAAGTTGTTGCTTAGGTGAATATCTACCACATTTAGCGATGCCACACCACTCCATGTAATGTAGCTATTGGTGTCTACGCTTACCAAATTGGGTACTAACAGTTCTGCCAAAGCACTGCAACCCGTAAAGCAAGCCTTACCTATGGTTTTAACGCCGGGTAGGTTTATTTTTGCAATATTTGTGTTGTTGTACATTGCATAGTCGCCAATGGCAGTACATTCGTCGGCAGTTAGCTTTATTTCTTTGGCTTGTCCGGCAATATAAACCAATGTTTTGTTTGGACTGATAATGGCATTTTGCAAAGCTTTATAGCCTCCGCCATCTTCTATAGATATGGTTGTTAGCGCCTTACAGTTCTTAAACGAGCTACCCGAAATGGTAGTAAGGCTTTTTCCTAACGCTATTTCTTTTAGTTGTTCGCAGCCTTGAAAGGCATCTACTCCCACATTTTTAATGTTTGGAAGAGCCAATATTGCAAGTTTTTCGCACCGTGCAAAGGCTTCGTCGCCCACTATTTCTACATTGGGTGCATCTATACTTTCAATGTTAGAACACCCTTTAAAGGCATTCTTGCCTATTTTTTTTACATTGTTTAGCTTAATGTTTGTAATGTTGGTGTTACTCTTTTCTTCGCCAATAACCTCCCAAGTGTCTGGATCTTCTTCGGCTGGCGAGTAGAAACAGTTATCTGCTATCTCGGTAACATTGGCAGGAATCTCGATAGAACCACTGGCTCCGTCCCACGATTTTAGTACCGTGCCCTCGATAACTTGCGCATTTGCCATGCTAAAACACAGCATTAGGGCAAACATCAGTAAGTAGATTTTTCTCATTTTTGCTTATTGTTTGAAATTAATGTATATACTTTATGAGCGTTCTGGTAGCCTTTATAAACCGTTTTTCTTACGGATATGTTTTGCTGTGGTGCCTTTTGCACCGTTTGCGTTCTCTCTTTTTGTTGTTCCGTAATAGAATTTACACCTTATTATATATAGGGCTACATTGTTTAAATTCGACTTATATGAATCGGTATTTAGGTTCGGCAAAGATACTATAAATAATTTTAATGTCAAAGAAAATGGGGTAGAAATATAATAAATGCTACAAAAAGTGTGCATAATAGTGGCACAATTCATTATGCGTTTTGTGGTTGTGTGCAATAGGAGGGTACAATAAAGTTGTGCCAAACGGTTGTTGTGTATATGCTGTAATGTGTAGTGTGTGTAGCCATATTGTGAGCAGTGTTTTATGGTTTTGGTAAGAATGTTTTATAGCCGAATGTTTAGTGTTTTATAAGAGCAATATAGGCATCAACCAAAAAGGGGGTTTTTGCGTTGCAAAAGTATGGTTTTTGGCGTGCAAAAAGGGGGTTTTTACATTGCAAAAGTATGGTTTTTGTAATGCGAAAGTAGGCATTCTGTGTATGTTGTTGTGCCATAGCGAGTTGCAAGTGTACGTTGGTGCACTATTTTTTGGTATTTGTATATACGTAAACACCCACAAAATGGGGAAGGGAAATGCGTATTTGTTGAAATGGATATGTATATTTGGTAATGTCAGGATAAGGGCGCGATGAATCGGTCCCCTACGCCTGACGGATTGTTCGCTACGTGTTTCGTGGGTGTTTGTGGTATATTCAGGTTGTAAATGTGTGGCTATTAGAATGTTATATACACAAAAAGACGTGCTCCATTTACGGAACACGTCTTAGCGGTAGTTAAGTTTAATCAAAAATAAGGCATCTTTTTACAAGGTGCCATTATTGGCTTTATTAATCATTTCTTTAGATGCATACAAGTAAACCTCTACTCTTCGGTTAGCCTGACTAACGCGTTTGTTCTCTATAGGGTTAGAACTTCCAAGACCTTCTACTGTGCGAATCTGTCCAGAAGACACACCTTGCGAACGCAAATAGCTTGAAACGGCTTTGGCACGACGCTCTGAAAGCGGAATGTTAATATTGTCGTTGCCAGATGCATCGGTATATCCTTGAATGGCAACATCGCAGTCGCTGTTCTGTCTAAGTACACCAGCAAACTTCGTAAGGTCGTGTTTTGCCGATACATTAAGGTCTGAACTGTTGGTAGCAAACAAGATACCAGAGTCGAAAGTAACCTTTACGCAACTTAAACCATTGGCATCTTTCACAGTTTCAACCTTAGCATTGTCTACCTGTGCTTGGGTTTGTTGCTTTACTTTGTCCATGTGTCTACCAATTAAAGCACCAGTTCCAGCACCTACAGCGGCACCAATGGCAGCACCAATAGCAGTTCCTTTGGTGTTTTTACCTATAATGTTGCCCACGATACCCCCGAGAACGGCACCTGCTCCGGCACCTCCGGCACTGTAAGTTCCTTGATTTGTTGCACAACTAGACACGAGTGTAGCTACACAAAGTGCGGCTGTTATTGTTTTTAAACTCTTCATAATGCGTATAATTTTATATGTTTTAAAATTCTAATATATATGTTCTGGCATATTGCACAATATGTATGCGCACATCATACATACGGTTTAATAGCACATTACATTCTTTTTAAGCGAAACAACACATAATTGTTATCCTGCAAAACCAATGCCTTCTTAATGCACTGGCACCGCAACAAAGATACAACTATTTTTATTTTGAAGTGCCGTTTGCCAACATTTTTTTGTAATTTTGCACAAAATTACGCTGATAAAGTTATTCAAACAATGGGGAATTGCCTATTTAGTTAGGGAATTTGCCTATAAAGACGACATAGAAAAAGATAGTATATATTATGGCAAAAGAATTAAAACACCTTACCAAACGGGCAGAAAACTATTCGCAATGGTACAACGACCTTGTTGTAAAGGCCGATTTAGCAGAGCAATCGCCCGTTAGAGGCTGTATGGTAATAAAGCCTTACGGCTACGCTATATGGGAAAAGATGCAGGCACAGTTAGACAAAATGTTTAAAGAAACAGGCGCACAAAATGCCTATTTCCCACTTCTTATTCCAAAAAGTTTCCTTTCTCGCGAAGCCGAACACGTAGAAGGATTTGCCAAAGAATGTGCTGTGGTTACCCACTATCGGCTCCGTGCTAACGAAAAAGAGGGTGGAGTAGAGGTAGACCCTGCAGCAAAACTAGACGAAGAACTTATTATTCGACCAACAAGCGAGACCATTATATGGAACACCTACCGCAATTGGATACACTCATATAGGGATCTTCCATTAATGTGCAACCAGTGGTGCAACGTAATGAGGTGGGAAATGCGCACCCGACCATTCCTTCGTACCTCCGAATTTCTATGGCAAGAAGGACACACAGCCCACGCAACACGAGAGGAAGCAGAGGAAGAAGCAAGACAAATGCTTAAAGTTTATGCCGACTTTGCCGAACATTGGCTCGCCGTTCCTGTGGTGCAGGGAGTGAAAAGTGCTACCGAAAGGTTTGCAGGAGCATTAGATACATACACCATAGAGGCTATGATGCAAGACGGAAAGGCACTACAGAGCGGCACATCGCACTTCCTTGGACAGAACTTTGCTAAGTCGTTCGATGTTACTTTCCTAAATAAAGATAACAAACCAGAATATGTTTGGGCTACATCGTGGGGGGTTAGCACACGCCTTATAGGGGCTCTTATTATGGCACACTCCGACGATAACGGGTTGGTTCTACCTCCAAAGATTGCTCCAATACAGGTTGTTATTGTGCCAATATTTAAGGGCGACGAACAATTGGCTGCCATTTCGGCAAAACTAAAGCCTGTTGTTGAACAGCTTAGACAGCTTGGCATTAGCGTAAAGTATGACGATGCCGACAACAAACGACCCGGATTTAAGTTTGCCGACTACGAACTTAAAGGCGTTCCTGTGCGTTTGGCAATGGGAGGACGCGACTTAGAGAACAACACGGTAGAGATAATGCGCCGCGATACCTTAGAAAAAGAAAACGTTTCGTTCGATGGAATTGTTGAAAGAATAGAGAAATTGCTTGACGATATTCAGACTAACATCTATCAAAAGGCACTCAACTTCCGCAACGAACATATATACGAGTGTGATAACTACGATGAATTTAAAGAGCGAATTAAAGATGGTGGCTTCTTCTTATGCCATTGGGACGGCACAGAAGAGACGGAAGCAAAGATAAAAGAAGACACTCAGGCTACCATTCGGTGTGTTCCTTTTATGTTCGAACAGACCGAAGGCGTGGACATGGTGAGTGGAAAGCCAGCTAAACACCGTGTTATTATAGCACGTTCTTACTAAAACCACAGTGCGCCTGAGGCTCTTGTGCTTTGTAAAAAAACAATAGAACGAGGGCGTTTGTGGCATTGTTGCAATCTGTTTGCAATGGTTATGGCAGACGGTTTGCAGTTAAAGGGATTCCATTTATGGGGTCTCTTTTTTATATTTACCCCAAAATAGCAGTGTGTGCGTTGCGTTGTTGTGGAATGTTTGCAGCATTATTGGCAGACCGTCGGCAGCTGTAGGGGCCGATTTATCGTGCCCGCGTATATGAATGTACCCACGAAATGGGGAACGGAAACGCATATTTGATAATGTGAAAATGCGTATTTGGTGAAACGAATATGTATATTTGATAATGTAAGGATACGGGCGCGATGAATCGGCCCCTACGCCTGGCGGAGTGTTTTGTGGTGTTTCGTGGGTGGGT
>ERZ772979.170-NODE-170-length-52442-cov-5.336725_pt1 | contig 52442 bp, 49 predicted proteins | sample MGYA00511130_ERZ772979 | MGnify/ENA primary metagenome ERZ772979 (study PRJEB29015, sample SAMEA2738103) | human oral metagenome | biome: human oral; feature: human-associated habitat; material: saliva | place: China | collected 2186 ...
TGGGACGGGTGAGACAGGTGGGACGGGTGAGACAGGTGGGACGGGTGAGACAAGTGGGAGAATTATTCGGTTATCGTTCGCTTATCCTTCGCTCATTGTTCGCTCATCGTTCGTTCTTCTTGTATTGTTCTCTTCGTTTTTTTAATTTTTATATCTTCTAAATTTTTTATTTTACTTTCGGATTTTGATTGTATTTCAATTTGTTAAGAATTTATTTTGTTAAATGAAATAAAATAATTAACAAAATATTTGCTTATATGAAAAAAGGGCTGTACTTTTACCGCCGTAATTTCATTTTAATAAAACCAAACTTATGAAAGTAAAATTTTTAACAGTCATTTGGTTTGTGTTAGGTTGCTGTTTTAGTGCAGCTTTAGCGCAAACCATATCAGTAAAAGGGACAGTTACTGATGAAAGTAAACTACCGATGCCAGGGGTTTCAGTAGTGGTGAAAGGCACTACCCACGGTACCTCAACTGACATTGATGGTAAGTATGAATTGCAGGCTAAAGCCGGCGATGTACTTGAATTTAGTTCAGTGGGCTATACCACCCAAACTAAAAAAGTCGTAGGGGGGGGGTAAAAGTTACTCACTTAGTGTAGTACTAAAAGAAAAAACGCAAGAGCTAAGTGAAGTTGTAGTAGTAGGTTTTGCTACTCAGAAGAAAGAAAACTTAACCGGAGCGGTTACTTCTGTAGATGCAAAAGCCTTGGAAAGTAGACCTGTGAATAATGTTACGCAAGCCTTGCAAGGTAATGTATCAGGGTTAAACTTTTCTGTAGGAAACGGAGGGGGTCAGTTAGATAATTCCTTCTCGTTTAATATACGTGGGGCAGGTACTATTGGAGCAGGCTCTAATGCAAGTCCGTTAGTACTTATAAATGGTATGGAGGGTGATATTAATACACTTAACCCTCAGGATATCGAAAGTATTTCAGTACTAAAAGATGCTGCATCAGCTTCTATCTATGGTTCGCGTGCTGCTTTTGGGGTAGTTTTGGTTACTACCAAATCAGGTAAAGAAGGTAAGGTGGAAATGAACTACAATACTAACTACCGCCTTAGCTCGCCTATAGGTATTCCTGAAATGTTAGATTCTGAAGATTTTGCTAACTACTTTAATGAAGCTCAAAAAAATAATGGTGGTGCTCCTGTGTTTGAACCTCGTATCCTTGAGAATATAAAGGCTTATAAAGCAGGACAACTAAAAGATGCTACTGACTGGAATCCAAGAAAAGACGGTACAGGGGCTTGGAATGACTACAAACAAAGTTGGGCGAATGTAGATTGGTTTAAAGAATTCTATAGAACATCAGCTCCATCACAAGAACATAACTTTAGTGCACGTGGTGGTAGTGAAAAACTAAAATATTATGTATCATTAGGCTGGCTTGATGCAGAAGGGCTTAGCCGTTATAATACAGATAAGTTAGCTCGTTATTCAGCTAATGCTAAAATCTCATCACAAATACTTCCTTATTTGAAGTTAGAATACAGTACACGTTTCTCTCGTAAAGACTTCTCTCGCTCTTCTTATTTAGGTGGTTTGTTCTTCCACAATATTGCTCGCCGTTGGCCTACATTACCAATAAAAGACCCTAATGGTCATTATATGAATGGTAATGAGATAGCCCAGCTTAATGAAGGACGCGATAAAACACAAACTGATGAGCTTACCCAACAATTGGCTTTAGTATTTAACCCTATAAAAGGTTGGGTTACCAATGTAGAGCTTAACTATCGTACTACCGACCTATTCAACACTTGGTACTTCTTACCTATTTATAAATACGGTTTGCACGGAGAGCCTATTGCTATTTCGCGTGAAGGTTCTACTCCTGCAGGCACATCTAAAATAGGAGAATCAGCAGGTCGCTACAACTTCTTCAACACCAATATTTATAGCTCATATACTAAACAGATAAAGAAACATACCGCTACTATATTGGGTGGTTTTCAATCAGAATTAGAAAAAACACATTATTTTTCAGCTTCGCGTGATGGATTATACAGTCCAGATGCTCTCTCTCTTAATACTACTGGAGGTAAGGAAGATGATGTAAGTGGTAACAACCAGCACTGGGCTACCGCAGGTTTCTTTGCAAGATTGAACTATAATTATGACGGTAGATATTTATTAGAAATAAATACTCGTTATGATGGTACCAGCCGTTTCTTGCGTGACCAACGTTGGAATCTCTTTACTTCAGCATCTTTGGGTTGGAATGTAGCTAGAGAAAGTTTTTGGAAAAAGTTAGGCAAGTTTGGTGAACAAGTGACCGAGTTTAAGCTAAGAGGTTCTTATGGTGAATTGGGTAACCAAAACACAAGTAACTGGTATCCTTTCTACCAACAAATGAGTGTAGGTACTAATAATGGTAGTTGGTTATTAAGAGGTGATAAAACTAATACGGCTTATGCTCCTGGTTTAGTAGCTTCATCACTTACTTGGGAAAAAGTAGCTTCTTGGAATGCTGGTTTTGACTTAACGGCTTTAAAAAATCGCTTAAAATTTACATTGGAATTGTTTAGCCGTAAAACTTATAATATGGTGGGGCCAGCTCCTGAATTGCCTCCTGTATTAGGTACAGCTCCTGCACGTATTAATAATACCGATATGGTGTCAAACGGTTTTGAAATTGTAACTAGCTGGAAAGACAAGATAGGAGAAGACTTTAGCTATGGTATTAAAGCTAACCTTACTGATAGCCGCCAAAAGATTACTAAATATCCAAATAAAAATAACTCTTTAGGTACTTACCGAGAAGGACAATATTTAGGTGAAATATGGGGTTATGAAACTGAAGGTATTGCTAAAACTGATGCCGAAATGACTGAATGGTTACGCACTCACGACCAAAGTGCTTTGGGTAACAACTGGGCTGCTGGTGATATTATGTATAGAGACTTGAATGGAGATGGCAAGATTAACGGAGGTTCTGGAACTTCAGATAACCCTGGTGATAGAAAAGTTATTGGTAACACAACTCCTCGTTATAATTTTGGTGTACAAGTAGAGTTGAAATACAAAAATGTAGATTTTAGTATGTTCTGGCAAGGTACAGGTAAACGCGACTTGACTTTCAACGGTTCTCCTTATTTCAAAGGGGCTAACCAAAATGTATGGCAATCAGCAGGATTTAAAGAACACTTAGATTACTTCCGTCCTGAAAATACAGATAGTCCTTTTGGGCCTAATGTAAATTCTTATTACCCACGCCCAACTATGGACGGAGGCGGAAAGAACTTTGCTACCCAAACTCGTTGGATACAAGATGCCTCTTATGTTCGGTTGAAAAACCTTCAAATAGGCTATACTTTCCCTAAAGATATAATGAAAACTATTGGTATTAACAATTTGCGTATTTACCTTTCTGCTGATAACGTATGTACCTTTACCAAACTTTCAGAAATATTTGACCCAGAAGCTAATGGTGGTTCTTGGGGAGAAGGTAAGCTATACCCACTCTCAAGAGTGATTTCTACAGGACTAAGTGTAACTTTCTAAAAAGATAATACAATGAAAAAGATATATAGAAATATTATAGCTGCTACCCTTATGGTAGGGTTAGTAAGCTGTAACAAGTTTTTGGATAGAGAGCCGCTCTCAAATATCACCCCTCAACAGTATTTTAATACTGAAGCCGATTTAGCGGCTTATACTATCAGCTATTATAACTTTCCTACTCACGGGGGCTATAGTATAGGACGTTTTAAAGCAGATAATGGTACTGACAACCAAGCTGATAGGAACCCAAGTGCTGCGTGGCTAAAAGGACAATGGCACGTACCTGGCGGTACAGATGGTTATGCATTTGGCAATATACGTGCTTTAAATTACTTTATTGCTGAAATAACCCCAAAAATAGAAGCAGGGAAGATAGTAGGGGTACCTGCTAATATCAACCACTACTTAGGTGAAGCTTACTTTTTAAGAGCTTATGAGTATTTCGATCGCTTGCAGGCATATGGAGATTATCCGATAGTAAAAACAGTGCTCCCAGATAATGAAGATGCTCTTATAGAAGCTTCAAAACGCCGTCCTCGCAATGAGGTAGCTCGTTTTATCTTAGAAGATTTAGACAAGGCTATCACCTTACTAAAATCAGGTTCTGTAGAAAATAAAAACCGTATTAGCAAAGAAGTAGCACAGCTTTTCCGCTCTCGTGTAGCTCTATACGAAGGTACTTGGCTAAAATATCACAAAGGTACTGCCTTTGTGCCCGGGGGAGCAGGCTGGCCAGGAGCTAATATGTCTTACTTGTCAGGCTTTACTATTAATATTGATAATGAAATTAACTATTTCTTAACTGAAGCTATGAGTTCAGCTAAAGTAGTAGCCGATGCTTTCCCATTAGTAACCAACAACCATAATGTTACAGGAGCAGCTGTGTTTAGTAACCCTTACTATAAAATGTATGGAGATAACAATCAGGCAGGCTATTCAGAAGTATTGCTTTGGAGACAGTATAGTGCTGAAAAGAGTGTAGGACATTATACTAACGGTTTCTTAACTGGTGGTGGTAATAGTGGTTATACACGTGGCTTTGTAGATGCTTTCTTAATGAAAAATGGTTTGCCTATCTACGCTTCAGGCTCTAATTATCAAGGTGATGCTGATTTGACTGTAGTGAAAAACAATCGTGATGAACGTTTGCAACTATTTATGCGTGTGCCTGGTGATTACTTAGCAGTTAATCAACAAGTGGATAGCTATCCAGACATTATCAACTCAATAGTTGAAAGAAAATCAGTAACAGGATATGATGTAAAGAAAGGATTGAATGGAGATCCTAAATATCTTACTGATGCGGTGCTTACAGAGGCAGGTTGTATAGTATTTCGTGCTGCAGAAGCCTATCTAAACTATATAGAAGCTTCATACGTAAAAAATAATACAATAGATGCTGATGCAGCACGTTATTGGAAAGCCTTACGTGCACGTGCTGGGGTTAATGAAGACTATAACGCTACTATAGCTGCTACCGACTTAGACCGTGAAAACGATTGGGCTGTGTATTCAGCAGGACAAAAAGTAGATGCTACTCTTTACAATATTCGTCGCGAACGCCGTTGTGAGTTTATAGCAGAAGGTATGCGTTGGGCTGACCTAAAACGTTGGCGTGCTATGGATCAGCTAAACAACTACCAAATAGAAGGTATGAACCTTTGGACAAGTATGTATGACAAATATAAAGATAATAGAGGTATATCTAAATTAGTAGCTTTGCCTGCAGCTAGTCCTAACATATCATCAAGAACGTTAAGCAACTATATACGTCCATACCAAATAATACAACAAAATAACTTGTATTACAACGGAATTACTTGGACAAAAGCTCACTATCTATCACCTATTGGATTTGAAAACTTCTTACGTACTTCAAAGGGAGGTAATATAAGTAATAGTGTGGTATATCCTAACCCATACTGGCCAGTACAAGCTGATGGGGTTCCTACAGAATAGGATTTATTATCCAATTAGTATATTTTAACTTTGCCAAAGGTTATAGCATATTTGTTATGACCTTTGGCAAAGTTTTTTTTTGATGGGAGGGCTGGGAGGATTGAGAAGGCTGGGAGTGCGAGCCGCACCGGCGATTGTGAGACGAGTGGGACAGGTGAGACGAGTGGGAGTGCGAGCCGCACTGGCAATTGTGAGACAGGTGGGACAGGTGGGACGAGTGAGACAAGTGAGACAGGTGAGACAAGTGAGACAGGTGGGACAAGTGGGACGAGTGGGACAGGTGGGACGAGTGAGACAAGTGAGACAGGTGAGACAAGTGAGACGAGTGAGACGAGTGGGACAGGTGAGACGAGTGGGACAGGTGAGACGAGTGGGATGGGTGAGACAAGTAGGACAAAAAAATAGAGGGAATAGGCCGTTGTATCGAAAAAAAATACTAACTTTGTACTTTATAATAACAAACTAAAAACAAAATAATGACAACTTTTTTGAAACTGAAAGGAGGATACAGATCTTTGTATGCTTACCAAAAAGCAGAGGTAATTTATGATATTACTTTTTACTTCACTCAACATTTTCTTACTAAAGGTGACCGTACTATAGACCAAATGCTCCAAGCTGCTCGCTCTGGCAAACAAAATATTGCTGAAGGAAGTAAGGCTTCGACTACTTCGATTGAAACTGAAATAAAACTTACTAACGTGGCTAAAGCAAGTCTTGAGGAACTACTCATAGATTATGAAGACTATTTGAGAGTTAGAAATAAAGAACAATGGCATATAGGACACCCTCGCTATGATAAGGTTCGCACTTTTGCTTCGAGTAAGGAAATCTTTGAACTTTATCCGTCTTTGCTGCCTAAATATGATGATGCGTCTTTAGCAAATCTTTGCATTACTCTTATTAACCAAACTACTTTTTTACTTCGGCGATTAATAGAAAAACAACAAGAGGTGTTTTTGCAAAAAGGTGGCGTAAGAGAGCAAATGAGTGCTGCCAGAAGAAGAATATTAACAAATCATAATAACAATGAAAATTAGTTTTTTATTATTAAGTGCCTTTGTATTAGGCAATGCTTGCTATAAGGTTGCGCAAGAGGAAAAGAAACTTCAAGAACCTCAGAAACCTAAAGTAGAACAGTCTGTGACAAAAAAATGGCAATTGGTGTGGGAAGATAATTTTGACCGAGATGATATTTTCGCTACCAATATATGGTCTAAAATATCGCGCAATGAGAAGATAGATTGGCGCAATACAATGAGCGATGACCCCAGTCTGTACGGCATAAAAGAGGGTAACCTTATACTATACGGCAAAATGAATACTGACCTAAAAGCAGACCCATCGGAGTATATCACTGGAGGGGTCTATACTATCGATAAAATGTATTTTGAGACAGGTAGGGTAGAGGTGCGTTGTAAGCTGGAATCGACTCAAGGGGCGTGGCCTGCTATATGGATGTTGCCTAAAGAGGGCAAATGGCCTACAGGAGGCGAAATAGATATTATGGAGCATCTGAATTACGATGATTTTGTCTACCAAACGCTTCATACTTCATACACTAAAAAAGTGAGCAGACAAAACCCTAAAAGTGGTAGCACTGCTAAAATCAATCCTAATGATTACAACGTATATGCGGTGGAATGGGATGCTGAAAGTGTGCGTTTGTATGTGAATGGGGTGCAGACGCTTTCGTACCCTTATTTGAAAGATCAGCAAGACAAAGGTCAGTACCCTTTTGTTAGACCTTATTATCTGCTTATAGATATGCAGCTTGGCGGCAATTGGGTAGGAGCCGTTAAGCCTTTCGACAAGCCTGTGGCTATGTATATCGATTGGGTACGATACTATCAATTAGCTGATTAGTCGATTAGCAAATTTGCTAATTAGCAAATTATGTTGTAGTTTTGCCGAAATTATTATCTACAATGAAAATACAATTTTTTATAGCTCTTTCGGCGGTGGCACTTATAGGGTGCAAAAATAATCCGCAAGAAATAACCGTAGCTGAAGATGCTATGGCTAATACTCAGCTAGCTGAAGAACAACGCAATAAGACTAATGACGCTAATCCGTTTGCCCAAGGGACAGCACTTTCGGCACCTGCTACCTCGCAAGGAGGTGGGGTGACACTCAATCCGCCACACGGACAACCCGGTCACCGTTGCGATATAGCAGTAGGAGCCCCTCTGCCTAACGACGGCAACGTCATAGCTCAAGCTCAAAATGTAAGTCACCCCGTAAGTCAGGGGGAGGCGATGCCCGTAGTATCGAATGGAATGGAACAGCCGCAAGTGATACAAGTATCGCAGCCTCAGAATTATGTAGGGGCTAATGGCGAAAAGCTCAATCCGCCACACGGACAACCTGGTCACCGTTGTGATATACCGGTAGGAGCCCCACTCAATAGCAAGCCTGCAGCCGCAACTACAGCCGCTCCTGCTCAACAACCGCAAGTAGTACAGCAGCAGGTGGTGATAGACCCTCAGCAGGCACAACAGCATACGGGTACAACAGACCCCGGCTTCTCAGGGAAACCTAATCCGCCACACGGACAACCCGGTCACCGTTGCGATATAGCGGTGGGGGCTACTCTGCCGTAGGGATTGGGAAGTTTGCTGGTTTCTAAAAAATGATTACTTTTGCACTAAAATTCTAAGACGATGAATACCGCTGTACAATATATTAAAGATTTTCAAGGAAATGATGTTTGGGCTGTATTGCCTATTGAAGAATATCGTTTTTTAAGAGATAGAGCCTATTGCGAAGAAATAGACGATATTCCTGAAGAACACAAGCGAATATTAGACCAACGTATTGAAAAATACAAAAACCACCCAGAATTATTTATACCATTTGAAGAAGTACAAAAAGAGATAAGAAATGAATTTGGAATATAGTTTAATTCTTACTGAAGAAGCTAAGCAAGAATTAAAAAGTATGATAGCAAGATATAATGTGCTTCAAGAAGGACTTGGAGAAAAGGTGTATGATGAAATACTGCAAAACTTGACTTATCTTAAAACTATGCCTTTTATATGTCCTGAAAAGTATAAGAGAATAAGAATTTTATATACAAAGAAGTATAAGATGGCAGTCTATTATGTTATTTTTGAAGAAGAAAGAGCAGTAGCAGTTTACTCTTTCTTACATCAAAAAGAAGACCCTAAAAAAGTATTTAACAGAATTAGTTTTTAACCATTTACAAATAACCATTAATAATTATATAATGGAACTTATAAAAATACACGATAAAACTTTTGAGCCGTATATCAGTGCTCAGCAACTAGAAGAGATTAATGCCCGTATGGCAGCTGAGGTGTATCAAGACTTAGGAGAGTCGCGACCTGTGTTTGTTGCTGTCCTTAATGGTTCGTTTATGTTCGCTGCCGACTTCGTGAGACATTACAAAGGCGAATGCGAGATTTCTTTCGTAAAAATGTCTTCTTATGAAGGCACTCAGTCCACCGGAAAGGTACACGAACTTATCGGGCTATCAGGTTCGGTAGAAGGGCGCGATGTGGTAATACTGGAAGATATAGTAGATACCGGTAATACACTAGAAGAAATATACCGTATCTTCAAAGATAAAAAAGTGAAATCGTTTAGAATTGCGACCCTATTTTTCAAACCTGATGCCTACAAAAAAGACTTCAAAATAGACTATGTAGGCAAGCCTATCCCTAACCGTTTCATCGTAGGTTATGGCTTAGATTTTGACGAGGTAGGGCGCAACTTACCGCAAGTATATCAATTAAACACCTCTATAACAATGACAAATTTAGTACTTTTTGGCAAACCAGGTGCTGGCAAAGGCACTCAAGCCGCTTTTTTGAAAGACAAATACAACTTAGTGCATATCTCTACCGGTGATATTTTCCGTTTCAACATCAAAAACGAGACGAAATTAGGTAAATTAGCACAATCATACATCGAAAAAGGCGATCTTGTGCCTGATGAGGTGACTATACAGATGCTTCAAGAGGAAGTAGAAAAGAATCCTAATGCTGAAGGCTTCCTTTTTGATGGTTTCCCACGTACGATAGCACAGGCTGAAGCTCTTGATGCGTTCTTGTCGTCTAAAGGAATGCGCATACACGGTACGCTTGCCTTAGAAGCTGATGATGAGGTGCTTATAAAACGTATCGTAGAGCGTGGTAAAGTGAGCGGACGCGCTGATGACCAAGATGAAGATAAAATTAAAAACCGTTTCGTAGAATACAACGAAAAGACTGCTCCGCTTATCGCTTATTACAAAGCACAAGGCAAATATCACGCTGTAGATGGTATCGGTACAGTAGAAGAGATTACGGTACGCTTATCTAAGGCTATCGACCAAATAAAAGCCCAATAATGACGGAAGGCAATTTTACAGATTACGTAAAGATATACGCGGCATCGGGCAACGGTGGTGCAGGCTCTATGCACCTGCACCGCGAGAAGTTCGTACCTAAAGGAGGTCCTGATGGGGGCGATGGGGGTCGTGGGGGGCATATTATCCTAAAAGGTAATAAGCACCTATGGACGCTCATACACTTCAAATTTCAGAAGCACTTTCGCGCTGAACACGGTGAAGCAGGAGGAGCTAACCGCAGTTTTGGGGCTGATGGTAAGGATATTTACTTAGAAGTGCCGCTGGGTACGATAGTAAAAGATGCAGAGACGGAAGAAGTTCTTTTTGAAATCACCGAAGATGGGCAAGAGGTTATCGCCCTACGCGGTGGCAAAGGGGGCTTAGGCAATTGGCATTTTAGAACAGCTACTAACCAGACGCCACGCTATGCACAACCAGGGCTACCAGGGGAGGAGCGCGAGCTATTGTTAGAGCTGAAAGTGCTTGCTGATGTAGGATTGGTGGGCTTCCCTAATGCGGGAAAATCGACGCTACTATCAGTTATCACTTCTGCTAAGCCTAAAATTGGCGATTATCCTTTTACTACCCTCAAGCCTAACTTGGGCATTGTAGAAAACCGCGACTTTCAATCGTTTGTAATGGCTGATATCCCTGGTATTATAGAGGGAGCCGCTGAAGGCAAAGGATTAGGGCATTTCTTTTTGCGACATATTGAGCGCAACTCGGTATTGCTGTTTCTCATTCCCGCAGACGCTAATGATATAGTAGCAGAGTATGAGATATTGCTGAATGAGCTTAAGAAGTACAATCCTGAACTTTTGGACAAACAGCGCTTGGTGGCAATCTCTAAATCGGATATGCTTGATGACGAACTGACCGCGGCTATAGATAAGGAATTGGCTGCTAAGCTGAAAGTGCCTTATCTGTTTATTTCGTCAGTTTCGGGCAAAGGCATACAAAAACTAAAAGATGAACTAATGAAGCGATTGGATAATTAGACAATTAGCACATTAGGAAATTAGCAAATTAAAAATATGAACAAGATACTTACACTTTGTGCATTATTTCCTTTGGTGGCAGTAGCACAACCGTCTGACCTTATCGGGGTATACAAATCAAAAGAAGCGCGACAGTTTCAGCTTCGTATCAATGCTGATAATACGGTAGATGCGCTGATGGCTACGGGTACTTATACCGCAAAAGATAAGAATATTAGTTTGCAGTTTGGCACTGGTAATAGCTTTAAGGTAGTGAAAACGCAAGGTACAACAGACCAGCTAACTCTTACGTTTAAAGAGGCTGATATAAATATGTTCGACCCTCGTTTTCTGTATATAGGCTACAAAAATAGCAAAGGAGAAATCGTGTACGAAAGTGCGTATAATAAACTGCAAGGGCAAGATGATTATACGATAGAAATACCGCGCACGGATAATCTTTATCTTGTGAATGCTTATGGTGTAGCTATTACAGGCGATAAAAAGGCAGCCGTAATTATTGAAGAATATCTTATCGGTAAAAATACTAGCGGAGTAGAAATTACTTTTGATACAGAAAATTCGGTTAGGAATGAGTTGCAAGCAACCTATAACCCCGAAAAACAAACGCTTACACTTAATGATAAGACACTCTCGTCTAATCCTATAGTATTTAGCAAAGTGTTGGCTGCTGATACGCAGGCATTGCAACCTGCAGCTACCGAAAAGGTAAAGCAGTGGAAGCATCTTATCGCTTTTGACGAAGAGAAAGACATTCCTGAATTTAACCCAGAGAAGAAAGCCCTTAGTACTTTAAAACAGGCTAATAGCCTTAGTGCAGCCCTTTCCGCAGCTAAGAAAAATAATCGATTGGTAGCGCTGCTCTATCAGCCTAACAACAAGAATGCTACTAAGGAATTTAAAGAGCTATTTGAATGGTATGAGCAAAACGGGGAGACAGTACTAACAGACCCTTACCTTTTTGAACTTTACTTAGCGACAGCTAAAGAGCTAAAAAGTCTGAAAGCTAAAGGGCTCACTAACGAAGACCAGCTTATCATTCTGACCTCTGAAGGAGAGGTGATTTACCACGAACCGGCTACTATAGCGCAAGTATTAGCTGATGAAACATTGGAGTACAACCATACCGGTCTGTTGCGCACAGCCGCTAAAGCAAGTTTAGCCGATAGAGTACTCAGCAATCCTAAAGCGCCGCTAAAAGAGGTTGTAAAGGTCTTAATAGCACTCTCTAACTACACTCAAGACCCTGATGTGCAATTGCTTTTAGCCGCACGCCCTAAAACTGGCGATGCAGAAACTGATGAAGATAAACAGGCTACGATAGACTACCAATTAGAAAATCTCATCACTTACTACAAAAAACCTGAAAACCTATATCGTTTGCGTCTTACCCCAGAACAGCTTACTGCCCAATGGCAGCGTGTAGTTGCCGCCCATAAGGCAGATACTAAGCTCGATACTGACTTCGCGCTATTGGCATCGCTTAATGTAGAGATAAATGATAACTTTTTCACTAAAACTTTCTATTTAAATTATGAGCCTACTACTGCCGACCTTGAAGCAGGTGCCTACCTTTTGAGGTTTTTCAAAGATATAAAAGCTCATAATGATGCACTTAAAGATATTGGAGACTATACCTATATACAACGCATTGATAGAGGGTATATAGCATTCAATACCGCTGCGGTAGAGCGTACCCTAAAGGCTTGCTACGACCTTGACAAGGCTACCCTGCCAGAGGTGAAAAAAGCCTATGCTGAAGGGATTAAAAATGGCGCTCTTTCGTCTTTAGATTATATTGACTTTCTTTATAATCAAGATTTGACTACTGATGCTGCTACGGCTTTTGATACTTATTTCAAAAACTTAATGGCTACGGACTCTAACCTAATAGCTGCTCTCGATAATGATTTCACCAATAATAATGCAGAGAACAGTTGGCGTTATTATAAGATGCTCTTTGCTAATCGCGCTAATAATATAGCGTGGAAAGTGTATGAAGACCAGCCTAATAATAAAGCTCTTATGGCGGAGGCCTATCGATGGGCAAAGGCAGCTGTGCAGTTAGAGCCTAAGAGTCCTTATTACCTTGATACCCTTGCTCACTTAATGTTTGCTCACGGCGATAAGAAAGAGGCAGTTGCTACTGAAGAGAAGGCGGTAAGTTTGCTGAGCCAAGATGAAGATGGCAATGCAGAGCAGAAAGAGGAGATAAAGAAAAATCTTATAAAGATGAAGCAAGGACTTTAGCTATATACTTAACGACAAACAAATACCAACACATATAAAAATGAAAAAGATAGTAGTAACAGGTGGTTTGGGCTTTATAGGCTCGCACACCGTAGTAGAATTGCAAAATGCAGGTTTTGAGGTGGTTATCATTGACAACCTATCTAATGCACAAGAGAGTGTATTAGAGCACATCACTAAGATAACAGGTAAAAAACCGCTATTTGAGAAGTTTGACCTTAGAGATAAGGCAGATGTACAAGATTTCTTCCGTCGCCATACTGATGTAGAGGGGCTTATACACTTTGCTGCCTCTAAAGCTGTGGGCGAGAGCGTAGAAAAACCTTTGCTTTATTACAACAACAACCTCACTAGCCTTATTTATCTGTTAGAAGAGCTCAGTAAGCTGAAAAAGGCGCACTTTATTTTTAGTTCGTCTTGTACCGTATATGGGCAAGCTGATAAGTTGCCTATCACTGAAGATGCTCCTGTGAAAAAAGCAGAGTCGCCTTACGGCAATACTAAGCAGATTTCAGAAGAGATTATTAGTGATACCTGCCGCGTAACGCCTCAACTAAACGCTATTGCTTTGCGTTATTTCAACCCTATAGGAGCACACCCTTCAGCCGAAATAGGCGAATTGCCTTTGGGCGTACCTCAGAACTTAGTGCCTTATATCACCCAAACAGCTATTGGCTTGCGCGAAAAGATATCGGTATTTGGCGATGACTATCCAACTCCTGATGGTACTTGTATTCGCGACTATATACACGTAGTCGATTTGGCAAAAGCACACGTTATTGCGCTACAACGCCTCTTAAACGATAAGAATGCTGAGAATTACGAGGTATTTAATATCGGTACAGGCAAAGGCAGCAGTGTGTTAGAGGTAATACAAAGTTTTGAGCGTGTGTCAGGCAAAAAGCTAAACTATCAGATAGTAGCCCGCCGCGCAGGTGATATAACAGCAGCTTATGCTAATACTGATAGAGCAAACCACGTATTGGGTTGGGAAGCTAAATCAACCTTAGACGATGCAATGCTTTCAGCTTGGAAATGGGAACAAAAAGTTAGAAGCAAATAGTCTTAACAATTAATAAAAAACTGCCTGAGAGTTAAAACCTCTCAGGCAGTTTTTTTATTGCTAAGTTAATCTTCACAATTAAATTATTACCTTTGCATTCAAAAAGAAAGAAGAAGATGTTTGACTTTATAATTGTAGGGGCAGGATTAGCAGGCGTTAGCTTCGCTCATTTGCTTGAGCAACACGACAAAAGCTTCTGCCTACTATCTGACCGCTCTCAGGTAGCAAGCCTAATAGCTGGAGGGGTCTATAATCCGGTAGTGTTAAAGCGTTTTACCCCTATTTGGAAAGCAGAAGAGATTATGGCGTGCGCCAATCGTTTTTATGATAATATAGAGGCTACAATGGGGCAACCTTTGCGCATTAGTTTGCCGGTACTGCGCAAGTTTGCTTCTGTAGAAGAACAAAACAATTGGTTTGCAGCTTCCGATACGCCTATACTCCAACACTACCTGAGCACTACCTTACGCACTACCCCCTCTGAGGCATTGCCTGCTCCTTACTTATTAGGTGAGGTACTGCATACGGGGCGTTTAGATATTGAGCGTTATATACAGTTCAGTCTGCGCTCTTGGCAAGAGGCAGGGGTATATCACTTTCATTCTTTCGACTATTCAGCCCTCGATATACAGCCTGACTTCGTGGCTTATCAGGGGGTGACAGCTCAGCATATTGTCTTCTGCGAGGGCTGTGGTATTAGCAAAAATCCGTATTTTAACTCTTTGCCTATGCGTCCTTGCAAGGGCGAGAGCCTTACTATCAAAGCCCCCAACTTACAGCTACAAGCTATCTTCAAAAGCGACGGCTCTATTATCAGTATGGGAGGTGATATTTACCGCGTAGGAGCTACTTACGACCCCGAAGACCTTACCGATACTATTACCGAGGCAGGACGTGCCGAACTGCTCGAAAAACTGTATAAAATGACGGATTCTCCTTATGAAATTATATCACACCAAGCCGCTATACGCCCTACGGTAGGCGATAGACGTCCTTTGGTGGGGGTACACCCTCTTTATCCGCACTTATGGGTATTAAATGGCTTGGGCACACGTGGCGTGCTCAATGCGCCTCTGTGTGCCCAAGTATTATATAAAGCGGTATTCGAAGGGGAGGAAATACCGTCAGAAATGAATGTCAATCGCTTTAACAAACGGTTGCGCCGCAAGGGCTAATCTTCGTCAGCTGTTTGCGGTCTTTTAGCAATCTTATCTACTATCAGAGCTACAGCCCCGTCACCTGTTACGTTGCAAGCAGTACCAAAGCTATCCATAGCTATATATAGAGCTACCATTAGCGCTTGTTGGTTCTCGTCAAAACCTAACATAGAGTGTAGTACCCCCAATGCCGCCATAATCGCACCACCAGGTACCCCAGGTGCTGCCACCATAATAATACCGAGCATCATTATAAAGCCTGCAAACATACTAAAATCGTACGGAGTGCCTTGCAGCATCATTAGCGCAAGAGCACAAGCGGTTATTTTCATTGTGCTACCCGATAGGTGAATAGTAGCACAGAGCGGAATAACAAAGCCTGCAATGCGTTGCGAAATACCTAATTTAAGCGACTGGCGCAAAGTTACAGGTATAGTAGCTGCTGATGATTGCGTACCCAATGCCGTAGCGTAAGCAGGTAGCATAGCACCTAATGATTTAATCGGATTTTTACCAGAAATAAGCCCTGCGAAAATGTATTGCAATAGCAGCAGCACTATGTGCATAATAAAGAGGATAATAATCAGTTTAAAGAACACTACCATTACTGAAGCTACTTGTCCACTAAAAGTTATTTCCGCAAAAATCGTCATAATATAGTAGGGCAGTACGGGTATGATAGCTTTAGTAATAAGCCACTTCACTATATCGCCAAATTCTTTAACCACATTAGTAAGTACGGGAGCTTCGCGTACTGAGAGTCCAATTCCTACGATAAAAGAGAGTAAGAGTGCCGTCATTACATCAAAGATAGGCGGCATATCGATTGTAAAATAGGGGGGGAGTGACCGGCTGTGGTCTTCCAAAGTCCCTATTTGTTCGTTTTCTAATAGAGAACTGAAGAGAGCATCTCCTATGAAATAAGTAGAAAAACCCGAAAAGAGGGTAAACCCATAGGCAATCACTACAGTGATGGCGAGTAGTTTACCAGCATTCTTCTCCAAATCACCAATAGAGGGCATAATAAGTCCTATCATAATCAGCGGGATAGAGAAGTTAAGAAAGTTTGCAAATAATGATTTAAAAGTAATCAGAATGCGATATAGCCAATCAGGCGAATAGTTGCCTAATAATATACCCAATGCGATACCACAAAACACTTTAAATAATAAACTGTTAAAGATTTTTTTCATTTGTATTTTTATTTTTAGCTATAAGTTCGAGGCAAAAGTAACAATTAATTGCTAAATTAGCAAATTAGTCGCTAAAAATTAGTCGTTAGCCGTTAGAAGGGTGTCGCTTACTTAACGACTCATTTCTAACGGCTAACGACTAACTACTAGCGACTAATCTCTATTCTGCTATCAATCCAAACTCAGCACCACTAGCAAAGTCTTGTCCGTACTGCTCGCTTAGGGCGGTAAAACGCACATAGCGCGCTTTTACAGGAGCTTTAAATAGTACTTGCTGTGCAGTGCCTCTGTTATAAGAAAAACTGCCTTTATGCACTTCTTTCCACGTTTTAGCGTCATCACTTATTGATATGCTGAAGTCTTTCACATCACCATTGCCTGCTTCGTCTGTGCGAGGTAGGTAGCTAATACCTTTGAAAGAGACTTCTTTGCTAAGGTCGAAATCTACCCAGTGAGGGTGTTTAGCTACAGTTACCGAGTAAGCAGAGTGCCATATCGTATTAGGGTTGCCATCTACTAAGTGAGTGGCATTGCCTGCCCCTACTTCTTCGCTGCTGGCAAAGATAACCTTCATCGGTATAGTACTACGGTTGATAAGACCAGCTACAAAAGCAGGAGCTTCAGTGCTTGCGCTTACATTCGCAGCTTCAGCTAGTTTTGCCTGTGCCGGACGAATGATAAAGCCAAAGCGTTGTTGAGTAGCCATTACGCGGTCTCGTTGTAGAGGGGTAGGGCCACAGCTGTTACCACCTACTCCTGTAGTAGCAATGTTTAGCTGTAGATAGGTAGCCGAAGGATTTGGCAACTCAAAAGGGTGCCCCGCGAGGGTCATTTCTTGCGCGGTGTAAGGCAGTGCGGCTACGTCCATTGGCTGTGTGCCTACGAATATAGCACCAGCGCCACGCATATTGGTTAGGGCTGCCCAGCGGCTATCTTGGTGGTGACCCACATCTTGCGGTTTAGGGAAGTTTCCTGCTTCTTTCAGTACATCGCTTTCGTAGATACCCAAAAAGGCACCTGTTTTGCGGTCAGAATAGTTGTCTTGTTTGCCTCTACCGTAATAGGTAAAACGGAAGTAAGTTTTAGGCATTGTCACAAGGTAACCTAACTGCGGAAGATTTACAAAATCATCATTGCTGGCGATGCTCGCTTGCACTTCTATAGACCCGTCAGGATATACGGTAAACACTTGGTTAGTAACGAAGCGGAAATCAGCATCAGTAAAAGGGCGGTCAGTAAGTTCTACTATCTTGTTGCGTCCACTGGCGGTACCGCCTTCTATCTTAGCTGCATTAGGTGCTTGCGATTGTACCGTGAAGCTGTAGCTGTAGCTGCCGTCAGCATTAGCTTTTACACTCTTAGCCAAGGCTTTGTGCTGTAGGTTGTGTAGCCCTTTGGCAAACCATTGTTGGTATGCCCAGCGGTCATTGTTAGTAAAGGCGCGGAAAGCATTAAGTGCCAAACCGCTGTTTTCTATGATGGTGTTATTGCCATATTTAAGAGTTTCGATAGTACCTTTGTCAAAGTCAAACATCACACTGAAGTCTTTGCCTACTATCATTTTTTGGTCAGGCGATAACTCTAATGCACTACCTTCGGCTACAGTTGCGATAGCTGGTTTTTGTCCTGCTTCTTGTATCACGAATTGTTCGCGTGCTTGCACAAAACCTTTTTTAGCCCAAGGTTTATCAGCCGCTTGTCTAAACTCTATTACCACTAAGTATTCGCTCTTGCTGTCCATACGTTTAGGGGCAATGGTAACGACACCTTTAAGCTGTGGTTTTAGTGGCGATACATCAAAAGAGCGTTCTTCTACTAAGTCGCCATTGCGGTAGAGTTTCCATACCCCTTCATAGCCTTCCATAGGCTCAAAATAACTTTTGTTAGTGATTTGGAAGGTATCAAACGATAGTTTCTTCACTTTTATATTCTGATATACCTTTTGCACTTCGTAGTACTGAGGTTTCACAGTGCGGTCGGCAAAGATAATACCATTCATCACAAACTGCCCATCGTTAGGGAAGTCCCCAAAATCACCTCCGTAGGCAGCGTAAGGTTTGCCATCAGGGGTATAATTAGTTAGGGCTTGGTCTACCCAGTCCCAGATAGCACCACCGCAGATGTAGTTACTGCTTTCTATTGCCTCCCAGTAGTCAGCGAGGTTGCCCACAGCATTCCCCATAGAGTGCGCGTATTCTGATATGTGGAACGGATATTTAATATCGTATTTACCTGTTGCAGCGCCTTTTACCCACGCTACCGATGGGTATTGGTTAGAGCCCATATCTACGATGTCGTTGTTGCGCTCGTATTGCACTGGGCGACTGGTGTCTAAGGTTTTTAGGTGATTGTAGGCAGTTACGAAGTTCTGTCCTGGCCCTGCCTCATTTCCTAACGACCATATTACGATAGAAGGCGAGTTATAAGCGGCTTCTACCATCTCTACCACTCGTGCGGTATGGGCTTTTTCCCATTCTTTAGGGTGCGAAAGCGATTCTTTGCCGTAGTAATACTCGTGCGATTCTATATTAGCTTCATCTTCTAAATAGATGCCATATTTGTCGCTAAGGTAAAACCAGTAAGGGTCAGGAGGATAGTGAGAGCAACGCACGTGGTTGATGTTAGCGCGCTTCATCAGCATTACTTCCTCTTCCATTTGCGCGTGGGTCACTACGTGTCCTTGTTCAGGGTGTGTTTCGTGGCGGTTTACCCCTTTTAGTTTGATAGGTTTGCCATTCACATAGAAATATCTGCCGGCATTGCCAAAACTGTCGTCTTCGGCTTTGGTGTCTTTTATCTCTACTTTTCTAAAACCGAAATAGGTAGAGGCAGCTTCTATCACTTTACCTTTTTTATCTACCAATTGGGCTACAAGCACATAGCGGTTAGGAGCTTCAGCCGACCACATATCGGGCTGTTTCACATCGATAGCTGCACTTACCTTTTCTATAGCGTTAGGAGCTACCGCCTGCACTTCGGTAGTGGCTTGTAGGGCATCTACTTTCTGAGCATCGTCTTTGTAAAGTATATTTTTGTACACGGCATACTGTAGGCGATAGTCTTTAGCTTCTTTTTTGCCGAGGTTGCGCACTTCGGCAGTTACTTTTAGCTGCCAATCGCTTAGGTTGTCAGTGTCGGTCAGTACATTTAGGTTGCGTATTTGCACTTTGGGGGTAGAGCGCAACGCTACTGTTCTGAAGATACCAGGCAGGCGGAACATATCTTGCGACTCTAAGAAAGAACCATCAGAGTTCCTATACACCTCTACGGCCAATTTATTCTGACCTTTTTTCAGGTATTTGCTTATGTTGAAAGAAGCTGCGTTGCGCGAGTTTTTAGAGAAGCCCACGTATTTACCGTTTATCCAGAGGTAGAAGAAAGAATCCACTCCGTCAAAATCAATATATATCTCTCTACCTTTCCATTCGCGAGGCACTTCGAAGTAGCGGATATACGAGCCCACCTCATTGCGGTATTCATAGGTAGTCCACGTTTGCGGAGGGGTACGCATTACCCCTTGTCGCCAGTCGTCTACTTTGCGCTCGTGATAGAAAATCACAGGTTGGTTTACGTAGATAGGCAAACCGTATTTCAGTTTACCGTCTTTTTGTATCCCTTGTACGTTCCAGTTCGAGGGTACGGGCGTCATATCCCAGCCAGAGGCGTCGTAGTTGGTTTTGTAGAAGTCTTTGGGGCGCTCATCAGGAGTCTTGCACCAGTGGAAACGCCATTGACCGTTAAGCGACAGCCAATAAGGCGATTTTTCGGGGCGTACTTGGGCAGCCTGTGCTTCATTGTCGAATGAGAAGAAATAAGCGCGTGGATACTCCTTATTTAGAGCGAGTTCCTCTACTGATTCCCATTCTTTACCAGTAGGGGCTTCTTTGTCTCCGTAAGCAAATCCTCCTAACGGATTATGCTGAGCCCACGCACACGGCCAGAGTGCCATCATCAAGCAGGCACTACTCATTTTCAAATAATTTTTCATTCTATTTATCTAATTTATCTTAGGTATCAGGTTATAGGGCAAATTGCCTTTATTTCTTTTTATAGAGATGTCCTCCTAATTCTTCAGTAGTTATGAAAAAATGACTATAGCCTTTTTCTGTAAGTCCATTAATAAGTTTTTGGTCACGCGACCAAATTTTGTGTTTATACTGAAAATGCATTGCAACAAAAGGATAGTCATCTTCATCTATGTCCTTCACAATCGTAATAGCTTTTTCGATATTCTTTTTGGTTAATACACTCAAAGCTATGATATTTACATTTTTCAAAAGAACATTCAAGTCAGCTAATAGCTGTTTTTTTGTTTTTGTATTTTTTATTCGTTTAGCTATATCGTCTAAATGTTCTTTTACCTCTTCTATGATATAATCAGGTGCTAAAAATTGCATATTTTTATCCTTTAAGATAGTAGCAATACTACCATTTGGAGTGATCAAAGAACTGTAAAAGATATTGCTATCAGCTATAACTATCATAATTATTTCTTTTGAGAAGGTAAAACTATATTTTTCTCTTTTGCTAAGCGCATAGCTACTTTTTTATTAGTTTTTTTTGATAATTCCATTATAAAATCATAATGTTCTTGGTCATCATCTATCATCTGATAAGAAGCAAGTGTCGCTTTCTTAGGTTTCTCAAATTCTATAAAATCAAGTGTTTTAGCATATTCTATAAAGGCTAATGCAGGAGCGCTATTTCCTTTTACTGTTAAATTTAGTTCCATAATATTATCAATTCAATTTTCTCGCAAAGGTAAGAATAATTTACTAATTAACAAATTTGCAAAAGTATTACTTATTAAAAAAAACAGCTTTGCCAAGTGGCAAAGCTGTTTGTTAGAATAAAGGTTCTTGTCTTGCTCCTCTAAAATGCTGTATTTCAATAACGTTTTCTTCTTCTTTCACTTCGTAATAAATCACGAACCGATTGTTTAAGAAAGACCTTTTGTATAAGTTGAGGTCACGATGATATTTAGCCAAAAAATAAGGATTTTCAGCTATTTCGATTTCCGTCAATTCAACAGCTCTTATTATTTTTAGCGGATACTCATAAGAAGCATTATGTTCTTCCCAATAATCAAGTGTATCAAAATAGTTTTGCTTAGCTTCTGTTGACCATTTTATTTTCATACCTCTTCATTAATCGCTCTTTAGCTTCACGGTGTACATCAGCACTATCTGTTAGCATTCCCATTTTTGATTGTTCTCTTGATATTTTTATGCTTCTGAGATCTTCAGCGGTCATAAAATCATCTTCTTCAAATTCAGGCTCAGCTACTGATATGCCTAAATTATTCAAAGCTCTTACGGCTAATTGATACTGTTGAAAGTCTAATCTGTCGTTTAGGTGTATGGTATTGTACATTTTTTCTCCTATTCCACAAGTATTACGGCCTTGTTGTTATTAAACTCTATAGTACCGCCGGTAATAGCGATAGACTTCAGTTCTTTTTTACCTTCGTATAGTTTTATTTCGCCCGAAGTAAGTATAGAGATAATAGGGGCGTGGTGGTCTAACAGCTGAAAAGGCGCTTTTGCTCCTGGCACTGTCACCCCTGTTACTTCTCCTTTAAAAAGCAATGCTTCTGGCGTTAAAATTTCTACTGTCATAAAATCAATTTTTTAATAGGTTGATTTTGCCAATTTGTTAATTATTTCTTATATCTGATATTCGGCTTAATAGCATTTGAGTATTATAACTAAAAGCCATAAGCCTGTCTTATTTCAGCACAAACATCCTCAAAGGGTATTCCTATTTCAGGAGCTACCTTTATTTCAGCTATTCTTCTATTTATCTCATCGGTATACTCATCAGAGTATAACAAATCCTCCTCTAAGCCTACCTCTACTTCTTCCAGCACTTCCATTATTATTGTTATTATAAGAGTCTGTCGAAAAAGTTTTTCGTGTATATTGACCGTCCCATCTCCCCCTTTGAAGGGGGCAGGGGGGATGTTAATAATCGTCAAATTGACAAATCGTCAAATCGACAAATTAGCTCGCTTCTGCTAGCATCTTTTCACCAGCTTCAATAACCTCTTCGATAGTACCTTTAAGGTTGAAAGCCGCTTCTGGCAGATGGTCTAATTCACCGTCTAATATCATATTAAAGCCTCTGATAGTATCTTTGATATCTACATAAGCCCCTGGCAGTCCGGTAAACTGTTCTGCTACGTGGAAAGGTTGCGATAAGAAACGCTGTACACGGCGCGCACGAGCCACCGCTACTTTGTCGTCTTCCGATAACTCTTCCATACCGAGGATAGCGATAATATCTTGCAGCTCTTTGTAGCGTTGCAATAGCTGTTTCACGCGTTGAGCGCACTCGTAGTGCTCTTTACCCAAAATCTCAGGGGTAAGGATACGCGAAGTTGAGTCAAGAGGGTCTACCGCAGGATAGATACCTAGCTCAGCTATCTTACGCGACAATACCGTTGTAGCATCGAGGTGCGCAAAGGTAGTAGCAGGCGCAGGGTCGGTAAGGTCGTCCGCAGGCACGTATACCGCTTGTACTGAGGTGATAGAACCGTGTTTAGTAGAGGTAATGCGCTCTTGCATAGCTCCCATCTCGGTAGCCAGCGTAGGTTGGTAACCCACCGCCGAAGGCATACGCCCTAATAGCGCAGATACCTCCGAACCCGCTTGGGTGAAACGGAAGATGTTATCAACGAAGAAAAGAACGTCTTTTCCTTGTCCTTCGCCAGCCCCATCGCGGAAGTACTCAGCTACAGTAAGACCCGAAAGTGCCACACGCGCACGCGCTCCTGGTGGCTCGTTCATCTGTCCGAACACAAAGGTAGCTTTCGATTCTTTCAGAGCATTTTTGTCTACTTTGCTCAAGTCCCAACCGCCTTTTTCCATTGATTCCATAAAGGCATCGCCGTATTTGATAATGCCCGATTCAAGCATCTCGCGTAGTAGGTCATTCCCTTCGCGGGTGCGTTCGCCTACCCCAGCGAATACCGAAAGACCGCCGTGCCCTTTAGCGATGTTGTTGATAAGCTCTTGTATAAGAACCGTTTTACCCACACCAGCACCACCGAACAAACCGATTTTACCCCCTTTGGCGTAAGGTTCGATAAGGTCGATTACTTTAATACCAGTGAAGAGTACTTCGGTAGTAGTCGATAAGTCTTCAAATTTAGGAGCCGGACGGTGAATAGGCAGACCATTATCGCCTTCTTTAGGCAGGTTGCCAAGACCGTCAACCCCATCGCCGATTACGTTGAAGAGCCTACCGTATATATCGTGCCCTACGGGCATTTTTATAGGGCTACCCGTAGCGATTACTTCAGTATCGCGACTAAGCCCTTCGGTAGAGTCCATCGAAATGGCTCTTACCACGTCTTCGCCTATGTGCGATTGCACTTCTAAGATAAGTTTAGTGCCGTCTGGCCTTACAATTTCCAATGAGTCATAGATGCGAGGCAACTCTTTATCAGAGGCAAATTGCACATCTACTACCGGCCCAATTACTTGGGATACTTTACCTTTTTGTAACATATTTTAGTGTTTAGGTGTTAGTTGTTAGGTTTGCTATGTTAAAACCCAAACCTAATTACCGCGCAAATGTAGGGACTTTTTTTGAAAAAGCAAAATTTAATTTTAAAAAAAATGCACCAAACGGAGCTTACTCTTTTTTTCGAGTAAGCCCCGTTTTCAAAAAATCGATGAAGAAAACAAAAAAGAATGCTCTATTCTCTTAGTTTCTGGTTGTGAATACCAATAGTAAGTATGTTATTATTTTCGTCTTTTAGTTGTAATCCATTTCCTTTATTCAAATCGTACATATGAGTATTAGCGGGGGTACTTTGGGCACGCTGTACTAAATCGGCAAAATTATCTATTTTGAATAGAAGGAAATTCCCTTTTTTGGTTTTTATGTTGATATGTATCTTTTCTCCTTTTTCAAAAGCTGAAAAATCTTTAGAAAGTTCGCCCCTGTTGAAATGTTCTTTTTTTGAACTACCTTGCGAACTGCTTTTAGGGTTGATTCTCTCAATGAGAAGGTAGTCAGCTTCAATTTTATCACCTGTACCATTCTTTAGTTTTTCCTCTCTTATCACCAGTTTGAAATCTAACTTTTTATGGTCAATGTTGCCACTGTCGTTTTTGAGGTATTTAGAATAGATAACGGTCTTAAAAGTTTCGTTGCTGCCCAATTCTCTTAGGCGGTATGAAAGTGGTACCCCGAGGTTGTCTTTGTTAAAGGTCGCTCCGTCTTCTATAAAAGCACGTACCGATGCAATATCGCCTATAGTCTTGCCCGCAAGTTTGGCATTGCCTCCTAATACGCGTCCTGAAATTTTAGAACTCTTGCTCAGTTGTTTATAAGCTGTTTCTGCTTCAGCACCCACTTTACCACTGAGGATAGAAGCGTTTAGCTTAGCTTCAAAATCTGCTTTGCTAAGGTCAGACTCTATACCTAATAGGTAAACGCGACCGTATTTTATAGACGATACATAAACAGGCTTTTCAGCACCAAATTGCGTTTTATAGTCGAAATCATCGCTAAAGAAATCCGATGCTTTCTGAGGGATGTCAAGGTCTACCGTATAGAACTCTTGTTCTATTTTTACGATATATCTCGTTTTTTGCTTTTCGTAGCTGAAGTTTACACTACCTTTTACCGTATTAATAGCCCCATTGTAGCTCGCTCCTAAAGCGAGTTTAAGGTGTTGTTCATCGTGTACCTCGTAGCTACTATAGGTAATATTAGCCGGCGGAGGGTTAAAAGAGCGATTCAGCAACTCGCTAATACCCGTACGGACAGTAGAAAGTGAAGGCTTTTCAATCGTGATGCTGGGTTTGCTACCCGTAAGCGAAACCGAAATGGTAATAGGTTTGCGAGGGGCAGCAATAGGTTTGTAAGAACCATCTACAGCACTTTGGGCTTTCACTAAGGCACCTGGGTAAAATACCTCGTCATTTTCAGTGTAAAGCAACTGGTTGTCGTACTCTTTTGCTTGCTCGTAATAGTTATAAGCAGAGGCAAATTGAGCGCCGTCTAAGAAAGAAGCTGCACGACTGGTAGCATTTTTAGCGGGTCTTTCAGCAAAAGGGGACATCTGTTTAACTGAAGGCAGCTGTGCTACGTAGTTGTTAAGTTGGGTAGCGTTTAAAGGGCTACGTTGTGGGTCGGTGTCGTCTTTTTTACAAGCGACGAGGGTGATTGCTGCAAAAAGCCATAGAGAGCTTTTTGAGAAAGTAAAATTTTGTAATTTCATATAATATATTGTTATAAATTTTTACGATTATAATAATATATTAAGCATCTTTTTTCATTATTACTCTTAAAAAAAAACAAAAATCGTGCCATAAAGGAGTGCTCTGTTTTTATTATCTATATTTACAAGCAGAAAAATTTTCTGCCCTTACTTACCCTATACAAACAATATAGGAATGATATAGGAACGATACAGGAAGATTGAAATATTGCTAAAGATTAAATATCTACTATACCTCCTAACTCCAGAAAAATATACTATTTTACTCTCTACCTCCACCCGTCCCACCTGTCCCACCTGTCCCACCTGTCCCACCTGTCCCACCTGTCCCACCCGTCCCACTAATCCAGCAGCTTGCTACCAAATTTGTGTATTTCCAAATTACTTATTATCTTTGCCCCCTAATTTATAAATACTAGTTTAATGAAAAAAAGATTTTTAATTGGGCTGTTAACAGTTCCCTCTTTCTTTGTAAGTTGTAACAAAGAAGAAAACTCTATTATTAACACACAGAAAGAGTCACAACCTATAGTAACAGATGGTGTGGTCGCGGGACGTTATCATTTTTCTTCTATAGAAAGCTTAACCAAAATGATGACTACATTAGGTAAAAATAGTCATCTTTTAGATAGGAAAATAGAAGAACTTTATCAGGAGGGATTTCGTCCTAAATACCCTGTTGGAGATATTGATAATGACCCTAAGCTTACTTCTTTTTATGCAAGCAGGATGCCCTTAGGAGATGATTTAGATGATGGAGTAGCAGAAGAGGCTGAGGCAGAAAATGATTTGGTAAGCGATCCTATTCTATCTACATTTCTTAATGAGAACAACGAACTTGTAGTAAGAGATACTTTATATAAATTTACTAAAAAAGGAGTGTTTTCTTCTCATTTAAAAGATACTTTAAAATTAGTTTCCTATTTAAAAAGTATTGAGCAAGAAAAAATTTCAGAAGAAGAAGTGTGGCGTTTGCGTGAAACTGAGTTTGGGAAACGTAGAATGGTAGAAGGGGTATATCGTTTTATAGCACCAATTTCAGAATTAGAAAAAAATAATTTAGAAAAAGAAAAGAAGAAAGCTGTAAGTAGAACTTCTGAGGCTGATTTGCAATTAATTATCAATAATTTGCCACAAACTGAAGGAGATAAAAATTGGTTTCTTCATAGAATTACAGGGCAAAGTATCGTTGCAGAGGCTTATTTTGATAGGAGACATCGGGTAAAAGTTGAATTTTTTAATCAAGATTATGGTTTTTACAAATCTACAGGAATTTCAGTAAGAAACCAAACAAGACGCTTTAGAATATGGTGGGCATCAAAAGCTAATGAAATAGCTTTAGGGATGAATTATATTTATGTAAAGTATGTAATGCCTACGGCTACAATGAAAGAGTTAAAAGCTCCTGGAAGACCAGAAGATATTATGTATGTACATAATGCACAGATACGATATTATAATACACCAGTCCCTTTAGTTAAGACAAATATTGATATACGTGAAATACCAGTCCCTTTTATAAGAATAGAAAATAGAGAAATATTAAATATTCATATTCCAGCTCTTATTAAGCCATTAGTAAATAACCAAGATTATCAACTTTATACAGATGATATATTATCAAAATCTAATATTCTTAAACTATATGAAATGGGAGCAAATATTTTAGGATCAGAAATTAGAAAAGGAAAAGAGTTTGTAGTTACAAGAATTCCTTGGTTTGAGGATACTATAGAAGCTGTTTATTTTTCAGAGCGTTATCATGAAGAAAATGATGCCAATTTGAAGCACTATATAAGTAAAGATTGGGGATTTGTAGCAAGTTTTGGAATGAGTTTTGGGGGAGCAAAAGGATCGGAATGGAAAAGTGCTAAATATAATTTGCAGGCTCCTGATATGAAAAAGGTTTCAGCTATAAAATATGATTTTTATGGCATGGCTCGTGTAGGTGGAGAATGGAAAGGTTTTAGAATGGTTAAGCAATGAGAAAGATAATTTTGTTAGTAGTATTTTTGCTATTTCAAAGAATACAAGCACAAGATTTTTATAATGAAAGGTGGTTTTTTCATTCTGATATAAGTTTGAATATTTCTCCGGAATCAAAATCAATTTATTCTTATGCTACAAATGATTTAGATAAACAAAAAGGTATCTATGGTAAAGATATTAATTTGAAAACTAAACCTATTTATAGTACTGATTTTTCAGTAAATTATATTTTGTCAAAAACTATTTCAGTAGGAGCCCTTACAGGAATTAATCATTTTAGAAATCCAGTAGCTACAGCTCTTAAAGTAGGGGGTGTTGTGAGACTTTTTATGGATAAAGATTCTTATAATACTGATATATTTGGACAACTTTCTGGTTTTATACCCCTTAGTAAAAAGGTAAAAGCTTCATTGGGTGAAGCTAAATTAGGACTTTCTATTCCTATCGCTGAAGAAGATAATTTTGCTGTGGCAGTGCTTCTTCATATTGCTTATGTAACCTATGATGTAGCAGTGCCTATTTTAGGCGATGAAATTCCTGATATAGTAGAGTACCGAAGTGTAGGATTAGGTTTTTCTATTAGGTTTTAGAAATTATAAACATTATTCCTTTTGACTTTCAAAGGGGGCAAAAGTAGAATATGCTAAGGATTTGGCAAAAAATAACAATAAAATTAAGGTTGTTTGCAAACGCGAGCAACCTTTTTTTAATAGGCAAACCACCAAATTTGCGCATCGCCAAATTATTTACTACCTTTGTGCGCTATTATGAACGATTCAGTAAAAACATATACCGTAGAAGAGGCAAAGCGGCGTTTAGAGCGCTACTGCGCATACCAAGAGCGCTCGCATAGGCAAGTGCGCGAGAAGCTCCGCGAGATGCGTATGATTCCGCTGGCTATTGACGAGGTTATCGTGCATCTTATTAAACACGATTTCCTTAACGAAGAGCGGTTTGCTCGCAGCTATGCTCGCGGTAAGTTCCGCCTTAAAAAATGGGGGCGCGACCGCATCACTCGCTCGCTTTACGCTATGGGGCTTACCGACTACCTTATAGAAGCTGGCTTAGAAGAAATTGATGAAGATGAATACCAAGAAGTATTCGATACTGTAGCCGAAAAGAAATTTGCCTCGATAAAAGACACAAACCCTTATAAAGCAAAAGCAAAATTAGCTAATTATCTGCTGTATCGCGGTTTCGAACCCGACTTAGTATACAGCAAAATAGACGAATTATATGAAGAGTAGAGCACAAGAATCAACTAACGCTATTGAGCGTATGTACGTTACTATGCGTCACCTATTCACCCGAGGTTTCTACAAACCTATGGGCGTATCGGGCGAGGCATTGCGCGAATCATTATTGGTATTGCGCCCCGAAATATACGGCTCTATAGCCGAAAGCAAAACCGAACTCAACGGACTTATTTACGTACTCGACCGCCTGCCCGAGGGCATCGAGCAGTGTTTGTATATCAACCTTATAGCCGATGAGGGTTATCGCAAATCGCACTTCAAACCTATCATTCCGCCCAAGCGCCGCCGCAACTGCTATCGTATAGACGACCAGCAGATGAATATCGAAATCACCCGCGGGCGTTCTGATATTTATGATGTGCTTACACACCTAACGTTTCTGTTTATAGAGTCGCATAAAATAGCCGACCGTATTTTGTTAGACGATAATAAGATTTCTCACGATTGGGAAAAAGTAACCGCGGCGGTTAATAAACCCAAACTGACGCTTGCCGAGCGCGAAGCCTGCTTTATACACATAGGCAATCTGTTGGGGCGTACTTTTGAAGAGGTACTCGAGGCACACAATGCCCTTTCTACAGTAGCACAACCCAATCGGTTTATACATATTATCTATTGGTTGGGCAAAATAGCGGTCAATGAACGCCTTAACGACGAGCGTCGCACCATCACCTTTAGTACCGTTTTGCGCGAGCGCATTGGTCACCACCTCCACGGCGAGATTTGGGCAGAACACCTCAAACACCTTCTTCTCAAACGCGGATTGCTGCACCGACCTATACATATTATAAGTGCCAATATGCACAGCGTAATGAACAGCCTATTTGCCCAAAAGGCGATAGGGACAGAGGCGCAGACCGACAGCCAAATGGCGCTATTCGAGTCGCTCAGCAAGCACGAGAATGAAGAGCTCAGACAGAAAGTGAAAAACTATGCCCACTCGCACGGTATGATTTCGGTAGACGATACTTCGGGCACCAATATAGATGTGCAGCTGTTCGATACTGCCAAGATAGATTTTGCAGGCACCCCTTATGATTTAAGTCACCTAAAGGAAGAAGAAAAGCCAGTACTTTTAGTAATGGACTATGCTTTTGGCGAACAAGCCTACGAAACGATAGATGAGCTTTTAAAACCTTACCACAAGGGCGGGGATACTCACTTTTTAGATGTAGTATCGGTCTCGATTATGGGCAAAGCAGGTATTTTAGAGGGCGACAAAGGCGATATAATGATACCTACATCGCATATTTTCGAGGGTACCGCCGATAATTATCCTTTCAACAATGAGTTTTCTAAAGCCGATTTTGAAGGACACGGGCTAAAAGTATTCGAGGGGTCTATGATTACCGTATTAGGTACTTCGTTGCAGAACAAAGACATACTGAAGTTTTTCTTACACTCTACGTGGAATGCTGTAGGTTTAGAGATGGAGGGCGTACACTACCAGAAAGCGATACAGTCGGCCTCGAAGATACGCAAGAGCATACGCGAAGACGTAAAGGTACGTTATGCGTACTATGCCTCTGATAACCCCCTCGAAACTGGTAGTACCCTTGCCTCAGGCGGTTTAGGCACTATCGGAGTAAAACCCACTTACCTGATAACCCTAAAGATATTAGAGCAAATCTTTTCTAAAAGCTAATAACAAATAGGTGTTTTTCATTGGCAAATTGGCGAATTAACAAATAAGTTTGTATCTTTGCCGTAAAAATAATAAGAATTATGTATGCAAATGCCATTCCTTTAAGAGAAAAGTTAGATTTTCAGCAATACCAAAAGGCTGTAAAAGCTTTGTTGAATATAGGTATACAGATAGCAGAGCCAGAAGAAGATGATTTTTATTATGAACTATCATCTGAAGAGGTAGAGAGATTGAGAAGATCTGAACAACAAATAAAAGAGGGAAAAACTATAAGCAGTGACCAACTGTTTAAGAAGTTAAGAGCTAAATATGCAAATTAGATGGACAGAAGAGGCGTCTGATAGCATAGAGCAGACCCTCGATTATTGGTATAGAAATAATGGAACTTTCACTTATTCAGAAAAAATTCTCAATGAAACTGAAAAAGTAGAAAAAGAGATACTTAGCAATCCTTATAGCAAGCAGTATAGTGATATATTAGATTTATATAGAAAAATCTTTTTCAAAGGTAAATTCTCTATTTATTACAAAATAGATGAAGCAGAAGAAATTATTTGGATAATAGACTTCAGAAGCAATAAACAGAGACCTTTATTCTAATTATCTGTCAAAAAAACATATTTTAGCTTTTTGCCTTCTATTAATCAAGGTTAAAAATGTACAAAAAACTTCCTAAAAAGCGTTACGAGCGTACGCTAGCCATACTTAAAAAATACGCTCCGCAGGGGGCTACTATTTTAGATGTAGGAGTAGTAAACCCTTTTAGCGAACTAATGCAAGCCGAGGGCTATACGGTACGCAACACACAAGGTGAGGATTTAGATTTCCAAGCCGATTGCCTGCAGTCGCTACCTGCCGATTTTGCTACGGCGCTCGAAATACTTGAGCATTTAGTCAATCCGTTAGCGGTTTTGCAGCAATTGCCTACTGATAAGCTATTAGTTACCGTGCCATTGTGCTTGTGGTTTGCTAGTGCTTACCGCAATACTAACGACCCTCGTGACTGCCATTATCACGAGTTTGAGGACTGGCAGTTAGATATGTTGTTAGAAAAAGCAGGTTGGCACATCGTATATCGCGAAAAATGGACGCATCCTGTCGGTAAATGGGGTATACGCCCATTATTGCGCCTGTTTACCCCTCGCTATTACGCCGTTTATGCCGTTAGGGGGTAGCTGAATGCATTAGACGATTTAAATTGAAAATATAGTTATGAAAAGAAATATAATCGCAGTCATTATCTATATAGCCCTAATACCATTATCTTTCTCTCAAAATACTATCTCTAAATACCTTGTAGATAAAGATACTAAAGCACCTTTGCAGTCTGCTACTATCCATAATGCTAACGACTACACCATTACTAATGCTGATGGGTACTTTGTGTTCTATTCTGCTAATGACAGCATTACTATCAAAATGTTAGGCTATGAAACCCTCAGAACTACTTTCAAAGCGCTGAGTCGTACAAAAGACACCTTGTACCTTACCCCAAAACCTTTTCAGCTAGACGAGGTAACTCTTTCTAACAAAAATATTCTTCAAGAAGCCTATAATCGTGCCTCCACCAATTATCCTACGGAGCCTTTTGCAGAAGATTTCTTTTTGCGTTGTGTACTTAAGCGCAATGGCGAACTCGTAAAAATAGAAGATTTTAGTGGGCGTATCAAACGCGATAAATTATTTGGTATTAAGAAGGATTTTACCTTTCAGTTGCTTAATATGCGTAAGTTCGGTATAGAAAAGAAAGGAATGCGAGCAGATGATTTTGATTTGCCTTCTTTAGATGACCTATTTCAATCGTGGAGTAATATTTTGTTTCTAAACCCAAACGAATACCGCTTTTCACACTCCAAAATAATAGATGAAGACCATCAGCAGGTAAATTACACTCCTGAAAATGAAGAAAATTATAGAAAAGGAATAGGTCATTTCCTTGTCAATACCGATGATTACGCTATTAAAGAACGTATTCATAAAATTAATCCTAAAATAGTTAGCAAAATACCCTACACTAAAAAACTATTTACTAAGTACAGAACTTCTGACTATTTTTATAAAGATAAATGTGAAAAAGATGTTGAAAAAGGCAAATACTTTATAGCTACTGCTATATATACTGAAAAAGTAGAAGGATATGCAGGAGAAGAACGAATAGTATATGAGGTAAGTTTCGAGCTTATTGTTACCCATCCTTTCTCTGATATCAACACTTTTAAAGCCAATGTAAATGGTGAAAAAGAATTGTTTAAATTAGAGATACCTTATAACAAAGAGTTTTGGGAAACCCAAAACCAATTGCCTCTTACCAATGAAATGCGCAACTTTATCAATAAAGCTCATAACCAAAAAGAATATCGTGTAATATCTAATTTTTAAAGGTACTGATACGGTTAGCATTTAGCTGTTAATAATGAGCCATTTAGGGGTGCTTTCTGACGACTAACGGCTAAAGACTAACCACTATTTTTGGTCATTTTCAAAAAAAGTTGTACTTTTGCCGCCGAAATAATTTTAAGCAGGTATTTTTCCGTGCGGAAAAACGCTGTCAGTCTTAAAGAAAATAACTTATATGAATTTACAAAAAAAGAGGTATTTATTTGTGATTATGGTATTTTTCTTTTTAGGATTTACCATTAAAGATGAAGAAACTAAAGCTACTGTTGTACCAACCAATTTCTTAGTAGAAACGCCTCAGCTGGCTACCGCTATGCCAGAAGCTACCACTATCGAGGAAACTATTACTTTCAGTGCCCTACACGCTGGTAAAACCTTTGTAGGATTTAAAGAAGCCCTAGCCTATCGCGAGTCGCGAGGCAGTTATACGGTAGTAAACCGTTTTGGGTATATGGGCAAATACCAATTTGGCAAACGTATCTTGCGCTTTTTTGGGGTAAATGATATGGACGAGTTTCTCAACTCTCCTGAGCAGCAAGAACGGGTCTTCACCCTCAGTCTACAGCGCAGCAAGTGGTTTTTGCGCAAGGAAATAGAAAAATATGTAGGCAAAAAAATCAACGGAATAGAAATAACAGAATCAGGTATTTTAGCAGCTGCACACTTAGCAGGGGCAACCTCCGTTCGCAAATACTTTAAATGCCAAGGCAATTATGATTTTGCCGATGGCAATGGCATTACACTGCAACATTATCTGAAGCTCTTTGCAGGCTATGACACCTCGCACATAGTGCCAGAAGAAAAACCTAAAATATAACTTTTTTCAACTCGATATAATTACTTTGTCAAGAAATGAACTACTATACAGTTTTTTTCTTGACAAAGTTTTTTTGTCAAAAGAAAAATACAATTTATTTTAGTACCTTTGCCCCCTAAAACGCTTTATAGTTGCCGTTATGAAAAAACGCCTATTTTTACTCGATGCCTATGCCCTTATTTTTAGGGGCTACTACGCTTTTATTAAAAACCCGCGTATCAATTCCAAAGGACTGAACACCTCAGCCATTTTGGGCTTTATGAACTCCCTTTTCGATGTGATGAAAAAGGAGCGACCTCATCATTTAGCCGTAGCATTCGATAAGGGCGGTAGTGTAGCGCGCACCGAACTCTTTGCCGATTATAAAGCTAACCGCGAAGAAACCCCTGAGGCTATCCGTATAGCTATTCCTTATATACATCAGATTCTCAATGCCTTGCATATCCCTATTATAGAAAAAGAGGGCTACGAAGCCGATGATATTATCGGCACGCTTGCCAAGCAAGCCGAAAAGCAAGACTATCAGGTGTATATGGTTACCCCCGATAAGGATTACGCACAGCTGGTGAGCGACAATATCTTTATGTATCGCCCCCCTCGTGGAGGGAACGATGTAGAAATATGGGGGGTGAAAGAGGTGCAAGAGAAATTTGAGGTACAAAACCCCTTGCAAGTGATAGACTTTCTGGGTATGATGGGCGATGCGGTCGATAATATCCCTGGCCTCCCAGGGGTAGGCGAGAAGACTGCCAAAAAGCTCCTTGCCGACTTTGGTTCTTTAGAAAACCTACTTGCTAACACCGACCAGCTAAAAGGCAAGCTGCGCGAGAATATAGAGAATAACAAAGAAAAAGGTATCCTCTCTAAGCAGTTGGCTACCATTATGCTCGATGTACCCGTTGTTTTTGATGAGAAAGACTGCGAAGTCTCTACCCCCGACTTCGAGGCGGTAGGCAAACTTTTTGAAGAGTTAGAATTTCGTCAGTTATTAGTCAATTTTCAAAAGGTATATCAGCCAGAAGCGGTAGTACAAAACAATCAGAAGGCTGCTTCAGCCCAGTTAGATATGTTTGCCGTACAAGGCGACTTATTTGCTCAGCCCCAAGTAGCGGTTGAGAAGAAGACAGCCGCCAATACCCCCCATTACTACCAGCAGGCAGATACCCCAATGGCACAACAACTACTGCTACAATCGCTATTGCAGCAAACAGAAGTCTGTTTTGATACCGAAACAACCGCTATTGATGCTCTCGAAGCTGAATTAGTAGGTATTTCCTTCTGTTGGACGGCGCACAAAGGCTATTATGTACCATTTCCTGTGGATAAAGAAGAAGCCACAGCGCTACTGAATACTTTTCGTCCGTTTTTTGAGAATGAAAAAATAACCAAAGTAGGTCAGAATTTGAAATACGACCTTAAAGTACTTCAAAACTATGGTATAAAGGTACAAGGGGCGCTATTCGATACGATGATAGCTCACTACCTTATCAACCCCGATATGCGCCATAATATGGACTTGCTCTCGGAAACCTATTTGGGCTATACCCCTATTGCTATCGAAAGTCTTATAGGCAAAGGCAAGGCGCAACGCTCGATGCGTACCGTCGCTTTAGAAGAGGTGAAAGAGTATGCGGTAGAAGACGCTGACGTTACTTGGCAACTAAAGGACGTTTTTAAGGCAGAATTGCCTAAGGTAAATGCCCAAAAAGTATATGCCGATTTAGAGATGCCCCTGCTGAAAGTACTGGCGGCAATGGAGCGCGAGGGGGTAACCCTTGATGTGGCGTATCTGAAAGAATATTCTAAAACCTTAGATGCAGAGATAGCACAATTAGAAGCCACTATAGCCGAGCAAGCAGGTACGCCGTTTAATTTGGCATCGCCCAAGCAGTTAGGCGATATTCTCTTTGAGAAACTCAAGATAGACAGCAAGCCTAAGAAGACAAAAACGGGGCAATATGCTACTTCCGAAGAGGTGTTAGCTCCTTTTGCAGCTAAACACAAGATAGTAGCCGATATATTAGAGTGGCGACAAGTGCAGAAGCTCAAATCTACCTATGTAGATGCGTTGCCGTTAGAGGTGAACCCCCGCACAGGGCGTGTGCACACTACCTATATGCAGACGGTAGCCGCTACGGGGCGCCTTAGTAGCAATAATCCTAACTTGCAGAATATCCCTATTCGTACCGAGCGTGGGCAACGAGTGCGCAAGGCATTTATAGCTCGTAATGATGATTATGTACTCCTTTCTGCCGACTATTCGCAGATAGAGTTGCGCATTATTGCAGCCTTAAGCGAAGAGCATAATATGATAGAATCTTTCTTGCACGGCGAGGACATTCACCGCGCTACGGCAGCCAAAGTGTTTAATGTACCTTTAGAGGCGGTTACCCGCGAGCAACGCAGTCACGCCAAAACGGTAAACTTCGGTATTATCTATGGAGTATCAGCTTTTGGGCTTTCGGCACAAACCGATTTGAGCAGGTCGCAGAGCAAGGAACTGATAGATACCTATTACGCTACTTACCCCAATTTGCGCAACTACATACAGAAGCAGATACACTTTGCCCAAGAGTACGGCTATGTAGAGACCGTACTCGGCAGGCGCCGCTACCTGCCTGATATACATTCGCGCAACCAAGTAGTGCGAGGGGCAGCAGAGCGCAATGCCGTCAATGCGCCTATACAAGGTTCGGCTGCCGATATTATCAAGATAGCGATGATACGTATTTACGACCTACTGCAAGCCCAGCAATTGCAAACCCGTATGCTGCTACAAGTACACGATGAGTTAGTATTCGATGTGCCTAAAACCGAATTAGAGATTGTAAAACCTCTGATAAAAGAAGCAATGGAAAGCGCCTTTACTCTTGCCGTTCCGTTAGTCGCTGATTTAGGTATAGGGAACAACTGGCTTGATGCGCATTAAAATAATTAACAAATAACTAAATAATGAAACAGAAATTAAATATAATAAGCATTATACCGCTACTGATATTCGTAGCAATATTCTTAGGGAGTGGTTTGTATTTCGACAACTTTTATTCGCTGCCAGCTCCTATTATAGCGCTTTTTGCAGTGGTAATAGCGCTCCTTATCTATAGGGCTCCGCTTAATGAGAAAATAGCTCTCTTCTTTAAAGGGGCAGGCGACAGTAATGTGTTGCAAATGTGCGTTATCGCCCTCTTAGCAGGGGCATTTGCTTCAGTAGCTAAAGCCTCTGGTAGTATAGACAGTATCGTGAATATGGGTATGTACTACATATCGCCTCAGTACTTTCCGGTAGGTATTTTTGTTATGGCTTCTTTCCTGTCGTTTGCTACAGGTACTTCAGTAGGTACTATTATGACGCTTTCGCCTATTGTCTTCAACCTTGCTACCGAAAGTCACTCTAATACGGCTCTTATTGGGGCATCGCTGCTGTCAGGGGCTATGTTTGGCGATAATCTCTCGCTTATTTCTGATACTACCATTGCCGCTACCCAGTCGTTGGGTTGTAAGATGAGCGATAAGATGAAAGCCAATGCTAAGATTGCTCTGCCAATGGCATTGCTTTCGGTGATTGTTCTTTTGTTTATAGGCAATCCTGAAGCGCAGACTTTCACTCATAGCGAGGCATATCACGACTTTAATATAGTGCTTATTTTGCCTTATATAGCCGTAGTAATTATCTCGCTTTTTGGGGTGAATGTATTTGTGTCACTTTTCTTAGGGGTTCTCTTATCAGGAGTGATAGGACTATCTTATGGCAAGTTTGGCTTTTTAGATTTCACTCAGCATACCTATAAAGGCTTTATGGATATGGCTGATATTTTCTTCTTGTACTTTATCATCGGTGGATTGGCTCTTTTAGTAGAGCATTTTGGCGGTATACAATACCTGATGAATCTCATCGCTAAGCATATTAAGAGTGGGGCATCGGCATTGCTCGGTATGGGCTTCCTCGTGACGGTAGCCGATGTATGTGTAGCCAATAATACGGTAGCTATTCTTATTGTATCGAAGATAAGCAAGCGCATCAGTGAGCAGTTTAACGTGCCGCTGCGCAATGCCGCTTCGGTGCTCGACATCTTTTCTTGCTATGCTCAGGGCTTTATTCCTTACGGAGCGCAGGTTATTGGGCTTTATCAGTTCGCCCACACAATGGATTATCCTCAATTAGTGATGTACTCAGTATATTTACACTTGCTGCTTATAGGTACTTTGGTATATATTTACTTCAGTAGAAAGAAAGCACAAACAGTATAATTTATAGTGAAATGTACATCAGTTACCACCCCATCTATAATCACCCAGTACCCGATAATCATCGCTTTCCGATGCAGAAGTACGCCCTTTTGCCGCAACAGCTTCTGCACGAAGGGATAGCTGAACCTGCGGACTTTCGCACCCCCTCTAAGGTAAGTTTGGAAACGCTCTGCTTGGCGCATACCCCCGATTATGTGCATAAGTTTGTGCATCTACAGCTGTCGCATAAAGAGGCATTGCCTATTGGTTTTGTGCAAAATCAGCAGTTAGTAGACCGCGAACTCACCTTAGTACAAGGTACTATTGAGGCAGCCCTATGGGCACTACGCACCGCTGAGGTAGGGTTTAATATAGCAGGGGGTACGCATCACGCGTTTTCTGATAGGGGAGAGGGGTTCTGTATGCTTAACGACCAAGCGGTGGCTGCTGCCTATTTGCTGGCGCATACAGCTGTTAGAAAAGTGCTTATTATCGATTTAGATGTACATCAGGGCAATGGTACTGCCGAGATATTTAGGCACGACCCGCGCGTCTTCACCTTTTCGATGCACGCAGAGGGTAATTACCCTTTTGTAAAAGAGCAGTCCGATAGAGATATTGCCCTGCCTACAGGCACGTCTGATACGGCTTACCTTTCTGTACTTACTTCTGTTTTGCCCGAAATCATCACCGCTCATCAACCTGATTTTGTGTTTTACCAATCGGGAGTAGATGTGCTTAGTAGCGATAAACTCGGTAAACTATCGCTGAGTGTGCAAGGTTGTGCAGACCGTGACCGATTTGTATTCAACCTTTGTCGCCAATACCATCTGCCTGTGCAATGCTCTATGGGTGGAGGCTATTCGCCTCAGCTTTCAGCTATTCTTAGAGCGCATACCAATACTTTTATGATGAGCCAATAACCCTTAATATTCACTAAAAAACAAATGAAAAAAAAGAATTATTTAGGCATCTTTATCAAGTTTTTCTTTCAAGGAATTCTTATTATAGGCCCTCTTAGCGCCACCGTGTGGATTATATGGTCTATCTTTAAGAGTGTAGATAACTTAGTGCCCAACATCTCTCGTCAATACCCAGGAGCTGTATTTGCGGCTGTGCTGTTCGGTACGGCACTTATCGGCTTTGTAGGTAGTAAGCTTATTTTGGGGCAGCTATTCGTTAGCCTAATGGACTATATAGTGGCACATATACCTGGGGTGAAGATTATCTATTCCTCTATTAAAGATATGTTGGCTTCGTTTGTAGGCGATAAACGGAAGTTTACGAATCCTGTGTGGGTGCGTGTTAATGAAACGCCTGAAATATGGCGTATAGGCTTCCTTACCCAGCATACTATGAATTTTACAAATCTGGAAGGTATGGTAAGTGTTTATCTGCCGCACTCTTACGCTATATCGGGGTGGGTAATCGTTACTTCTGCCGAAAATATTAAACCTGCTGAGGGTTTTACCGCCCAAAAAGCTATGGAGTTCGCCCTGAGTGGGGGTATCCTTAAAAGTGATAAATAATACTAAAAAAATGCCCATTGGCTGATTAGCTAATGGGCATTTTTTTAATTATTAAAGCTGAATTAGTACCACCAAAGCCGAATGAATTGCTCAAGAAAGCATTGATGGACTTTTGTTGCGTACTGCCGATAATATTTAGCTTGGCACTGTCTTCATCGGGGGTTTCAAAGTTGATGTTAGGAGCTATAAAGTTGTGTTGCATCATTAGTATGCTGTATATGAGCTCGCTTGCCCCTGCCATCCAGCATTCGTGTCCCGTCATCGATTTAGTAGAGCTTACAGGCGTTTTGCTGCCAAATACTTCGTAAATAGCTTTTGCCTCATTGGCATCGCCTATAGGGGTGGATGTAGCGTGCGCATTGATATAGTCTATCTCGTGGGGCTGCATACCGGCATTTTGGAGCGCTCGCCTCATCGCGCGGGCAGGGCCTTCTACACTAGGGGTAGAGATATGAGCGCCGTTAGACGAAAAACCATAACCAACTACTTCGGCTATAGGGGTAGCCCCACGCTTTAGGGCGTGCTCATAACTTTCGAGTATAAGGGTGGCAGCGCCTCCGCTGGGCACTAAGCCGTCTCGCTGAGCATCAAAAGGACGAGAGGCAAGCGCAGGCGCTTCTTCGCGTATTGAGAAAACTCCTAATCCGTCGAAACTGCCCATACAATAGGGGTTTACCTCTTGGGCTCCGCCGCATATGATACAATCTTGCATACCACTCTGTATTAGCAAATAGCCTAACCCTACGGCGTGCGAACCGCTGGCACAAGCTGCACTAATGCTCATATTGACTCCGCGCAGCTGAAAGAGGGTAGAGAGGTTCATCGTAACGGTAGAGTTCATCGTGCGAAATACTGCCCCTGAACCGAGTAATGCCGTGTCTTTCTTCTCGCGTATCTTATCGTGTGTGAGTACTACCGATTCGGCTACGCTATCATTTCCGTAGAGAATACCTACTTCATTCTGGCGTAGAAAGTCGAGGTCTATTTGTGCCGCGCTAAGGGCATCGCGGGTAGCCATATAGGCAAACTCACTTTCCTGCCCCATAGATATGCGCTCTCTGCGCCCCAATATACCTTTGAGCTCTGGGGTAGGCAGAACACCTGTAAGGGCTGATCTATAGCCCATCAGCTTGCGCTCGGGCTGTACTACAATACCCGACTTGCCCTGATATAATGAGCTACTGACCTCGCTAAGCGAAGTGCCTATACACGAATAAATCCCCATTCCTGTGATGACAACCCTCATAAGAATTTTGAACTATAATTAGAGTGATGAAAGGTCTTTACCAATATCTCTTCGGTAGTAAGCCCCTTCGAAATGTATTTTGCTAATACTGTAGTATGACTTCTGTAGTGCTTGTTGAAAATCAGCTCCTAAGGAGGTGATTGCCAATACCCTGCCGCCTGCCGTTAGCAGTTCACCTTCTTTTAGGGTAGTGCCTGCGTGGTATACCATACTATCGGTTACACTTTCGGTGCCGGTGATAACCTTTCCTTTTTCGTATTCCTCAGGATAGCCCCCTGATACCATTACCACTGTGGTAGCACTTTGTGAGGTTACTTTTAGTTCTTGCGAAGCCAAAGTGCCGTTGTAAAGCGATTGGAACAAAGGTACTAAGTCGCTTTCTATGCGGGGTAATACCACTTCTGTTTCGGGGTCGCCCATACGCACGTTGTATTCTATCACGTAAGGTTCACCCTCAACTTTTATAAGTCCGATGAATACAAAACCTTTATAGACAATGCCTTCTGCTTGTAGTCCGTTGATGGTAGGTTTTACGATGCGCTCTTCTATCTTCTGCATAAAAGCGGCATCGGCAAAAGGCACGGGCGAAACCGCCCCCATACCACCGGTGTTAAGCCCTGTATCGGCTTCGCCAATACGCTTGTAATCTTTGGCAGTAGGCAATATTTTATAATCAACACCATCGGTTAGCACAAAGCAGCTAAGCTCTATACCTTTGAGGAACTCTTCAATCACAACTTTGGTGCTGGCTTGCCCGAATTTAGCATCGACAAGCATACGGCGCAGTTCGGCTTGTGCTTCGTGTAAGTCCTCGAGTATTACGACCCCCTTGCCTGCTGCCAATCCGTCGGCTTTGAGGACGTAAGGGGCTTTCATCGTGCTGAGGAAAGCACAACCTTCCTCGACTGTTTCTTTAGTAAAACTCGCATATTTAGCCGTAGGAATGTTATGGCGCACCATAAACTCCTTAGCAAACTCTTTACTGCCCTCGAGGGTAGCACCGTGCTGCGAAGGGCCTATCACTTGTATGTGAGCAAGGTCTTTGTCGTTTACGAAGAAATCGTATACCCCTTTTACTAAAGGGTCTTCGGGGCCTACGACTACCATTGCAATCTGTTTTTCGAGTACAAAGGCTTTCAGCGCAGGGAAGTCGGTAGGGCTAATAGCTACATTGGTAGCTACGTGGTGAGTGCCCCCATTACCAGGGGCTATGTAAAGCTGGTCGCAAAGCGGACTGCTGTGTAGTTTTACGGCAAAGGCGTGTTCGCGACCGCCAGAGCCTAAGATTAGTATATTCATTTTTGTCGATTTGTCAATTTGTCAATTTGTCGATTTGTCTTATTTGTTGATTTTGCAAATGGGTATGGGTTGCATTTTGTGTTGGTTGGCACGGTTGAGGCGGGTGTATATCTCGAATACTTCGCGCTGTCTGCCTGTAAAGGCTTCAGCGGTATGCCCTTGCTCGGTTTGTAGCATTGCCCATTCGAGCTCGTCATAAGTGGCTTTTAGCTGGTCTTCATCGCTGCGGTCATCGCCAAAAAGTCCGTCAGAGGGTTTTGCCTTGAGAATGCTTTGAGGAATCTGTAGGTACTCGCCAAGTTTGTACACTTCACTCTTCATCAGGTCGGCTATAGGACTGATGTCTACGCCTCCATCGCCGTATTTGGTAAAGAATCCTACCCCAAAATCTTCTATCTTATTGCCGGTACCCACTACGATATACCCCTCTAAACCAGCGAAGTAGTAAAGAGTCGTCATTCGTAGGCGGGCACGAGTGTTAGCCAAAGCCATTTCGTAGGTAGCCTTATCGGTCAGCGGTACTTGCACTACGAATTGGTCGAATACAGGGGTGAGGTCTACCCGCAAATTAGTGACGTTAGGGTAATGCGCCTTGAGGAAGCTGATGTGCTCTTCGGCTCTGCTTACGTGGCTTTCTGCCTGATGAATGGGCATTTCGAGGCAAAGGGTAGGTAACCCCGTACGCGCGCAGAGAGTAGAGACTACGGCTGAGTCTACCCCTCCTGATATGCCTATCACCAAGCCTTTGACACGGGCTTGCTGGGCGTAGTTTTTTATCCAATCAATGATTTGAGAAGCTGTTTTTTCCATATAATTCTAAAAAATGTCACTTGTGTTTATCTTAAGGGTTGGGAATTTTACTGAGGTTATTTCTTTGCCCTCTACAATAGGGGCAAGTCCGCGATATTTGCCATTTTCTAATACAAAGACATTTACTTCTTTATTAGAAGGGCGCACAATCCAATACTCGGCTACCCCTGCTTCTTCGTATAGGCAAAACTTATCGCTTAAATCACGTTGAGAGTTGCCTGCCGAAAGTATTTCGATTACTAAATCGGGAGCACCTAAGCAGCGTTTGCCATCGGCTAATTTCTCAGGCTCGCACACTACACAGAGGTCGGGCTGTACGACACTGTCTTCTTTACCTTCTGCATTAGGAAGTACCACATCAAAAGGTGCGGCAAACAGTTCGCAAGTCTTTCCTTTGAAGAAATTATAGAGTTCGCCCGACAACTTGCGAGATACTCTCTGGTGAGGTATCGCAGGGGCAGGACTCATCTTAAAAATCTTCCCTTTTAGCAACTCTATACGCTCTTCTATTTTCCAAAGGAAATAATCGGCATAGGTATAAAGTCCGTTTACAAGGTCTAACTGATTGATATTAGTAACTTCCATTAGTATTTAGTGTTGAATTTGAATATACTTCCTTATGATAGGAAATTTACTATTGAAAGCACAAAGGTACGGAATAATAAGCAAATTAGCAAATTAGCAAATTTGAGAATTAGCAAATTAGGATATTTTTCTGTTTTTGGGTTTTTGGGGAGATATTTATACTTTGGGCGATGTCGTGTTCTTCCTGTATCGTTCCTATATTGTTTCTATAGGGAATGTAAAGGGTAGCTAAGGGGAGAAAAATTTTCTACATTTAAAGCATAATTCCGTTTTCTACTAAACTTTCATAGGATTTCTCGGTGATAATTACGTGGTCTAATAGTTTGATGTCTAAGGTTTCGGCTGCTGTTTTTACTCTCTGGGTTAGCTGTATGTCGTCGTGGCTGGGTTCGGTGCTGCCTGAAGGGTGGTTGTGTACTAAAATGAGGGCAACAGCCCCTTGCTCTAAGGCGTTTTTGAAGAGAAGCCTTATATCGACGGTAGTATGCGTGATGCCCCCTGAAGAAAGTCGGCATTTGTGAATTACGCGATTGGCACTGTTGAGGTATAGCACCCAAAACTCTTCGTGAGGGAGGTCGCCAATGAGGGGTTGCATTAAGGTGAAGATGTTATGAGGGGCTTCGATTTTAGGTTGTGGCTCAGGTGTTTCAGCAGCACGCCTACGTCCGATTTCGGTAGCGGCAAGAATCGTGATTGCTTTGGCTATTCCGATGCCTTTGAAGGCGGTGAGTTGTGCGAGGGTTTGTTTGCCCAAAGTGGTTAGGCTATTGCCTACTGAAGCTAATATGCGTCTGCTTAAAGCAACGGCACTTTCATTGGCAGCCCCTGAGCCAATCAGGATAGCTAAAAGTTCGGCATTGCTTAATGCGGTTTTGCCTTGTGCCATCATCTTTTCGCGAGGTTTATCGGTGTCTTCCCAGTTTTTAATTGTCATAATTTAGTGGTTTGGGTTGGGGGTGTTAATAATACTCTATGATTCTCTTTTTTGTGGTCGTGAGTTTGCCGTCTTCGTATTCCTTGACGAGAGTGGCACTGCCTTGGGCATCGTATTCATACTCGTAAGTGGTAGTAACCGAATAAGTAGCATACTTCCGTTCACGTTTTTCTAAATAGTCCTTGCTGTTGTAGGTACATATAGAGGTTAAAAAAAGCTCATTTTCGCTGCCTATGTAAAACTCTCCTTTAATGACTTGTCCTTTTTTGTTATGGGTTAGTACATTTTTCTGCTTACTTCCGTCTTTGTGTTCAATATTTATTTCTCTCTTGAGATTCTTATGGTCATAAGTGGAGTTCATTACAATCTTATCGTCATCTTTTTTGTAAATATCTGTTCGGGTAAGCTCTAAGCCTTCGGGGTTTAGCTTACTAATGCTTTGGTATAGGATATCTCCATCGCTGTTATAAGCGGTTGTTTTTACTTCGTCGGCAGTGCGAGTAACGTAGATTTTTCTGGGTGTCTGTTCCGCTTCGTCCTCATCAGGAAGGTTTAGGCGAACGGCTTCGGTATAATAGCCTTTTTCATCAAAAATATACAACATTGAATCGGAGGCTTTGGTTTTCTCTTCAAAAAACACTCTATCAACATTTCCGTAGTAATAGGTTAGCTCGAGCATTTGTTTTACCTTGCCATGCAATTGGTTGTCTTCTAAATCTGTAAGAGGTTTAATACGTGTTTGGCAGCCTACAATGGCTATTAAGGTGATTAAGATGATTAGTGCTTTTCTCATAGTTTGTTAGGGTTTGCTTTGTGTTGTTGATAATTTATTTGCCAGCCAGCTTACATAGAACAACTGAAAGCTGTGATATAGCATTATGGGTAATAGAAACATTACTTTATTATCGTCAGGGATGCCTAATACCATCATAAACAAGCTGCCGTGAACTAATGATTTTTTAGAGCCGCAAAAGGTAGTGGTGATGGTATCTTCGCGGTTGAAGCCTAAGCGCTTAGCTGCGCAGCCTAATACGTGATAGACGATGAAGAACAGTCCTACTGATGCCCCTGTGATAATAAGAAAAGTTATGGCTGGTACGCTGCTGAAGACTTGGTTTACAAAAGCAGTAGAAAAGCTTTCGTAAACGATTAGTAAGATGATAAGTCGGTCGAACTTGCCGATGAGTTTTCCGTAACGAGTGATGAACTTACGGCATAAGGGGTTTAGAAGCAAGCCTAATACGATAGGCAAAAGTACTTTTAGCAATAGTTGTTGGATGATAGAGGCTTGGTCGACTGTACTGTTGCTGCTGTTATCCATAAAGGGCTGCATTAGCATAGGGGTGGCAAAGATACCGATAAGTCCTGATATAGAGGCGTTGAAGATAGCTGAGGGTACATTGCCTTTTGCGATAGAGACCATCACTACTGACGATGATACGGTAGAGGGTAGGCAAGCGAGGAAGTATATGGAAAACCATAGCAGGTAGAAAGTGGTGCCTTTGGCTAGCGGATAGAAAGCAATGACCAAAAGGGGGAAAAGCACAAAGGTAGCCAGCTGCACCAATAGGTGTAGTTTCCAGTTTTTGATGTCGTTTACTACCTCGCGGATATTGAGTTTAAGTCCATAGAGGAGGAAGATAATCACTATGCCCCAATCAATAAAAGTACCTAAATTGAAGTAGGCGTTGTAGCTTTCGCGATAAGGGATGAGTTTGCCCAATAGTACCATTAGTACTAAGAGCCAAAGGAAGGCGTTTTTGCTAAAAATTTTGTTCATTTTCATATTCTTTTATCCATTCTTTAAGTTTATTTTCGAGTAATTGTTTGTTGGGGAGGTATAGTTGGTATTCAGTAGCATAAATATTGGCTTCTTTAGGTAGCGTAAGTTCTACCAAAGCATCTTTCTTCTCTCTACATATCAGAATGCCAATGGTAGGCTTCTCAAAATCTTGTTTAACAAAGCGATTGAAGTAGTTTACATACATCTGCATTTGTCCTAAATCTTGATGAGTAAGTTTGTCCACTTTGAAATCTATTAAACAATAACATTGCAATAATCTGTTATATAGTACTAAATCGACATAGAAAAATTCTTCGTCGAAAGTAAAGCGTTTTTGTCGTGCTTCAAAAAGGAATCCTTTTCCCATCTCGAGTAAAAAATCTTTTATTCGATTGATAATAGCACTTTCAAGTTTTGATTCACTATAAGTCTCGTCAGGCTTTAGTCCTAAAAATTCTAAGGTGAGGGGGTTTTTAATAATATCAGCAGGCTTTTCTATCGTTTGTCCTTCAGAAGCTAAACGCATCACTTCTTCTTTATTACGGCTTAGGGCTACTCGTTCATAAAGACTTGCATTGTATTGCCTTTGCAGCTGCCTAACGCTCCAATGCTGCTGAGCCGCTTCTATTTCATAAAAAGAGCGTGCATTGGCGTCTTTGATGCGTATGAGAACAAGGTAGTGTGACCAAGATAGACAAAAATCTTTCTGGAAATCGTAAACAGTGTTTACGATTTTTCTTTCTGAACTGAGTGAATAAATAAGATAGAATTTTCTGAAAAGAGTGAGATTTTCTACAGACCATCCGCTACCAAATCTATCTGTTAGCTTTGCTGATAGTTCCTTGAGGATAGCCTTGCCATAAGTTGCACGCTCCTGCCCCTCTTGTTCATTCTCAACAATAAACTGACCTATACAATATTTGGTGTATACTTCAGCTGTATTAACAGCAGTAACTACTTTTGTTCTTACCTGCTCTATAAGCTCAGCTATCTTTTCAAACAAGTTGTTTGTCCGTTTATCTAACGATACGTTTTTATTACTAACCATTAGTTGCTTATTGTGATTTGATAGCGCAAAAATATAAAAAACTTTTGAAGAAAGCATAAAAAAATCAGAGAAAGAAGCAGAAGGGTGTGTATGATTGTGGGAACCCTTCTGCTATTCTCTGAAATATCGCCCGACTTTCTGAGGAGAATAGAATAGATGAAAGAGAATGAAAGTCGGGACTTTAAGAAAAGCAAATATCTTGTGTATTTTCGGGGGCAAAGATAAGCATTTTACCCCCCCCTATACGTTAAAGCTATGTTAAATTTTAACGCAATACTGTTAAATTTTTTGATAGTCGTCTAAAAAATGTACTACTTGTTGTTGCCGTGTGTGTAAGTCGCCTTTGAGGATAATATAACTAATGTGGTGTAGGTCAAGCATTTGTTGGAAGAAAGCAAATACCTCATCGCGTTCGTTAGGCTTATCGCGTAGGTCATCGGCTACCCAAGGTACATCGATGTAGGTTAGGAAGATAAAATCGTAATGGTGAGAGAGGGCTGCCTGCTCTATGCGAGGGTCGCAATAACCGTAGTACAGATAAGAGTAAATCATCAGCTCCAGCAGACAAGTGTCGCAGAAGAGGAAGCGATGGGCTTGAGCTGCTAACTCGTTTTCGGTGCGCATCTGTCCTTCGGCTATAGGCAGTACATCATCAGGGGTGCAAGTAAGTCGCTGTTCGTCCCACTTGTGTTGCAGATAGGTGCGCATATACTCTTCTACATATAGGGTATGGTAGTGCTGCGCCAATAGCGCGCTTAGGGTAGTTTTGCCTGTGCTTTCAGGGCCTATAAAAGCTACTTTTGTGAGGGGGCTGGGGTGTTGCGCAAGTGTCGTTTCCATTCTATATAACCCATAATAGCAATGATGGTGAATAAAAGGTATTGGAATGAAGTGAAGAGCATTCCTTTTTTGAGGTATAGGGGTACAGAGATAAAGTCGCCTATAATCCAGAAAATCCAGTTTTCGATTTTGCGTTTTGCCATTAGCCACATACCTACTAAGAAGATAGCGGTGGTGAATACATCAACGTATTCGGTAGGTAAGAAGTGTTCAAAACCTAAAGCTACGCCTTCCATAGAGAAGTTGTTTTGTATAAAAGGCTTGAGGTAATAGACTGTAGTAACGAAAGTGAGGCTGAAGAGCCCTAAGCCGGCACAGATATACCAATCGCGAGAAGTAGTGCGACTGATAGTAATCACATTGTTATGAGCGTTTTTAGCCCATAGCACCCATCCGTAGATACTCATTGCGGTATAATAAGCATTGATAAGCATATCGCCCCACAGTACATAGTGCCAAAGCAGATAGACAAAGAGTACGGTGCTTATGATACCTGTAGGGTACACCCATATATTCCCTTTTTTAGCATACCAAACGCTTAAGAAGCCGAAAAAGACTCCGATAATTTCTAAGACTACCAAGTGAGTTTCTACCCCTTGGTATTGAGCAAACAAATCAGTCATCGGTAGTTAGTTAAGAGAAAGGAACGTAGTCGTGGCGGTCAGACTTTACTATTTTCACGTACATAAGTCCGTGTTCTACCAAATCAAGAGCTTCTTCTATTTCGGTAGTAAGGAGGCTCATCACTTGGGTGTAATCGCCGTAGATTTGGGTGCTTAGCGGATTTTCTTTGATAATAAGTCCTGAGGCACGTAGTTTTCTGATGAAGTGCTGAATAGGTTTTTCAAAATCGTCTTGCAACGGACTAAAGGTTAGTTCTACAGATATTTTCATAATGGTTATTAGTTTTTGTTTACGTGCCGCAAATGTAAGAACTTTTTTTTAAAACACAAAAGGCTCTGTTAATAATTTACTACTACATTTAAGCGTTTGGCTAATAGCTTCTGTAGCTGTAAGTAGCTCTTTACGGTTTCTAAGAGTTCTCGTTTCTCCTCTTCTTCTGCTGAAGCAAATTGCGCTTGTATCTCCTGAATAAGGTGGCGCACTAATAGTGTGCGAATGTTTAAGATGATATCGCTTACCATTGCGTTGATGTGCGCATCTTTGTCTTTAGCGATGATGTCACGCCGCTCCCAGTCGTCTAAATGGCGGTTTTCATCTTCCATTATTAGGTCTGATACTTTTTCTGATAGCTCGACAGGTAGTTCGTTAGCTATTCTATCTATGTTGTAGTCAGGGTCTTCGTTTAGCTTCTGCATCAGCAGCTGGTATATTTGCTTAAAATCGGGATTGGCAAGCTCTATCTCGTCTTCTTGCAGTTCTAAGAATACTTTCTCGTATACCTTTAGGGTCTGCTGCACTTGCTTTTCCTTTAGGTTGCCCTCTTCGTCTTGCTCGAGTATGGTATCGATAAACTCACATTCGCGATTAGCGTATAGCAATAGCGTTTTGATAAGGTCGTGCTCAAGGGTTTCGAGTTTGTTGATGCCGCGCTGCTCTACGGCTTCGGGCGTTCTGCTTACCTGCATAGTAGGCTGCTTGCGCTCTACTTTTTGCCCTTCGTACAGGTCTTTTTTGAGCATTTGCGAAAGGGTACTAAAGAGCACCTCTTCCGAAATGTCCATTATCACAGCGCACTCGCGCACATACACTTCGCGTTTGATAGCATCGGGTATTTTGGCGATGCTGTTTATCATATCGCGTATGGTTTCGGCTTTTTTGATAGGGTCGTCTTGCGCCTCTTGCATCAGTAGAGAGGCTTTGAAGCGTATAAAGTCGGTAGCGTGGTCTTGCAGATATATCACAAGGTCTTCGTAGGCAGTCTTGCGCGCAAAGCTATCAGGGTCTTCGCCATCGGGGAAGGTGCAGACCTTTACGTTCATACCTTGCTCGAGAATAAGGTCTATACCGCGAATAGAAGCGCGCAAACCTGCGGCATCACCATCGTATAGCACCGTGATGTTAGGGGTTAGGCGGTGTATAAGCCTTATTTGGTCGGGGGTAAGGGCAGTACCGCTCGAGGCTACCACGTTTTCAATGCCTTTCTGGTGCAGCTGTATCACATCGGTATATCCCTCTACAAGGTAGCAGTTATCAGCCTTGGCAATCGCCTGCTTGGCAAAGAAAATACCATACAGCACTTTGCTCTTGTGATAAATATCACTCTCGGGCGAGTTGAGGTATTTGGCCTGTTTCTTGTCGTTAGTAAGGATACGCCCCCCAAAGCCGAGCACGCGCCCGCTCATAGAGTGTATGGGGAACATCACCCTGCCTTTGAAGCGGTCGAACTTGCGGTCGCCATTAACAATCGTAAGTCCCGTTTTCTCTAAATAAGGCAGTTGATAACCTTTAGCAAGGGCAGCATCAGTAAAGGCTGTCCATTCATCAGGCGAAAAACCCAAACAGAACTTTTTGATAGTATCATCGGTAAAGCCGCGCTCTTTGAAATAAGAAAGTCCGATGGCTTTGCCAGCCTCAGTGTTGAGCAGCGAGTCTTGAAAAAACTGCTGTGCGTACTCCGATACTATGTAGAGGCTTTCGCGCTCATCGGCTTTCTCTTTTTCTTCTGTAGATGGTTGGCTTTCTTCAATCTCTATGTGATATTTCTTAGCCAGATAGCGAATGGCTTCGGGGTAGGTAAAATGCTCGTGCTCCATTAAAAAAGCGATAGCATTACCCCCCTTGCCACTGCTGAAGTCTTTCCAAATCTGCTTCACTGGCGAGACCATAAAACTCGGCGTCCGTTCGTTAGAAAACGGACTTAAGCCTTTGTAGTTAGAGCCGGCGCGTTTTAGCTGAACAAAGTCGCCGATGACCTCTTCTACTCGCATCTGGTCATATACTTTATCGATAGTGTTTTTGGTAATCACGTTTGTTTTTTGACTAAGAAAGTTAGGCAAAAGTACTATTTTATGTTGAGATACACAAAATTTACTTATCCATACGCACAATGCGAGGCTGAAAGCGCCCTATTACCTCTACCAAATCTCTTTGCGATTGCATTACCGTCTCGATGTTTTTATACGCCATAGGCGCTTCTTCGGCATTGCCCCCAATAAGGGTAATATCTTTGGCTTTGAGGGCTTTTTTAATATCTGAACTGGTAAAGCGATTTCTACTCTCATTGCGCGAGAAGGCACGTCCAGCCCCGTGTGAAGCTGAACTAAAACTCTCGGCATTGCCTTTGCCGCGCACTATATAGCCCGCATCGGTCATCGAGGCAGGGATAATACCCAATACCCCTTCGCCAGCAGGAGTAGCCCCTTTGCGGTGCACTACCACCTCTTTGCCATTGTGGAACTCTTTCCACGCAAAATTGTGATGGTTCTCAATACGCGCTCTTAGTCGCCCGCCTACCGCGCGAATAAGTCGGCGGTGAATGTCATCGTGACAAGCCGAAGCGTAATCGCCTGCGAGGTTCATAGCCGTCCAATACTCTAACCCTAAGTGAGTGCTGAGGTCGAGCCATGCAAACTGCTGCGCCTCTTTGGGTAGCGGACATTGTTCAGCAGCCACGCGCACGTAATACTGCGCTATTTCCGCCCCAAAACCACGCGAACCGCTATGCGAAAGGATACCCAAGTATTTACCCTTAGGTAGCCCTATTTGTGGGTCGTCTGCTAAAAGCTCTACCTCACCAAACTCCACAAAGTGGTTGCCACTGCCTGAAGTACCCATCTGCTTGATAGCTTTGTCCTTCAATCGTTTGAGGATAGGGATAAGCGAAAAAGTATCACGGTCGAAAATCTCGTGTTCTACGTGCGATTTGTGGGTTTCGTACATACCAAACTTCGTATGTTCGGCAAGGGCTTTCTCGTACTTATCGCGTGCCCCCGAGAGGTACGATACAGGTATATCCAAGATACTTAGGCACATACGGCAACCGATGTCCAAGCCCACCCCATAAGGAATGACCGCATTCTCTACCGCCAACACGCCCCCTATAGGCAAGCCGTAGCCGCTATGGGCATCGGGCATTAGGGCACCACCAACCGAAATAGGGAGTTTCAGAGCCGTATAGAGTTGCGTTTTTGCCTCTTCGGTGATGTCCTCGCCAAAGATGTGATAAGGGGCGCGCAAGCTGTTGAGCTGTCGTTTTTCGGTTTTAGTAGACGAAAGCAGCGCTTCGGCTATCTGCCCGAAAGTAAGGTGACCTTCGTACTGTGCAGGATTTTTTAGAATATCCTCAAGTACCGACTTTACATACGCCAAGTTTTTAGTAGCGTAATTGCGTTTCATCACTTCCAACGCTACATTAA
>ERZ772979.175-NODE-175-length-51493-cov-24.806680_pt1 | contig 51493 bp, 42 predicted proteins | sample MGYA00511130_ERZ772979 | MGnify/ENA primary metagenome ERZ772979 (study PRJEB29015, sample SAMEA2738103) | human oral metagenome | biome: human oral; feature: human-associated habitat; material: saliva | place: China | collected 2186 ...
TCGGTCCAGACGGCGTCCATATCTTCCACGGGAGGTGCGAAAGACAGATTGCCGCGCACCACGCCCAGGAAATGCTGCTGCTGGCTCGTGTACAGGTAGCGTGCGCGCTCGTCGGTATCAGCGAGCATTGCGGTGGCACCCACCATCACGTAGGGCTGCTCCAGATGCTCCGAGGGCTTGAAGTTTGCGCGGTAGGTGTCCACCGCCTCCTGCAGCATTGCGGGCGCAAAATGCGAAGCGAATGCGTAGGGCAGGCCCAGCTGCGCGGCAAGCTGCGCACCGAATAGGGAAGAACCCAGAATGTACAGGGGTACCTTCGAGCCCTGGCCGGGAATGGCGTGTACGCGGTGCATGGGGGAGGGCTCGCCCAGGTAGCGCTGCAGCTGCTGCACCTCGGCGGGGAAGCTCATGGCGGCAGAATCGTCGCGGCGCAGAGCGGCGGCGGTCATCGGATCGGTGCCGGGCGCACGGCCCACACCCAGGTCAATACGACCGGGGTGGAACGCGTTGAGGGTACCGAACTGCTCCGCCACCACGTAGGGTGCGTGGTTGGGGAGCATAATGCCGCCCGAACCCACGCGAATACGTTCGGTTGCGGCGGCAATCTCCGCCATGACCACGACGGTCGCCGAGGACAGCAGGGAGCCGGCATTGTGGTGCTCGGCGACCCAGAAGCGCTCGTAACCGTAGGACTCAGCCGCGCGGGCGGCATCGATGGTGTTGAGCATGGTCTGGTGCTGGCTCTGGTCGGGGCGGTGCGGCATCAGGTCAAGCACCGAAATTTTTACGTTGGAAGACACAATTTTTCCTTCTTGATTGATTGCGAGTACTCGTACAGCCTACGCCTGCTTGGGCTGGATGGGTAGGGGTGTACCGGGCGCCTTCGCTAGCAGGTAAAAATGCGACGAAATACTGCACGCCTGCATAGTGGTTGCCTGCATGCCGGTTACTTGCACAGCGGTCTGTCCACTCTGCGCGTTCGAGCTGAACACTGTGCACAAGAACGGTAGACTGAAATCATGAGCATTAACCCTGAGATTGTGGGCAGGGTCTACCCGTCCGAGAACACCTACGTTGTCGGTCGTGAAAAGATCCGCGAATTTGCCCGAGCAGTTCACGCAGAAAACCCCCTCCACCACGACGTTGAGGCAGCCCGCGCGGCAGGGTACGCAGATGTGATTGCCCCGCCGACCTTCGCCATTATCCTGGCGCAGGCAGCCGACGCGGCACTCATCAACGACGATTCCGCCGGTATTGATTTCTCCCGCGTGGTGCACGCCGACCAGCGCTTCACCCACCACCGCCCCATCGTTGCCGGTGATGAGCTGCGCACCGAAGTTCACGTGGACTCCGTGCGCGTTATGGGCGCCGGCGCCATGCTGACCACCCGCGAAGAAATCGTTGACGCGCAGGGCGAGCCGGTCACCACTTGTATTTCTTCCCTGCTGGTTCGTGCTGAGGAGGAAAACTAATGGTGCGTTTTGAAGATCTTGAAAAGGGCCAGGAGATTGGTTCTCTCGCCGTGGATCTCTCCCGCGCCTCGCTGGTGCGTTACGCGGGTGCCTCCGGTGACTTCAACCCGATCCACTGGAACGAGCGTTTTGCCCAGTCTGTGGGCCTGTCCGGCGTGATTGCTCACGGCATGCTGACCATGGGTACCGCCGTGCAGCTCGTGAGCGACTGGGTTGGCGACCCCGGCGCGATTGTGGACTACCAGACTCGATTCACCAAGCCCGTTCCCGTGGCGGATGCGCCCGGCGGCGAAAACCCCGACACCCCCACGAACACCCTGACCATCAGTGGTAAGGTGGGTGCCCTGAATGAGGAAGAGCGCACCGCCCGCATTGACCTGACCGTCACCGCTCGTGATGAGGAAGGCAAGGAGCAGAAGGTTCTGATGAAGAGCCAGGCTGTGGTTCGTTTCTCGGCATAGGGCTATTTGCGCTCGCGATAGTCTCGTTGAAAGCCCCGACGCTGCCCGTTGCGGTGGTGCCGGGGCTTTTGTGTGCCCGGCTGCACGCTCGGCTGTGAGCTTGGATGCGCGCCCGGCTGCGGGGTGGTGGTGCTTCGCGGGATGCGGCTGAAAATGAAGGCAAAATCACCATAAGGTTTCAGTGACTTTAACGTGTGGCGGGTGTTGACCCCTCACAACGACCGGTATTCTTAACCTATGACTGAAAAGCTGTTGAGCGAACTGACCACCGCCCAGGTAGGCGGCCCCGCCAAGACCTACGTCCGTGCCACCTCCGAGGCAGAAATCATCGAGGCGGTCTCTGCCGCAGACGCCGCCGGTGACCCCGTCCTGATTGTCGGTGGAGGCTCCAACCTCCTGGTTTCCGACGAAGGCTTCAACGGAACCGTCGTGCACATCGCCTCCGACGGCGTGGAGAAGCTGCCCATTCCCGCATGCGGCGGCGCGAACGTGCGCGTGCAGGCAGGCACCATCTGGGACGACTTCGTGAAGCTCAGCATCGAGAACGAATGGGTCGGCCCCGCCGCCCTCTCCGGCATCCCCGGCACCGTGGGTGCGACCCCCGTGCAGAACGTGGGCGCCTACGGCGTGGAGGTGGGTGAGTTCATCGCCTCCGTACGCACCTGGGACCGCGAGAAGAACGCCCTGAAGACCTTCGCCGCCGCCGACCTGCGCTTCGGCTACCGCGACTCGGTGCTCAAGCGCGCAACCGTCAACGGCTCGCCCCGCTACGTGGTGCTGACCGTCGATTTCCAGTTCACCCTGGGTAGCCTCTCCTCCCCGATTAAGTACGCCGAGCTGGCTAAGAGCCTGGGCGTGGAGCCCGGTCAGCGTGCCGACTCCGCGCTGGTGCGCCAGAAGGTCCTGGAGCTGCGTAGCTCCAAGGGCATGGTGCTCAACCCCGAGGACCGCGACACCTTCTCGACCGGTTCGTTCTTCACCAACCCGATTGTGCCCCGCTCGACCCTGGAGTCCCTGCCCGAGGGCGCCCCGAACTTCCCGGTCATTACCAAGGTGAACCCCTTCGGCCCCGGCACCGAGGATTCGGAGCGCGTGAAGCTCTCTGCGGCCTGGCTGATTCAGCACGCCGGCTTCGACAAGGGCTTCGGTCTGGAGGGCGAGTCCCGCGAGATTGCCCACGGCCGCGCAAGCCTGTCGACCAAGCACACCCTGGCCATTACGAACCGCGGCGGCGCCTCCGCCGAGGATATCTTCGCGATTGCCCGCGCCGTGCGTGACGGCGTGCGCGAGCGTTTCGGTGTGACCCTGGTTCCCGAGCCCGTCGTGGTCAACGGCGAAATCTAGACGCCATTGTAGTGACGATGCCCCGGTTCCGTTTCGTGTGAAGCGGAACCGGGGCATCGTGCGTTTATGGAGAAGTGGTTATTCCGCCCGGAGCCTGCCTGACCGCAAGCGACCGTGCCGGAAGTGACCGTGCCGGATGCAACCTAACGGGGATCGGCCGAAGGGGACTCGCCGGGGGCCGGTAGGGTCTGGCTCCGCGGAGGGGCCTCGCGGCCGGTAGCTGCGGGAGCCTCGGGCAGATGCCGCACGAGTGCCTGTACGGCAAAGGGGACCCGTTCGCGGGGGCAGGGGGCGTGGAAAATCGGCTTGTGCCTCACGGGACGGTAGGGGAAGTATTCGGCGTCCTCGCGGGTGGACCAGACGATATTGCCGAACTCGTTTGGCACGGGCGAGAGCACGTTGGCGTAGTAGGCGCGGGCCTCGTCGCCCGCGGATTCATCCTGCTCAATGATGAGCGCGCGCACCATGCCCGCGGAAACCTCTCGGCCCGCCTCTGCCTCATCCGGGCGTTCGGAGGGGTTCAGATGTACAGCCCGCAGCCTGTCCCCGAGCTCGTCCACGCGGGACTCACCGGGGGCCAGAACAGCGACCTGCGCCGTGAGAGATGCGCAGAGGCCTTCACAGAGGGCACGAATCAGCGCCATGCGGGCCGGGTAGATGTCGGTGATATCCCAGCCGAGCAGGGGCGGGGCGGAAGAGACCGCGGGGGAAGAATCCCCTTCCTGGCGTAGATTCTCCTTGCCCCGGTTCTCCTCGTGTCGGGGCGTTCCGGGCGTATCCAGCGGAAGGTAGCCGCGGGCAATCAACCTGCGCTCCACCGCGCGACCGTCGCGCTGCTCCCAGAAGCTACGCGAGGACACGCTGAAAAGGAGTTGCGCATCGCGCACCTGCACGGTGAGCACGAAGTCCTGCGGGTAGGAGTTCTTGTACCGGGGTCTCAATGCAATTGGCTTATCGGCGGGTTCGAAGTTCTCGGGCCAGTCCAGGTAGTAGCTCATGGAAGCCCCGTCGCCGCGATGCACCGTGAGCTCGCCGGGGAGCAGCTGGGCCTCGGGCGTTCCCGTGCGGCGGGCGGCGGCGTAGCGCTCGCTCACGGGCCACGGCGTGAACTCTGTCCGGTAGGCGGTGGGTACAAAAGAATCAAGCATTGTGGTGACCCCTCACAGGCGTATTCTAGGTCTTCAACCATTATGGCCCACGAAGAACGCCGTGCCCTCCCAGCAAGCGACGGGAGGGCACGGTGTGAGGGTTCGCGCGAACCGAGATTAGAGCGACTGGCCGCGACGTTCAGGCAGGAAGAACACCGTGGTTGCGGCGGTCAGGAAGGCCAGAGCGAAGAGCGTGAACAGCAGCGGGGTTCCGCCGAAGGCCACGAGCGGGGGCACGATGAGCGGTGCCGCAATCGAGGCCAGGCGTCCAATACCGGCCGCAGCACCGGTGCCGGTGCCGCGCAGGTGAGTCGGGAAGATTTCCGGGCTCAGGGCGTAGAGCGCACCCCAAGCACCCAGGTTGAAGAAGGAGAGCAGGCAACCCGCGATGATGATGAACACGTCGGAGTGTGCCAGGCCGTATCCCGCCGCAGCCAGCGCGGAGCCAATCAGGAAGGCGGCCAGGGTAGCGCGGCGGCCCCACTTCTCGATGAGGTAGGCGGCCACGGCGTAACCGGGCAGCTGTGCGAGGGTCATGATGAGCGTGAACGCGAAGGACTTCACGAGGCTGAAGCCCTGAGCGCTCAGCAATGCCGGAATCCAGATGAAGGCGCCGTAGTAGGAGAGGTTGATGCAGAACCAGATGACGCACAGGGCGATGGTCTTGCGGCGCTGACCCGCGGCCCAAATCGAGTGGACCTTGGCGGATTCGGCGTTGTCGGTGCTCTCCTCAGTACCATGGACGGCGGTCTCCTCGGCCTTCTGCGCCTTGGGGAAGAGCGCGGGGGAGGCTTCGAAGCGCTCGACGACGCGGCGGGCATCATCGTGCTTGCCGACGGACTCCAGGAAGCGCACGGACTCGGGGGTGCCCATGCGGACCACCAGCGAGTAGATGGCGGGAATCAGGCCGATGGCCAGGGCCCAGCGCCAGCCGTTGGCCTGGGGAACGACAAAGGTGCCGATGACGGCGGCCAGAATCCAGCCGACGGCCCAGAACGCTTCAAGAGCGACCACGACGCGACCGCGGATGGAGCGGGGCGAGAACTCGGAGATGAGCGTGGAGGCCACGGGTAGCTCGGCGCCCAGGCCCAGGCCGACCAGGAAGCGGAAGACCAGCAGCAATCCCAGTGAGGTGGACAGCGCGGAGGCGCCGGTCGCCAAGCCGTAGATTAGCAGGGTGAGGGCGAAGATATAGCGGCGGCCGAGCTTATCGGCGAGCAGACCGCCGAAGGTTGCGCCGAGTGCCATGCCGGCGAAACCGATGGAGCCGAGCCAGGAAGCTTCGGTGGGGCTGAGGTGCCATTCCTTGAGGAGCGCGGCCATGACGAAGGAGATAAGGCCTACGTCCATGGCGTCGAGTGCCCAGCCGAGGCCCGAGATGCCCAGGAGCTTGCCGTGGGCGCGGGTGAAGGGGAGGTTTTCGAGGCGCTCGTTGAGAGTGGGGGCGGCGTTGCGTTCCGTGGCGGGCGCAGCGGCGTTGGTGCGGGATGAGTCCGTTGATACGGGACGGGAGGAGGACACGGTGGTGGGTCGCTTCCTTAGTGTTAGGCGTAATGCCGGTGAATTGGTCCTTTACAGTGTATAAAGGTATTTTCGACTTGAACACCATAGAAGCGAAAAAACGTGAAGATGACAAAAAATCTCATAGATTAAGAAAACCTTCACAGCCCCCGCCCAGCGACAGATGATATTCTCTAACCAGCCCGCCGCTCGGCGAAACTCACCGCCCGTTTGGAAGGACCACCCCTGAAAACCATCGAAGACGAAGTCAAGGAAAGCGAAACCAGCCGCTTTCACCGCTGGCTCGAAGCCCGCAAGGAGCGTATGAACGCGCATCCGGTCCTGCGACACCTCTACAAGCCCCTCGTGATCGGTGTGGGTGCCTTCTGCTTCATCGCCGGGCTCATCATGCTCGTCACCCCCGGCCCCGGCTGGCTCTTCATCTTCATCGGCCTGGGCATCTGGGGCACCGAATTTACCTGGGCCCGCCGCGCCAACCGATTCATGAAGCACGTGGTGCTCACCGCCTGGTACCGCTACCGCGCCTGGAGCCAGCAGCGTAAGGAACGCAAAGCCGCACGCAAGGCGGCCCGAGCTCAGCAACGCTAGAGCCCGCCTCACGCCTGCATCCTACCCGCCGGCGCTATTTACAGAGCAAAAGCCCTCGCCTCCATCCGTTGGGGATGGAAAGCGAGGGCTTTCGTATGTTCTAGTCAGCGAGCTTTAGAGCTTGCCCACGGCAATCTGCAGCATGCGGCGAATCGGCTCGGCGGCACCCCACAGCAGCTGGTCACCCACGGTGAACGCGCTAATGTACTCGGGGCCCATGGCCAGCTTGCGCACGCGGCCAACCGGAATCTCCAAAGAACCGGAAGCAGCCACGGGGGTCAGCTGCTCCATGGACTCCTCACGCTTGTTCGGCACGAAGCGAACCCAAGGGTTGTCCTCAGCGATGATGCGCTCAATCTCTTCGAGCGGCAGGTCCTTCTTGAGCTTGATGGTCAGCGCCTGAGAGTGCGAGCGCATCGCAGCGATACGGACGCACAGGCCGTCCATGGTGACCTTATCGTCGGCGGAACGGCCCAGAATCTTGTTGGTTTCGACCTCAGCCTTCCACTCCTCACGGGATTGGCCGTTACCCAAGTCCGAATCAATCCAGGGAATCAGGGAGCCGGAGAGCGGCACACCGAACTGGGTGGAATCCAGCTCGCCGGAACGCTGCTTGGCCAGAACCTTGCGGTCAATGTCCAGAATTGCGGATGCGGGGTCGTCCAGCTCGACGGCCACCTCATTGCCCAGGTCGCGGAACTGTGCGAGCACCTCGCGCATGTGGCGGGCGCCGCCGCCGGAAGCGGCCTGGTAGGTCATGGAGGTTGCCCACTCGACCAGATCGTTCTTGAAGAGACCACCCAGACCCATCAGCAGGCAGGAGACGGTGCAGTTGCCGCCGATGTAGTCCTTCACGCCGGAGGCCAGGCCGCGGTCGATGACGTCGCGGTTAATGGGGTCCAGCACGATGATGGAGTCATCGTTCATGCGCAGGGTAGAGGCGGCGTCAATCCACAGGCCGTCCCAGCCGGCCGCGCGCAGCTTCGGGTGCACGGCCTCGGTGTAGCCACCGCCCTGAGCGGTCACGATGATGGAGTGCTTGCGCAGCTCATCAATGTCGTAGGCGTCCTTCAGCTCGGACGGCTCGAGAACGCCGTCGAAGGTGGGCGCCTGGCCACCAACGTTAGAGGTGGTGAAGAAGACGGGGGTAATGCCCTCGAAGTCGCCTTCCTCAACCATGCGCTTCATGAGGACCGAGCCCACCATGCCGCGCCAGCCAACAAAACCTACAGAGTCACCGGGATTAAAGTTCATGGTTCCCAGTGTACTCTCAGGTTGGCGCATCCGGGATAACACCGTACAAAAAATCTGGTATTCGGAACGGAACATCCCGCGGAGGCGCGGAGCTTACCGCCGGGGCTTATCCTCGGGGCGCTCGGGGCGGGTTAAACGCTCAAGCCCGCGGCACTCCGGGTGAAGTATCCGCGGGCTTGAGCGATGTACCTAAAAGATGCGTTCGGGCCGGAGAAGCCGAGCCAACGCTAGAGACGTTCGAGCCTCTGGAAGGAGAAGTACATGGGGTTCTTCGTGCCCGACTCATCGAGCAGGTACCCCTTCTCGCTCTTCTCCCAGGCCGTCTCGGAGACCACGTGCCAGCATCCGTTTGGGGAGCCTGCCGCGCAGTTTCCGTGAGAGTCCGCGAGCTGCAGTTCGGGCGCTCGCGTATCGCCGGTAATCTCGTTGCCTTCCTGGCAGTAGAAGAACGTACGCTCCACCACTTCCACCCGACCGAAGGCGGGCAGGTCATTGCGGGAGAGCGCCTCCGCGTAGACGGAGCCGCCACCAAGAATCCAGGCATCAACCGCGGGGGTATCATCTGCCGGGGTAGCTTCAACCGGTGCGCCCACGGCGTCGCGAGCCGCGTACAGGGCCGCATCCAGCGAAGGAACCCACAGCGCACCATCGCGTTCTTCCGCCTCGGCGACCGAACGGCTAATCACAATATTCGTACGACCCGGCAGCGGGCGAAAACGCGGCGGGAGCGACTCCCACGTGCGGCGACCCATAATCACCGGAGCGCCCAGCGTCACCTTCTTGAAGTGCGCCAAATCTTCCGGAGCGTACCAGGGCATATCCCCGTTACGACCGATGATGCCGGCATCAGTTTGAGTCCAAATAGCGCCCAGACGATACATCATGACTCCTCACAACCTGCAGTTAGACCGCAATCGGGGCGGCAATACCGGGGTGGTGCTTGTAATCCACCAGCTCAAAGTCTTCATACTCGTAATCGAAAATAGAAGGCTTCTTGGTCTTAATAACCAGCTTCGGGTACGGGTACGGTTCGCGCGGCGGGTAGGGGTTACCCTCCGGGTCGGTGCCGTAGCCCAGCTGCTTCTTCACCTGCTCCAGGTGGTTCGAGTAGATATGGCAGTCGCCGCCGGTCCACACGAACTCGCCCGGCTCCATGCCCACCTCCTGCGCGATCAGGTAGGTCAGTAGAGCATAGGAGGCGATGTTGAAGGGCACGCCCAGGAACATGTCCGCGCTACGCTGGTACAGCTGGCAGGATAGCTCTTTCACACCGTCCTGGCGCTCATGTACATAGAACTGGAAGAGCGCGTGGCAGGGCGGAAGCGCCATGTTATCCACCTCAGCGGGGTTCCACGCCGAAACAATATGGCGGCGCGAGCTCGGGTTGTTCTTCAACGAATCAATAACCTTCGCAATCTGGTCAATCGTACTGCCGTCGGGGGTCGGCCACGAACGCCACTGCACACCGTAGACCGGGCCCAAATCGCCGTTCTCATCAGCCCACTCATCCCAAATGGTCACGCCGCGTTCCTGCAACCAGCGCACATTCGAAGAACCGCGCAAGAACCACAGCAGCTCAATGGCAATGGACTTGAAGTGCACGCGCTTGGTGGTAATCAGCGGGAACGACTCACGCAGGTCAAAACGCATCTGACGGCCGAAAACACCGAAGGTACCGGTGCCGGTACGGTCGGAACGCTGCGCATCCGCAGCAATGGCGTCCTTGTTCTCCTCGAGGATTTCGCGCAGAAGATCTTCGTAAGGGGTGGGGATTGCATGAGTCATAAGAAAAACCTTGAATCCTATTTAGTAGGCGTTAGAAGCGGCACAATCTGCCGCCCCTCTATTGTAAAACTCTCGAAGATGTACGGATATAGCAAACGCGCTGAGCATAAAGCCCAGCGCGCTCGCCAGCAGAAGTTAAAAATCTAGCTCAGAAGTCTAGTCCAGGGCCGCGCGTACTCGCTCCACCGAGACAATACGCGGGTCATCACCCTCAGTTACCTGCAGAACCAGGGTATCGCCGGGCTCCAGGTACGGATCCTCGGTCGGAAGAACCTCCGCGGAACCCTCAAACAGGTACTCACGCAGAACATCCATCACCCGAGGCAGCACAGGGCGGTGAGTGCACAGCAGCGAGGAAGAATCCTTATCGAACAGCGACGCCACGGTACGGGCAACACGCGCCGGGTGACGCTGAGCGCCAGCCTCAGACAGGGACTTCTTCTCCTTCACCGACACACCATAATCCACCGAGTACGGGGTCACGGTCTGAACACAACGCAGCCACGGGGAAGAAATAATGCGGCTCGGAGCCCACGCCGCAAAGAGACGGCTAGAAGCCAACGCCTGACGCTTGCCGGTCGCCGCGAGCGGACGGTCATCCTCAGCAGCAGCCCAGTTCGAACGCGGCTTAGCCTTCGCGTGGCGGGCAACGAGAATCGGGCGGGTACGCAGCGCATCCGCCTCAGCCAGAGCCTCCAAGGACTCCAGCGGCGCCAGGTCGTCCTCGTTGGTCAGCAGAGCGCGAGCAACCTCGGTGGATACCCAACGTAGCTCATCCACTTCACCCTCATCCGCCAGGGCGCGGGAGCCTTCCGGAAGCTCAGCAGACCAGTAAAAAACATCCTTCGGGCGGCCACCCACCGGGTAGGAAGTCACAGCCAGGGGCACACCCAAAACAACCTGCAGGCCGACCTCTTCGCGAATCTCACGAATAGCGGTCTCAGCCAGGGACTCGCCCGGATCCTGCTTGCCCTTAGGCCAGGACCAGTCGTCATAGCGGGGGCGGTGAATGATCAGGACCTCAAGCGCACCATCGCGCATGCGCCAAATCAGTGCGCCAGAAGCAACAATATCCGCAGTGTTTGCGGGGGCACGGTCAATGCTGTTGACCGCGTCAAAACGTCGTGCCGAGTAGTAGATGGAGGGGGAATCCAGCGGTGCCATATCTCTCTCTGAACCTCTTCGCTAGGCTTGTGCACAATGCCAGGGGGCACTATGCTCCGCGTCTAATTGTAGGTGAGAGAGCGGTCAAGTTGTAATCTCAACGTAACCTGTTGTTCACTTTTGCGCTAAGTGCACTAGTCCACCACACGTTTTTGCACGACACGCGGAAAACCCCGCCTGCCCCACGCCATAAAGCGCGAGAACAGACGGGGTTCACGACCAGAAATCACCGGTAGGTCAGCGGTACATCCTTAGACCTTATCCACCACGTTCTTACGGGAACGCGAGCTCAGGTAGTACGACTGCACATCCTGCAGCGGGTTACCCTGGTCGTCGGTGTCGTGGCGGGTCCAGTTGCCCTCAGAATCCAGGTGCCAGGTACGCGAAGAATCACTCATGTACGTGGTGAACATGTCACGCAGGTACTTCACGTGGCGCGGGTCCTTCACCGGCACCAGAGCCTCAATACGGCGGTCCAGGTTGCGGTGCATCATATCGGCAGAGCCAATGTAGACAATCGGGTCGCCACCGTTCTCAAACGCAAACACGCGAGAGTGCTCCAAGAAACGACCCAGCACCGAACGGACGCGAATATTCTCGCTCAGACCCTTAACACCGGGGCGCAGAGCGCAAATACCGCGAACCACCACATCCACCGGCACACCAGCCTGCGAAGCGCGGTACAGCGAATCGATGACGGCCTCATCCACCATGGAGTTGCACTTGATCTGAATCTTCGCCGGGCGGCCAGCCTTGTGGTTCTCAATCTCCTGGTCGATGCACTCAATCAGGCCGCTACGCAGAGTACGCGGCGCCACCAGCAACGACTGGTAGTTGGTCTTCGGCGCGTAACCGGACAGCTGGTTGAACAGGCGGGAGACATCCTCACAAATCTGCTCGTCGCAGGTGATGATGCCCAAATCCTCGTAGAAACGAGCGGTCGATGGGTGGTAGTTACCGGTACCAATGTGCGCGTAACGGCGCAGGTGGTTACCCTCGCGGCGCACCACCAGCGACAGCTTGCAGTGAGTCTTCAGACCCACGATGCCGTACACCACGTGCACACCGGCGCGCTCCAGCTTACGAGCCCACGAGATGTTGGCTTCCTCATCAAAGCGAGCCTTAATCTCCACCAGTGCCACGACCTGCTTGCCAGCCTCAGCCGCCTCAATCAGCGCATCCACGATGGGGGAGTCACCACTGGTGCGGTACAGGGTCTGCTTAATCGCCTGAACACGCGGGTCAGCGGCAGCCTGCGCCAAGAACGCCTGCACACTGGTCGCAAACGAATCGTACGGGTGGTGCAGCAGCACGTCGTGGTCGCGGGCGGCAGCGAACACGTCCGCAGCCTTCGCGGTCTCGGTAGCGTTGAGCCAACGGGAAGTGTGCGCAATGTGCTTGGGGTAGTGCAGAGCCGGGCGGTTCGCGCGAACAATCGCGCTCATGCCGCGCAGATCCAGCGGAGCCGGCAGACGGTACACCTCAGGCTCGTTGATGTTCAGCTCAGAAATCAGCAGATCCAGGATGGTCGGGTTGATGGTGTCCTCAACCTCCAGACGGACCGGAGGACCGAAACGACGGCGCAGAAGCTCCTTCTCCAGGGCCTTTAGCAGGTTCTCTGCGTCGTCCTCTTCCACCTCAAGATCCTCGTTACGGGTCACGCGGAAGACGTGGTGCTCCACGACCTCCATACCCGGGAACAGGGTGTCCAGGTGCTCAGCAATGATGTCTTCGAGCGCAATGTAGCGGCTCTCACGGCCCGCAGTGTTGGCGGCGCGGGAACCATCCACAGAGACCATACGGTCCAGCTGATCGGGCACCTTCACGCGCGCGAACAGCTCCTTACCGGTCTGCGGGTTACGCACCAGCACTGCAAGGTTCAGCGACAGACCCGAAATGTACGGGAAGGGGTGCGCCGGGTCAACAGCCAGAGGAGTCAGAATCGGGAAGATGTCCTGCATGAACTCCTGGCGCAGGCGCTGCTTAGCGTCCGCATCCAGGTCGTTCCAACCCACAATGCGGATGTTCTGCTCCTCCAGAGCCGGAAGAACCTGGTTGTGGAACACATCAGCGTGGCGAGTCTGCAACTGGTGAGCGCGCTCAGCGATCTCTTCCATCTGCTCTTCGGGGCTCAGACCGGCTGCCGAAGGTACCGCCAGACCGGTCGCAATGCGGCGCTTCAGACCCGCCACACGCACCATGAAGAACTCATCCAGGTTAGACGCCACAATCGACAGGAAGTTCAGACGCTCCAACAGGAACAGGTTCGGGTCCTCCGCCAGCTCCAGCACGCGGGTGTTGAAGTCCAGCCAGCTGCTCTCACGGTCGAAGAAACGCTCCGGGCCGAACTCCTCTTCCAGACTGAAGTAGGAGCGCTTCTCGCCCTTCTCGATGCGGTCGCCGCGAGACTCGGCACGCTCAATCTTCGAAATATCGTGGCCGATATGAATGACGCCGGTCATGGGTGCCGGCTCAGACGGCTTAGGCTTAGGCGCCTTATTCAGGCCATTGGGGGCGGGTACCATACTGTACTTGCCTTTCTGATCGGGGATAAGTCGTGAAGAAGCACGCCAACTGTGGCGCACCAAAAACTAGGCGGCGGGCGCGTCCTGCTGGGCGGGGGCGTACATGCGGTCAACCGTCGCCACACCGAAACCCAACGAAGTGTAGAGGGAATATGCGGTGGTGTTATCGGCGTCCACGTACAGGTCGATGGCGCGCAGCGGCTCGCCGTTCTCATCCTCAGCGCATGCCAGGTACGCCAGCGCGCGCAGGGTGAGGGTTCGGCCCAGGCCGCCTCCCTGCGCCTGCGGGTTCACACCCACCACATAAATCTCACCGGAGGGGGACAGCTCGCCCTGCTCCTGACCGGTTGGAATCTTCGTCCAGGTGAATGCCGCAATGGCGGAGTCGTCATCCACCTCGGAGGCGATGAAGAAACCCTCAGGACGGAACCAGGGGGAGCCGGTGCGCTCGCGCAAATCGGCGAGGGTGAGCTTGCCCTGCTCCGGGTGATGCGCAAACGCTGCGGCATTCACGCGCAACCAGGGGAATTCGTCCGCGCCGGTGAAGGTGCGCATCCGCAGGTTCTCCGGCAGAGTGCGCGCGTCGGAGCGTTCCACGAGCTCTTCGCGGGTCTGAGCGTCCAGGGGCAGAACCATCTTGTACAGCACGCGCACCGGCTCGAAGCCGTGCAGGGTAGCGAACGCGTGGGCGGGGCTTTCAATGCCGGTGTCGGTAGCGCTGCCGTGAACCCAAAGTCGGTATCGTACGGCGTCTTCACCCAGCTGACGGACGGCGTGGTCGAAGAACGCGCTGCCGGCGCCTCGTCCGCGGTATTCGGGGGCGACGGCTGCCTCAATCACGCCGGTATCTTCGTCGTTTGCCGGGGTGAGCGCCACAAAGACGGCGGCGAGGGTGCCGTCGTCCTCGGCGACAAAGAAACGCGGAGGGGTGAGGGTGCTTTCGCGCAACGCCTTGCTCAGCTCAACGCGGGTCTGCTCAGAGAACGCCGAGACGCCGTCATGGCGGGCAACCTTCTGCGCAAAGGAATCGAATCGTTCCAGCAGCTCTTCGGTGAGCTGCGGTTCCGCGTAAACAAGGGAGCTTTCAGCGGGCAGGGTGGAGGGATTGGGTGTCTGACTGTGTACCATCATCGCCTTCTTTCGTAGCCTTCTGATTCAACTCTACCGGGGATAGTTGCTCTTTGAAGAGTTTGTTCTTCGTCCTGGGCGAATATGACAAGAACCGGAACATTTACACATTCTGGTACTCGGCTCAGCGGCGAGGCTACTTCATAACGGGTACACCAAAACAGGGGTTGGAACCCCAAAATTTAGCGGGTGCTGTTGAAGGAATAGCCCACGTTACGCACGGTCGAAATCATCTGCTCGTATTCGGTGCCGAGCTTGGAACGCAGACGACGCACGTGCACGTCCACGGTGCGGGTGCCACCGTAGTAGGAGTCGTAACCCCACACCTCGGAGAGCAGCTGGGCGCGGGAGAAGACGCGTCCGGGGTGCTGAGCCATGAACTTGAGCAGTTCAAACTCTTTGAAGGTCAGGTTCAGAGCGGTGCCGGAGAGGTGCGCCGAGTACGCCTGGGTGTCAATGATGAGGTTGCCCGCGCGCACGATGCGCTCTTCGGAGTTCTCTTCTTCTGCGGCTGCGTCGCTCTTGATGGCGAGGCGCAGGCGCGCATCCATTTCGGAGGGGGACGCCTGGTCAGAAACAATATCGTCAACCTGCCAGGAGGCTGCAACCGCCGCCATACCGCCTTCATTCAGGAGCGCGATGAGCGGCAACTGCACCCCGGCAGCGCGCAACAGCTGGGCGCATTGGCGTGCTTTGACGAGCGCGGTGCGGGCATCGACCATGAGCAGGTCGAAAGCTTCAGATTCGAGGGTGGTGTGGGCAGTGTCGAGGGGGAAGACGTGTACCTTGTGGCTGAGCAGGCTCAGCGAGGGAATCATATCCTGCGCGGCGGTATCGCTCATGAGCGCAATACGGTACACACCCTCTCCTTTCCCGCGTATTTTCCGTGTATTTCCCGTGTAAAACTTTTGGGCTCTTTCTAGTGTACTCGCCAGGCTGTGACACAGCTGTGGGAGCTGGCGCAGACCGGGCACGAATATCGTATTCCGGACTGTTCATACAGCTTTCTCAACCAATGGCTACGGGGGCTCTGGCATGCTGGAGCGGAACCGGAATCTTGCCGGGCGCTAGGCGGGTCTTGCATCCGAGAACCGGCTTGGGTGTCCACTATGTTTCAGCCGTTGATTCTGCGCCCTTTCGGGGTGGGTCTGTGGTAGGTTTAAGGCATGGAAAACAATCTTATGGCTCTTGAAGCTCTCTTCATGTCGCTGATGGCTATTATCTCCGTGTGCATCGGTATCGGTGCATTCGCAGTGTTGCGTGGCCTCTTCAGCGGCCAGAAGTAATCTTCCCGCACAGAGCAGAAGCATCGCCCACACAGGGCTTTAGGCGGTCGTACGGTTCGTACCGCCTCGCCAATGACGGCGTGAACCCCCACCCGGTCCCCTCCGGTTGGGGGTTTTCTTTATGCCACCCACCGCACCGTTCACCCTGCAGGAGGCGGCGCTACCCCGTGCCGTGAGCGAACGAACAGGGCACCGTTGTACGTACGGGTACTAAAATGGAAGGTATGGCTATTGAAATCCCTACCAACCTAACCCCTGAACTTGTTCCCTTCGCATGGCTGCTTGGCACCTGGGAAGGCACCGGAACCATGTGGTACGAAGGCCAGGAAAACACCCCCTTCGGCCAGATTGTTACTTTTGAGCAGGAAGGTCTGCCCTTCATCGAATACCGCGCTGAGTCTTTCCTGCTCGATGACGAGGGTCAGAAGCTGCGCCCCATCACCGTTGAAACCGGTTTCTGGCAGATTGACCGCCCCCTGACCGACGCCGACGGCGGCTTCGGCATTGTCCCCAAGGACGTTGTACCCGCCTTCCCCAGCGCCGAGAGCGTTGAGACCCTGCGCAACGCGGACGACGGCTTCTCTCTGCTGGCAACCATTGCGCACCCCGGCGGTATTAGCGAAAACTACGTGGGCATGGTCAAGGGCCCGGTTATTCGCATGCAGACCGGCAACCTGCTGCGCGATGATATTTCCCACGACTACGCCGGCTCCGTGCGCCTGTGGGGCCTGGTCAACGGCAACCTCATGTGGGACTGGGAGGTCGCAGACGCCGAGGGTAAGCTGCACAAGCACGCCTCCGCTGAACTGCGCAAGACCTCCTCGATGACCGGCGATTCCCTGGGCACTTCGATGTTCGGTTCCCTGGATGGTGAAGAGCCCACCGGCGAGCCCGGCTCCGAGCCCACCGCCTAATAACTAACTTGTGTCTGCCCCGCTGATTGGCGGGGCAGACTCTTTGCGTGAAAGGTGCACCTTCCGTGACTGAATCTTCGCTTGAAGCGCCTCAGGCTGAGGTACCCCAGCCCGATGCCGTCCGCCCGGTGAGCCCCCTGCTGAGCCTGCACGGCGCTTTTGCCGCCTCCGGGCTGGATGCGGGTGTCGCCGCACACTACGGCAACCCCATGCTGGAGCAGCGCGCCCTCAGCTTCGACCGCTCCGCCAGCGCGGATGAGCCGCTAGTGCTGGTGGACCGCTCCTCCCTGGGTGTAGTGCGTGTTGAGGGGCCGGACCGCCAGACCTGGCTGACCTCTATTGCCTCGCAGATTCTGACCGGTATGACCGCCGGGGAGAGCCGCGAGTTCCTGCTACTTTCCCCTCAGGGCCGCGTGGAGTACGCACCCGCCGCAATTGAAGACGGCGAGGCACTCTGGCTGATCGTGGAGGGCAACCAGGCACAGCCGCTGACCGATTACCTAAACCGCATGAAGTTCATGATGCGCGTTGAGGTGCAGAACCTCAGCGACGAGTACGCGGTACTGGAGAGTGCCCGCAACCCGATCCTGCAGGACGGCTCGGTACATCCTGCACTCGCTGAGGGTAAGCCGCTGGTGTGGGAGGATCCCTGGCACACTCCGGCACCGGGTAGCTACCGTTACGACGAGGCGGGCGATAATCACCCGGGCGCGGACTATGTGCGTTTCTTGAGCATCGTGCCGCGCTCTGTTCTGCCCGCCCTGGCTGAGTCTTCGGACGCGCGTTTTGCGGGTCTGTGGGCTGCGGAGGCTCTGCGTATTGAGGCGTGGCGCCCGCGCTACGGTACCGAGGCGGACGATAAGACGATCCCCCAGGAGCTGGATTACACCCGTACGGCGGTGCATTTCGATAAGGGCTGCTACAAGGGTCAGGAGACGGTGGCTCGCGTGCATAATCTGGGTCGCCCGCCGCGCCGCCTGGTGTTCTTGGATATTGACGGTTCGGAGCACACCCTGCCGGCGGCAGGTAGCGAGCTATTCGTGGAGGGCAAGTCCCGCCCGGTCGGTCGTATTACCTCGGTGGCGTTGCATCACGAGGCGGGCCCGATTGCTCTGGCTGTGATTAAGCGCGGCGTTGACCCGCAGGTGCCTTTGCGTGCGGTTGATGGCGGCGACTTCCTGCCCGATGGTTCGCCGGCGCCGGCGACCGAGTACGCGGTGGCTCAGACGACGGTGGTTTCGCCGGAGTCCGGTGAGGTGGCGCGTCGTTCTTTGGCGGGTCAAGACTTCTTGAAGCGTTAGAGCATCTGGCTACCCATATAAAACCGCGGAGGCGGACACTCGTTGTGAGTGCCCGCCTCCGCGGTTTTAGTATGAGTGCTCAGCGAGCTTGCTGAGCCTGCGGGGTTTAGCGGCCGAAGAGGACGGCTGCTTCTTCCCAACGTTCCTGAGGTACGGACTTCAGACCGTCCAGTGCCTCTTCGAGGGGTACGTACTTGATCTCGGTGCCCTGCACGGAGACCATCTTGCCCCACTGCTTCTGAGCGACCATGTCGACTGCGCCCATGCCCAGGCGGGTTGCGAGCACGCGGTCGTAGCCGGTGGGTGCGCCACCGCGCTGGATGTGGCCCAGGATGGTGTTACGGGTCTCGACGCCGGTCATCTTCTCAATCTCGTGGGTGATGTACTCACCGATGCCACCGAGGCGGGGACGACCGTCCTTTTCGGTACCCTTGTTTGCCATGACGTCGTCGAAGCCTTCGGGGATGAAGCCTTCAGCAACAACAACCAGGGGAGAGCGGCCGCGGTCGTGCACTTCCTTGACCCATTCAGCAACCTGCTCCATGGAGACCTTGACCTCGGGGATCAGGATTGCGTGTGCGCCTGCAGCCATACCGGAGTGCAGTGCAATCCAGCCGACGTGGCGGCCCATGACCTCTGCAACCATGCAGCGGTGGTGCGATTCACCGGTGGTGCGGATGCGGTCCATAGCCTCGGTTGCGATGGACACTGCGGTGTCGAAGCCGAAGGTGTAGTCGGTTGCGCGCAGGTCGTTGTCAATGGTCTTGGGGACACCGATGACGGGCAGGCCTGCGTCTGCCAGGCGCTTTGCGCCTGCGAGGGTGCCTTCACCACCGATAGCGACGATTGCGTCGATGCCGTGGCGTTCCATCATAATTTCGATGTTTTCGGGGCCACCGTTGGGGCCATCGAAGGGGTTGGTGCGGGAGGTACCGATGATGGTGCCGCCCTGGGCTGCCAGGCCGCGAACCTTCTGACGGGGCAGATCCATGTAGTCGCCTTCAACGACGCCGCGCCAGCCATCGCGGAAGCCGACGAACTCGTAGCCGTACTTCTTGACGCCGTTGAGGACAGCGCCGCGGATGACAGCGTTCAGGCCGGGGCAGTCGCCGCCGGAAGTAAGCAGACCGATCTTCATGGTTGGCTCCTAATGTCTGCGCGTTTTAGGTGTTGTGCGCGCGTGTATATATGTATATAACTATGACCTCCACGAATTCGGCGCATGAATGAGCGCCGGTCGGGAGGTCGTTCTCTTGGTCTCTATTTTAGCGATGTTTGGGTTGTGTTGGTAGTGGTGGAAAGCCGTGGGAACGCCCGTTTTGGTGCTGAAAAGTTCAGGTTTTTAGTACCTGTATGTTTGGGTTTGAAATACAAATAGCCGCCCTTTCCCACCTATGGCACCGAAGAGGCGAATGAGGCTTCCTCACATCTGTAAAGATGCGGGAAGCCTCATTCGTTTTAAAAATATTTTTAAATATTTGTGGGATTCTCCGTTTTTAGGACAAAAAACGGTCAATAGCCCTGTGTTTGATCGTTTCGCCCCGGTTCATCCCACGTCGAACCGCAGTCCTCACCGAGGTGAGTTGTACGGTTCAGCGGACGCGGTCAGGGGGTACGGAACTAGTCGCGTGCCTGACCGAGGAACTTCTGCAGGCGTGCCAGACCCTCTGCCAAATCCTCGTCGCTCAAGGCGTAGGAGAGGCGCAGGTAGCCGCTGGGGCCGAATGCCTCGCCGGGAACTACGGCGACCTCAGCCTTTTCGAGGATGAGCTCAGCCAGCTCTGCGGAGGTCTGGGGGCGTACGCCCTCAATTTCCTTGCCGAGCAGTTCGCGTACGTCCGGGTAGGCGTAGAACGCGCCGGTGGGTACGGGGCAGTGCACGCCTTCAATAGCGTTCAGACCGTCGACGATGGTGCGGCGGCGGCGGTCGAAGGCTGCGTGCATGATTTCCACGTCGTCCTGCGGACCGGTCAGAGCGGCAAGAGCTGCGCGCTGGGCGATGTTGTTGACGTTGGAGGTCATGTGGGACTGCAGGTTGGAGGCTGCGGCGATGACGTCGCGCGGGCCGATCATCCAGCCCACACGCCAACCGGTCATGGCGTAGGTCTTTGCCACGCCGTTGAGGATGACGCACTGGTCTGCGAGCTCGGGCACTGCCTTCAGGATGGAGACGGATTCGGTGCCGTCGTAGGTGAGGTGCTCGTAGATTTCGTCGGTCAGAACGAAGATGCCCTTGGCAAGTGCCCATTCGCCGATGGCGCGGGTTTCTTCTTCGGTGTAGACGGCACCGGTCGGGTTGGAGGGGGAGACGAAGATGAGTGCCTTGGTGGCGGGGGTGTATGCGGCTTCGAGCTGCTCGACGGTGACCTTGTAGTGCTGGTCGCTACCGGCGAATACCTCGATGGGGTTACCGCCGGCCAGGCGGATGCACTCGGGGTAGGTGGTCCAGTAGGGTGCGGGCAGCAGTACGTCGTCGCCTTCGTCGATGACGGTTGCGAAGGCCTGGTAGACCGCCTGCTTGCCGCCGTTGGTGACGATGACCTGTGCGGGGTCAACCTCTACACCGGAGTCACGCAGGGTCTTTTCGGCGATGGCCTTCTTCAGTTCGGGAAGGCCGGAGGCGGGGGAGTAGCGGAAGTTCTTGGGGTCGTTGAGCGCTTCGCGTGCTGCGTCCACAATGTGCGCAGGGGTGGGGAAGTCCGGTTCGCCTGCGCCGAAACCGATGACGGGGCGTCCCTGAGCCTTGAGTGCTTTTGCCTTTGCGTCGACGGCGAGGGTTGCGGAGGGTGCGATGGCACCGATGCGGCTTGAAATACGCGCCATGGGGCTCTCTTCTCTTTCTTCGTGTGCGCTGCCGGCGTGAAGTCGACAAAGATGTAGGTGATGGGAATGCGCATGTGGGACCATTCGCGCGTGATGGGCGCGGGTGTGAGCGTCGTTCCTTGTTATAGGATACGGTCCACTAGTAGTGATGCGGAACCCCTCGTCAAGGTATCTCAAGAGGTTTTTCGAAAAAATATTACATTCTGAAGTTGCGTCGGCCCCGAAAGATGGTTTACAGTTAGTTCTGCACCCGCAAGGGTGTAATTGTTTGCCCCTCTAAAGCCCACGGCTTGCGAGGCAATAGAGGAGTGAACGAGTGAGAAGCAACTCTCACACCTGAAGTGAAAACTTCAAAGGGTGGTGGCTCAATTGGTAGAGCAGCGGTCTCCAAAACCGCAGGTTGCAGGTTCGAGTCCTGTCCGCCCTGCTTTTATTGCCTCAATAAATAATTTGTACGCCCGCACCCCGGGCGTACTTTTTTAGACTCAGAAAGGGGCAGAAGAAATGGCATCGTCTGCTACCGCCGAGAAGGCTGTTCAGCCCGGCGCATCGTCGAAGAGCGATAAGAAGCTCGGTTTCTTCGGCCGTATTTTTGCATTCCTCCGTGAAGTTTTTGCGGAGTTGAAGAAGGTTACTACTCCCACCGGACGTGAACTGGTTGGTTACTTCTTCGGAGTTCTGTTCTTCGTCGTGGTGATGCTCCTTCTTATTTCTGGTCTGGATTATCTTTTCGGCCAGGGAGCATTCTGGATTTTCGGTAACGGAACGATTCAGCGTAACTAGTACTGGCTGCATCCTTATTTGGGGTGCCCCATCAGTGATTTCCCTCAGCGCATTGGTGAGTGGGAGTCCCCTCTAGATGATTAACGATAGAAAGTAGGAGCGACGTGTCCGAGCAGGAACTGGTATCCGAGATTGAAGAGGTCGAGGTAGCCGCTGCTGAGGCTACTGAGGAGTCTGCAGCTATTGAGCAGCAGGCTGAGGAAGCTACCGAGGCTGTCGAGGTGGCTGAAACAGCTGCTGAGGCTGCTGAGGAAGTCGACGCTCTGGAAGAATTCAAGTCCAAGCTGCGCCGTCAGATGGGCGATTGGTACGTGGTGCACACCTACTCCGGTTACGAGAACAAGGTGAAGACCGGTATCGAGACCCGTATCCAGAACCTGGAAGCTGAAGATGAGATCTTCGAGGTTCAGGTTCCCATGGAGACCGTGGTTGAGTTCAAGAACACCGTGAAGAAGACCATCCGCCGCGTGCGTGTTCCCGGTTACGTTCTGGTTCGTATGGAACTGACCGACCACTCGTGGGGTGTTGTCCGCCACACCCCCGGTGTGACTGGCTTCGTGGGCCAGGATGCGTACAACCCGGTCCCGCTGCGTATGGACGAGGTCTTTGACATGCTCCTGCCGGTCTTCGAAGAGCAGCAGCAGAGCCAGGGCCTGCCTGTTTCCAAGCCCGTTATCGAGTCCGACTACACTGTGGGCGAGAACGTCCGCGTGAAGTCCGGTGCTTTCGAGGGCATGGACGCTACCGTTTCGGAGATCAAGGGCGAGTCCCAGCAGATTGTCGTGATGATTTCCGTCTTCGGCCGCGATACCCCGGTGACCTTGAGCTTCACCGAGATCGAAAAGATTTAACGTTTTTAGCGTGTGAATATGAGCCTCGCACTTCGGTGCGGGGCTCATATTTTGTAGTGGCTGTATAGCCGGCGGCGGCTGTGCGGATGAGGTTTACTCTTTCTGCTAGATGGCGCTGGATTAAGTCGCTGATTAACGCTAGAATGTTGGTTTGTGTATGCGCATGTCACGCTTTCATGCGGATGCACGGGTGACCGCGCCACGGTCACCGTCTTGCCGGCGTACGCTCCTGTGCGTCGGTTCCCAGCTAAGAAAAGGACCCTACATTGGCTCCCAAGAAGAAGGTCACTGGCCTCATCAAGCTGCAGATCCAGGCAGGCGCCGCTAACCCGGCTCCCCCCGTCGGCCCCGCACTGGGCTCGCACGGTGTGAACATCATGGAGTTCTGCAAGGCATACAACGCTGCAACCGAGTCGCAGCGCGGTAACATCATCCCCGTTGAGATTACCGTCTACGAGGATCGCTCCTTCACCTTCATCACCAAGACTCCTCCGGCTTCCCAGCTGATCAAGAAGGCTGCTGGCGTTGCTAAGGGCTCCGCTGTTCCTCACACCACCAAGGTTGGTTCGCTGACCGAGGCTCAGGTGCGCGAGATCGCTGAGACCAAGATGCCCGACCTGAACGCAAACGACCTGGATGCTGCTTCCAAGATCATCGCAGGTACCGCTCGTTCCATGGGTATCACCGTCGAGTAATTTCGGTTCGCCGAATAGCCGAGTAATCGGCACCGTAGATTTTTCTACACAGAACTTGTAAATGCCCGTCGTATGGACGGGATGTGGCAGAGCCGAGCGCGGCTCACGAGACCACAACTGCATAAGGAGAAAAGCAGATGGCAAAGCGCAGCAAGGCGTACAAGGCAGCTGTAGCCAAGATTGAAGAGGGTAAGCTCTACACCCCCGCTGAGGCAGTTGCCCTGGCGAAGGAAACCTCTTCCACCAAGACCGACGCAACCGTTGAGGTTGCAATGCGTCTGTCCGTTGACCCCCGTAAGGCAGACCAGATGGTTCGCGGTACCGTGAACCTGCCCCACGGCACCGGTAAGACCGCTCGCGTGGTCGTTATCGCAGCAGGCCCCAAGGCTGCTGAGGCTGAGGCAGCTGGCGCTGACTACGTTGGTTCCGACGAGCTGATCGCAAAGATCGCTGGCGGCTGGACTGACTTCGACGCAGCGGTTGCAACCCCCGACATGATGGGCAAGGTCGGCCGCCTGGGTAAGATCCTGGGTCCCCGTAACCTGATGCCGAACCCCAAGACCGGTACCGTGACCATGGATGTTGCAAAGGCTGTTGCAGACATCAAGGGCGGTAAGATCGACTTCCGCGTTGACCGTAACTCCAACCTGCACTTCATCATCGGTAAGGCTTCCTTCACCGCTGAGCAGCTTGAGGAGAACTTCCAGGCAGCTCTGGAAGAGGTTAACCGTCTGAAGCCCTCTTCGGCTAAGGGTCGTTACATCTCCAAGGCAACCGTTGCTACCACCTTCGGCCCCGGCATCCCCGTTGATCCGGCTGCCGTTGCTGCCTAAGGTATGCACCTGTAGCTTCTAGCATGAGCTAGTAGTCGCCCCCGACGTTTAGGCGTCGGGGGCGACTTTTTTGTGCATGATTTTGTCTGTGTGAAGATTCAAGACATGCATGACCGGGGCCAGTTAAAGTACGTCACGGACTTCCAGCTTGTATAGGCTTAAAACATAGAATGATTTTCTGGTCCCTATGGTGTTGCCCATGCCCCGGCACCGTCGAAACACATTTGGGGCTGCGTGCCCCCATCCTGCCCTACAACTATGAGAGGTAAAACCTAATGCCTTCTTCCCTTCAGAACGAGCAGAGTGCCCGCCGCGGCCTCAGCGTGCCGGTCAATTATTTTGCGGTGGCGCTGGGTACCGGTGCTTTGGGTGCTGCCTGGCGTACCGCTGCGTCGAAGGGAATGGCACCTGATTGGGTGGGGGAAAGCATCCTGGCTTTTAACGCTGTGGTGTGGCTGCTCCTTGTGGGGTTTTTGGTTCATTCGGTGGTGAAGTACCGTGCGTGGGTGCGTAGTTTTTGGGAGCATCCGGCGCGTACCTGCTTCTTTTCGCTGATTCCGGCGACGACGGCGCAGGTGGGTGCGGCTCTCTACCCGTATGCTGAGGTTCCGTCTCTGACTCTGGTGGTGCTGGGAGCTGTAGGTCAGTTGTATTTCGCGTCTCATCGTATTGCCGGTACGTGGCGTGGTGGGTATGCGCCTGAGGCTGCCTCGCCGGTGCTGTATCTGCCGACTGTGGCAACAAATTTTGCGACCGCTACGGCGATGGGTTTTGTGGGGTGGCACGATATGGCGATGCTCTTCTTCGGTGCGGGTCTGATTTCGTGGTTTAGCGTCGAGGCCGCGATTCTGAGCCGCCTGCGCACCCTGACTCCGCTACCTCAGGGGGAGCGCGGCCTTATTGGTATTCAGATGGCGCCGCCTTTTGTAGGTGGTAACGCGTACCTGGCGGCTAATGGCGGCACGGTGGACTGGTTCTTTTTGGTGCTGACCGGTTATGGCATTCTGCAGTTGTTCTTCTTGATGCGTTTGCTCCCGTGGACTCTTGAGGGTGGTTTCTCGATGAGCATGTGGGGTTTCTCGTTCGGTATGGCTTCCATGGCGGCGAGCGGTATTCGCTTGACGGCTGCTGGCTCGTTGGGGTTGGTGGGGCCTGCCTTGACGGTGGCGGGTACGGCTTTCCTCATTTTCCTGTGGGTGGGTACGCTGCATCTGGCGTTGAAGGGGCGTTTGCTGGTACGACCGAGCTAGGGCGCTCACATGAGACTCTGGTGCGAGGTTCGCGCGCTGTTTTATGACGGTGCTTATCTTCTGCACCCGTGCCGGGCACAAGTTTCGGCGATAATGGGGGAATGACTTCTGCATCCTACTCTTCTGCCGCGGCGGAGCCTTTTGAAGGCCTGCGTATTCGAGGTGTCGCTAAGACCTTTGGCACTGATACGACGGTTCTGAATGAGATTGACCTGGATGTGCACCCCGGCGAGCTGATTTCCCTCGTGGGTTCTTCCGGTACGGGTAAGTCCACTCTGCTGCGTATTATTGCCGGTTTGGAGGAGCCGAGCGCCGGTCGGGTGACTTATGCCGGTCAGCCTCTGGAACGCGGCTCGGTGGGTGTGGTGTTTCAGCGCCCTATTCTGTACCCGCATCTGAGCGTGAAGGACAATATTCTGTTCCCGACCCGGCTGGGCGCGTTCGCCAGTCGGGTTGACGCGGACTACTACCGTGAGCTGCTGGAGGCTCTGAAGCTTGAGGGGTTGGAGTCTCGTAAGCCCTCGCAGCTATCGGGTGGTCAGGCGCAGCGTGTGGGTATTGCGCGTGCTTTGATTCGTCGTGCCCCGGTGGTTCTTTTTGATGAGCCGCTGGCGAGTGTGGATGAGCAGATGAGCGCGAGTATCCGCGCCGATATTGTGCGCTTGCATGAGCGTTACGGTTTTACGGGCCTGTACGTGACCCATGATCAGAATGAGGCGCTCATGCTGGGTCAGCGGGTGGCGGTGATGGATGCTGGCTACCTGGTGCAGGTGGATACTCCGGAGCGGCTGCTGGCGCATCCGCATACTCTGCAGGTGGCTAAGCTTTTGGCGGCGCCCGCGCTGAACCTTTTGAATCTTGAGGATTCTGAGTCGCTTCCTGCCGGGTGTGAGCTGGCGATTCGTGCGACCGCGCTGTGCCCTGTGGCAGCAGACGCTGCTCATGCTCTGCCGATGCAGGTGCTTGGTAGCCGCCATCTGGTGGGTGGCATGCTGTACCGTGCGCGTCTGTTAGAGGCGGTGTCCCTACCTCTGGAATCTCGACGGGCTTCGGCGGATTCTGAGTTGAGTGCCCGAGTGCGTGCCGGTCAGGAGCTTGAGTTCTTTATCTCGGATGCGCAGGGCGGCTCCTCCCTAAGTATTGGGGAGCGGGTGCACCTGGGGGTGGCGGCGGAGCGTTGCTTCTTGTTCTCAGGTGGAAAGCGCTTTTACCTCTAGAACACGGTTTCTGGACCTTTCAATCGGGTCTTTTAGGCTGGAGAAAGAATGGTTAATTGGCTTAAAAGGGGTCTTTAAGTGATTAACCCCGCTTAATCTCATTAATTTCTTGTTTTAACTTGCGACTCGGGCTTTAACCTGAGATGATGAATGAACCAAAGACCGCCGGTCTAGAACTATGTCCTTTATCGCCACCTCGGTGGAGACGAAGAACAGAGTTCTGATAAGAGCAGATTTCACTAGAAATCGCCGCCCGCGTAGGTAACTCGAAGTGAATAGTCGTTACCCTGATTTAGGGTGCCGTCTATCGTGCCTCGTACGCCTACGCGTCGAGGCATTTTTTATTGCTTGCAATAAATGCTTCGAGGCTCTACCGGCGACCTTACAAGAATCGGAAGAAGGAACTACCATGGCGACTCAGGAAAAGATCGCTGCAGTATCCGAGCTGAAGGAACTCTTCGAAGCTTCGAACGCAGTCATCCTGACCGAATACCGCGGTCTCACTGTTGCACAGCTCAAGGAGCTGCGCCGCGCACTCGGTGCAGAGACCGAATACGCCGTGGTGAAGAACACGCTGGCTGCTATCGCAGCTAAGGAAGCTGGCATCGACGCATTCGAAGGCCACCTCCAGGGTCCCTCCGCACTGGCATTCATCAAGGGCGACCTGATCGATGCTGCTAAGGGCCTGCGTGACTTTGCCAAGGCTAACCCCCAGCTGATTGTGAAGAACGGTTACTACGAAGGTGCCGCTCTGACCGAGGACGACGTCAAGCGCTACGCTGACCTGGAATCCCGCGAGGTTCTGCTGTCCAAGGTTGCAGGTGGTGCAAAGGCTACCATCGCACGCATCGCACAGGTTGTGGACGCACTGCGCGTCAAGCTGGAGGAGCAGGAAGGCGCAGCTCCCGCTGCTGCCGAGGAGGCTTCGGAAGAGGCATAAGCCCCTTTCGTGCTACTGCACCAGCGCTGAGATACTCAGCAGCGTGAACGCGAATAGCGTGTAACGCACCCTAAATTTGACCGACCCTCTCGGGTAGGTACTGAAGATTTACACCGCGGGCGTCAGCCCGCACCAGATAGTGAAGGAGCCAAACAATGGCTAAGCTGTCCATCGAAGAACTCATTGCAGCATTCAAGGAACTGTCCCTCGTTGAGGTTTCCGAGTTCGTCAAGGCATTCGAGGAAGAGTTCGACGTCACCGCAGCTGCTCCCGTTGCAGTTGTAGCAGGCGGCGCAGCAGGCGAGGCTGCTGAAGAGAAGTCCGAGTTCGACGTTGTCCTGGAGTCCGCTGGCGACAAGAAGATCGCAGTGATCAAGGAAGTTCGTGCCCTGACCTCCCTCGGCCTGAAGGAAGCAAAGGACCTGGTTGACAGCGCTCCCAAGGCTCTGCTCGAGGGCGTTTCCAAGGAAGACGCTGAGAAGGCTAAGGAGCAGCTCGAGGCTGCTGGCGCAACCATCACCCTCAAGTAATCGACTTCTTCTCGATTCTTACGCGGGCGGTGCATCCATCGGATGTGCCGCCTCGCGGCATTTAACGGCCCCGAACCCGCCCGGTATGAAGACTGGGGAGGTTCGGGGCTTTGCCGCATCCGCTCTTTTCTCCTGTAGCAAACGGGGTATGTGCAATATACTCGGTGGACGGCGGTACAAGCCGCTGTGGCCGCCCTGTGCCTCGGATGAGAGAGGATGAGAGCACTGTGGTGCCTCTCTCCTAGAGCCCGGCAACGGGTCAGAGGTGCCGTATGATGGGATGAGACAACCCAGACATTCCTTTGCACGAAAACGGATAGACATGAGCGATCAGAAGAAAAAGAAGAAGAGCGCAACCGAGCGACCCGCTCGCGATCTGGCGGCTGAAGCACAGCAGGTTCTGGATGCTTTCGGCGCCGGTGTTCGTGAAGACCGCGATTACCCGGCACTGCACCTGGCGCCTCCGGTGGGTCGCCTGAACGACCCGAACGGTCTGGTCTTTGACGGTAAGCGCTACCACGCCTTCTACCAGTACTCGCCCCTGCATCCGGAGCGTATGGTCTACTGGCGTCATGCGGTGAGCGAGGATCTAACCCACTGGACCGATGAGGGTACCGCCCTGGTGCCCGATAGCCGTTACGATTCGCACGGCTGCTACTCCGGCTCCGGCATTAAGGTGCCCGGCGGTTTTGAGTTCTTCTACACCGGTAACGTGAAGGACGAAAAGGGCAACCGCGAAACCTACCAGATTCTCGCAACTGCGGGTGAGGACGCGAAGCCGACCCGTCAGCTGCCCCCGCTGATTTCTGGTCCCGAGAAGGGCTACACCGCGCACTACCGTGACCCGCACGTCTTTGAACGTAACGGCGAATGGTGGATGGTTATTGGCGCTCAGCGTGAGGATCTGACCGGCGCCGTGGTCGTGTACACCTCCGCCGACCGCCGTGAGTGGACCTTCCGCGGCGAGCTGGGTATCAAGGATAAGACCCTCAAGGGCACCTACATGTACGAATGCCCCTCGCTGCTGAGCATGCGCGATGAGCTGACCGGCGAGATCCGTGACGTGCTGATTTTCAGCCCACAGGGCATGCAGCCCCTCGGCGAGAAGTACAACAACATTTTCCAGAGCGGCTACATTGTTGGTTCGCTGGATAACGAGACCCTTAAGTTCACCGTGGAGACCCCCTTCACCGAGCTGGATGCAGGTTTCGAGTTCTACGCACCGCAGACTATCTCCGGTGCCGGTCTGACCGCCGATCCGAAGGCACCGCACAGCGTCTGCGGTGATGCCCCGGTCATGATTGGCTGGCTGGGCAACGCAGACCAGGACGACCTGCCCTCGTGGAGTCACCGCTGGGTGCACATGTTCACCTACCCGCGTGAGCTGCACCTGCGTAACGGCAAGATTTTCCAGCGTCCGGTTCCGCAGCTGAATGACGCGATGGAGATGAAGCCTCTGTACCGTGAGGAGGAGAAGGGCAAGCTCGTGGAGCTGAAGAACGCCCTGACCTTCCGTCTGCGCGGCCGCGTGAACGTCTCTGATGAGCGCGTGAAGCTAAAGATTAAGGACACTCACGGCGTGGCTCTGAGCATTGTGCTGGATAAGGACTTTGTGCAGATGGACCGTGGCGGTACCCGCTACACCGAGGGCGGTAGCCTGCGCCGCCGTACCCTGAAGCGTTCGAAGATTCGCGAGTTTGATCTGCTTGTGGATGGCTCGGCTACCGAACTGTACGTGGGCGGCAAGTTGGTCGCGTCCATGGGTGCTGAGGTTATGACTGCTCGCACCTTCTTCAAGGGTGATAAGCGCCGCGTCCGCCTGACCGGTGGCGAGGTGCTGTCCCTGGAGTATGGCCGTCTCTAAGTCGTTTTCTAGGCGTTAGGAGCCGCCCGCACGGGTGGTTTCCGGTAATTTCTGAATATGTCTGAGGGCTCACTCTCCGTATGGAGGGTGAGCCCTCGCTTTTAAGAACTTTCCCGTGATACCATGTTTTACATCTGATATGTCAAACGTATGACATACATATGACATGCACACACAGACATGTCACCCCACCCCATTCACAAAGCATCATACGGTGGTGCTCCAAACAAAGGAGAGCGAGCGTGGACCACAAGTCAGTGGCACAGCGCGTGCTGAAGGACGTCGGTGGCGCCGGCAACATCGTTGCAGCCGCACACTGCGCAACCCGCCTTCGCCTCGTCCTGAAGAACCAGGACAAGGTCGACCAGGCAGCAATCGACAACGACGAAGACCTCAAGGGCAGCTTCCTCAACGCTGGCCAGTTCCAGATCATCGTCGGCCCCGGCGACGTTAACGAGGTCCACAAGCACCTCATCGCCGCTGGCGCACCCGAGGCGTCTAAGGACGAGCTCAAGGAAATTGCCTCCAAGCAGGGCAACATTGTCTCCCGCTTCATCAAGACCATCGCCGACATCTTCGTGCCGCTGATTCCGGTGCTGGTCGGTGGCGGTATGCTGATGGCGCTCAATAGCCTCCTGACCTCTAAGGGTATTTTTGGCCCCCAAGCAGTTATTGAACTTTTCCCTGAGTGGGCTGACTTCGCGGATATCGTCAACCTGCTCTCCGCAGCTCCCTTCGCCTTCCTGCCCGTGCTGGTCGGCTTCTCCGCCACCAAGGTCTTCGGCGGTAACCCCTACCTGGGTATGACCATGGGTGCCGCAATGGTCTCCCCGGCGCTGATGAACGGCTACAATGTCGCAGCATCCCTGGCAGGTGCTGAAGGCACTGACCCGATGAAGTACTGGAACCTCTTCGGTCTGCAGGTTCAGCAGGCGGGCTACCAGGGTACCGTGCTGCCCATCATGCTGGTCGCATTTATCCTGTCCCACGTCGAGAAGTTCTTCCACAAGGTCCTCAAGGGAACCATCGACTTCATCTTCACCCCGACCCTCACCATCCTGATCACCGGCTTCCTGACCTTCCTGTTGGTTGGACCCCCGATGTTCCAGCTGGGCACCTGGCTGGGTGAAAGCATCAACTGGCTCTACACCGTTGCCGGCCCGCTCGGCGGTCTGCTCTTCGGTACCTTCTACGCATTCATCGTGATGACCGGTATGCACCAGGCATTCCCGCCCATCGAGATGAGCCTGTGGGCAACCGGCGGTTCCTTCATCTTCGTCGTCGCCTCCATGTCTAACGTGGCTCAGGGTGGTGCCGCAGCCGGTGTCGCACTGACCACCAAGAACAAGAAGATTAAGGGTATTGCTTCTGCAGCCGCACCCTCCGCGTTCCTGGGCATTACCGAGCCCGCAATGTTCGGTGTTAACCTGGCTCTGCGCTGGCCCTTCTACATTGCAATCGTTTCCGCGGGTATCGGTTCGATGGTTACCTCTATTCTTGGAATTAAGGCGGGTAAGCTGGGCGCTGCTGGTTACCTTGGCTTCCCCTCGATTGAAGCAACCGTCGGTGCAGGTATCCCGGGCTTCTTGGGCTGCCTCGTCCTGACCACCGTCATCGCCTTCGTTGCCTCCTTCATCTGGGGTAAGAAGGTCGAGGCAGGCAACACTGAGGAGGCTGAGGCACCCGCTGTTGCAGCTCCCGCTACCGCCGCTGCCGCTCCTGCTGTAGCAGCTGAGACTGGCGAGAGCGTCGAGATTGGCTCCCACATGGTCGGTTCCGTGGTTCTGCTGGCTGACGTCAAGGACCCCACCTTCTCCTCCGGCGCGCTGGGTGCAGGCACCGCAGTGGAGCCCACCGAAGGTAAGCTCTACGCACCGGCTGACGGCAAGATTACCGTCGCATTCCCCACCGGCCACGCATACGGTCTGCGCACCGAGGACGGCCTGGATCTGCTGATGCACATCGGCATGGACACCGTTGAGCTCGACGGCAAGCACTTCGAGCCCAAGGTTGCTAAGGGTGACACCGTCAAGCGCGGCGACGTGATCGCTGAGTTCGATATTCCCGCCATCAAGGCGGCTGGCTACCCGCTGGCAACCCCCATGGTGATCACCAACGCCAAGAAGGCAGCTGCTTCGGTTGAAGATGTCCAGGCTTCGGGCGCTTCTGTGACCAACGCTGATTCGCTCCTGAAGGTTGCACTGAAGGCAAAGGCTAACGCATAGTCTGCACTCTTAGTGAGTAGATAACCTCAACGTGATGAACACCCCGTACCGCTCTTCCTAGAGCTGGTGCGGGGTGTTCAATTTTTCCTACAAAAACATGTAAAAGTATTGTGAATAAATATGCACTAAAATTATGCATAATAGTGCAATATAAGTTGGAATACATTCTGTGCATGACCATGAAAAATGTCTTGATAAGGAACAATTTATTAGCCAGGAGTGAATAATCCAGCTAATATTTATGTATAGTTTCAAGCTTTTGTAAAGGGTGAATATGACCTCAGCTTCCTATACCGTCCGCACCGCCGAGCCTCATGAATATGCAGATGCGCTCGAGGTGCTGATTGCCGCATTCGACGGAGACCCCGCCATGATGGCAGTCATTGCAGGTGGTAGCCGCCGACAGGAACTTGCCAAGCTCCGCGCAATCATGACCCTGCAGGTCTACGGCAACTTCCAAGACCGCGGACGTATCGACATTGCTATTGACAACACCACCGGCAAAATCGTGGGTGTCTGCCTCTGGAACACCCCCGAATCCCAAGAAGGTTCCTTCGTTAACGAACTCAAGCAGATTGGCGCCTACTACAAGGCGCTCGGCTGCAAGACTCTGCTGAAGGCGATCCTAATGGAGCTGCATCTGCTCAAGTACCGCCCCGCGTACAAGCACTGGTACCTCTTCAACATTGGTGTTCTCGAAGAGTATCGTAGCCGGGGCATTGGCTCCCAGCTACTCGACTACGGTACCGAACGCATCGGTGACTACCCCGCCTACCTCGAAGCATCGACCTACGACAGTGCACGCCTCTACGAGCGCCGCGGATTCTTCTCCCTCGGCCCGTTCCACGGCATCTTCTCCAAGGCGCACGCCGTCGGCATGGTATACCCCGGAACCGGCCCGGCCGAGATTGTGCAGCGCAACTCCTAAAACTTCCGGACGCTCACAAAACCGATAAATGTATATACAAAATCCGCCCCACCGTGAGCACTCGCACGGTGGGGCGGATTTTTATTCTCAGAAGACGAGATTCTTATTGGAGCTCATCCGGAGCAGACATATCAGGCTGAATCTGATCCAGATCTGGGATGGAACGCACCGTCGCCCCCAGATGAAGCTCAACGGGGAGCACATCCTCAGGCTGGCTCATTGGGGGAGCAGCTTCCTCCGCGGATTCTTCCTGCTGCAGCTCAACCAACTCCAGCAGACGCTGCGCGGTACGCTTCGCTATACCCTCAATCGGCTGAACCACGGTCGCTAGTTCCGGCATGAGTAACTGAACGCTCTGCGTGCCGTCATAGCCAATCACCTGGAAATCCTCAGGAACGCGAACGCCTCGAGCACGCGCCCACCCCAGGGTGAGTGCGGCGTAATTATCGTTGGAGGCGAAGACCGCGTCCACCGGCTCGGGGCTATCGGCACGCTCATCCAGGTAGCGGTAGAGCACCTCACGCTTAATGCCCAGCGAAGGGCGGAAGCCCAGCTCCACGAACTCCGGCATGAGCCCCGCCTCAAGCATTGCCTCACGGTAGCCGCGCTGACGCTCATTGTGCTCACCCAGGGTAGAAGTTACGTGCACAATATTCTGCGCACCCGTGGCGATCAGGTGCTCCGTGGCGGCGCGGGCACCTCCGTAGTTATCGGAGCGAATATTCGGGTAGAAACCGCTTTCGAGACGGTCTACGGTCACCAGGGGAGCCTGCGCATGCGGAATGTTGACCAGCGCGTCTGAATGGGCGCCACTGATGATGCCGTCCACCTGATTGGAGAAGAGCATCTCCAGGTAGCGCTTTTCTTGCTCGGGGTGATCGTCGCTATTGCAGAGAATGACCCGGTAGCCCTCTTCGGCAAGGTAGCTTTCGAGGCGGTACACCATCTCCCCGTAGAAGGGGTTCGCAACCGTGGGGAAGATGAGGCCCACCATCTGCGAGCGCTGACCCTGCAGGCTACGGGCGATGGCATTGGGTCGGTAGCCGAGTTCCCGCATCGCCTCGTGGACCTTGGTGCGGGTATTTTCGCTCAGGTAGCCGCGGTTATTGAGTACGCGGGAGACCGTGGTGGGGGAGACACCCGCTAGGGCTGCAACGTCGCTGAGTTTAGGCTTTGCCATAGGGGCTCCCTTCGATATGCTAAACGATTGACATATCTCTCTACTATACCTTCTTCACAGGAGCTAACGGAGCCTTGAAAATCAGACGGGGCCTCAAAAACCAGAAAAAGCGCTTTCCCTGTGCTGCCAACCGCACCGATTCGTCGTACTGGTCTACAGCACCGGAATAATCGGAACGCGAGCCCCCACCTCATGCGCAGAACCTCGCACCGAAGAATCATCCAACACCGCGCAGTGAGTAGCCGCCGCCAACGAGGACAACATATGCGACGCCGACTTCGGCAGAGGATACGCCACACCATCACGCACCGACACCGGCAACAGGCGAGCCCCCGCCGGCTTACGCAAAGTATCAACCGGCTCACCCAGAACCGCTGAATCCAGCTCAGGCAGAGGCATATCCCTCATGCCCGCCAAAAGCGGCGGCAAATACGAATACAAAGCCGTGTATGCAGCCAAAGGATTACCCGGCAGACCCAACACAAAACGCTCACGACCCGAATTTGGACCAGTCTCCGGAACCGGCAGGCGCGCAGCCAACGCCGGATGACCCGGACGCACATCCACCGACTCAAACAGGTACGTCGCACCCATATCGTTGAGCACCTTACGCACCAAATCAACACCCGAAGTACTCGACCCGCCCGTAAACACCAGCACACGAGCCGTCGATGTGGACAAGAACGTGCGGAACTCAGACTCAACATCCGCCAGGCGAATCGACGGGCGCGCCTCGCAGCCTGCAGAAATAATCGCATGCTCCATGAAGCCGCCAAAGGCATCACGCACCTGACCCGGCGCAGGCACACCAAAGGTAATGACCTCATTACCCGTAAACGCGCAACGCACCGGAATCGGGGCATACACCGGCAACTCATCAAAACCATTCGTGCCCAAGAATGCCGCCATACGCGCAGAAATACGGTCACCGTGGCGCGCCAACAACTCGCCACGCTCCAGCTCGGCACCGGCATGGCGAATATCAGTACCCGGTGCCGGAGGCTCAAAACCTTCCGCCATATCCAGGTAATGAATGCTCGCCTGAGTCTCCAAATGGGAACCCACGCCCGGACGAGAAGAACCCTCCGCGCCCTCATACAGGCGGGAATGCTCCTCACGTACAATCGCCTCGGCGCCCTCAGGGATCAAGCCACCCGTCAGAATCGGGGTCGCCTCACCCGGAACAATCGGCACCGTCAGACGGTGAATATTCGCGCGAGAATCCTCCGGATACGCCGGCGTCACCAGACGCCACGGAGGCGTACCCGCCACAGCGTAACCGTCCATCGCGGAAGAGCTGTAGTGGGGCACCGGCATCACCGAATAAATATCGGCCGCCAAATAATGGCCAATCGTCGCCAACAGCGGCAAAGATTCCGTCTTAACATGGGGCGCAACCTGCTGGCCCTCCTCATGTAGAATCTGACGGGCCTGCTGCCACGAAACAGAAGGAATATGGTGAGACATCGTACCTCGTAAAAGTGTGTGCGGGACGCGCAACAGCGCGCGAGCTCAAAAAACATCGCCCGGTCGGGCGTTAAGAACTGAGACCTACCACTAGGGTACTCGTAGCTTGGCAACTAGCGCTCCCGCGCGCCTCAGATGCTAATAACTCGTGCTAATAACTCGACCAGAGCGAAGTCGTATAACCCAGAGCCTGCGCCTGCTCCCACGTATCAACATCGGCGGTATCAGCGGCAGACATTTCCAGTGCCGCGGGGTTCAAACGGCGCAAAAAAGAACGAACAGAAGCATCAGTCGTGCCGGTCGAAAAGACCGAACGGATCGCCTCAAAACGGTAAATACCCACCAGCGGCTGATAGATGCCCCCAGAAACACCCCAGAAACCTTCAGATGCTTCAGAATCAGTGAGCGCTTCAGAATCGGTGGGGGAGGGGGTAGCGGTCGCGGTCTGCTCGGCGCCCCGTGCTACGGCAATCAGCTGCTGAACCGCAGGGGCAATACGCGGAGTATCCACGCCCAAAATCAGACACCAATCAGGCAGAGGTACCTGCGAGCGCTCGCAATCGGCCGCAATACACTCCAACCCGGCATGAATCGCCGCGGCAGGACCCGAAAACGGCGGATCCTCACGAGTACGCAACACCCCCGACGGCAACGGCAAGCTCTCAGGACCCACCACCACGCGCGGGGACGCGGCGGCCACCGCCTCCAGGGCGCAATCCAGCAGGGTATTCGTGCCATCAGACAGGGACGCCTTCGGCACGTGGTTCAGTCGGCGAGAAGCGCCTCCGGCAACAACGACCGCGGCGCACGAAAAATCACTCTCAGCGGGGAGCACAGAATCGGGCATCATATCCGCCCGCATTATCCACCCGCAAAGGGAGGCAGAACGTCCACACGATCGGCATCCTGCAGAGGAGCCTGCACATCAGAACGGGCACCATTGACCAGGAACGAGCACTGCTCCATGACCTGCGCAAGAGTCAGGCCCGATGGGGTCGTGCCCTCCGAGTTCTGGCCCAGATACTCAACGAGCGCGCCAAGAGTCGCGGACGGCAGCTCGGCCAGGGGCACCGACAGCTGCGCGGTACCCGCCGCAGAACGCGCGGCAGCGAAAAAATGAACCTGCATAATGCTCCTCAATCCTTGATCAAACTCTGAGTAGGGCAACCGAAAGCCAGGGGGTAAGGTGCCAGTAAAAGACCTTGTCCCACGCATATTTGGCTGTATATCCGGCTAATAAATAGGGTAGCTTCCTTAGCCACCAATAGCGCTCATCGAGCGGCTCGCCTTAGCGAACTCCTCAATATCGAAGTCAGCGTCTTCCTTACCGTGAGCGCGCGGCTTAAACCACATGCCCTCACGCCAACGCAGAGCCAGCTGCTGATCGTCAGCGCCGGAACGTAGAAGCTGCATCAGGTCAGTCTCAGTGTCAGAGAACAAGCACGAGCGAATCTTGCCGTCCGCCGTCAGACGGGTGCGGGTGCACGCATTGCAGAACGACTCGGTCACCGAAGCGATAATGCCCACACGGCCCAGCGACTCGGTGCCGTCAGCCGGGAAGCCCGCCTCATCCAGGGCAGTGCCGAGCGGGTACACCTCCCACAGCTGAGCGGGGGAGTCGCCACGTGCCTCAGCCACCGAACCCAGAACGTACTCAGCCGATAGCTTCTCGCGAATCTCAGCGGCAGTAATCGTGCCCTCGCGGGTCCAACGGTTATCGGCATCCAACGGCATCTGCTCAATAAAACGCAACTGATAGCCACCCGCCAACGCCCAGCGCAGAAGCTCCGGAGCCTGATCATCATTCAGACCCGGCATCAGCACAGCATTAATTTTGATGGGCCACAGACCAGCCTCAGCAGCACCGTCAATACCCTTGAGCACGGCATCGAGCTTATCGCGGCGGGTCAACTCGGCAAAGGTTTCACGGCAAATCGTATCCAGAGAAACATTGATGCGGGTCAGACCAGCCTCCGCCAGGGCGGCAGCACGCTTCTCCAAGCCAATACCGTTCGTCGTAATAGCAAGCGGAACATCCGGATGCGCCTGATGGATACGGGAAATAATGTCCACCAAATCGGCGCGCACCAGCGGCTCGCCACCGGTAAAGCGGATCTCCTCAACGCCTAGCTCAGTAATCGCAATATCGGCAAGGCGCGCGATCTCCTCGGCGGAGAGCAGATTCTCCTTGGGAAGCCACTGCAAACCATCTGCCGGCATGCAATAAATGCAACGAAGATTACATTTATCGGTCAGAGAGATACGAAGATCAGTCGCCACGCGACCCCAACGGTCCAAGAGCGGACCGCTGTTCGTAATATTCGGGAGCTTACGCTCGACCTTTACGCCACTCTCAGATTTTTCGGGCGTAATAAAAGCAGCCCCGTTACCGTCCGCAGAAGATAAGGTGCTTAACGTTGGGCCCGCAATGAGCTCAGAAGAGGCCGAATTTGCCGTGTACGCCATGTAAAACCTATGTGGAAAATTTGCATATTTCAGGTGACAATATGATTATTCCATGTTCCGGCGCCCCGTACATAGTGTGTGCAGGGTAAGTTACAACTGCGCCACGGCAGACAACCACGACGAAGTAACGCCGCGTGTACAAGCTAGGGACGTACACGGAACGTCATACAGAGCCCGCACATGGACGCACCTCACCTTCAATAGCAGTACGAACTAACCAAGGAAATACCTCATGAAGACCCCCCTCGCAGCCCTCAGCGCGCTCGCCGCCGCAACCCTCGCCCTCACCGGATGCGGCGCGACCCAGAGCTCCTCTTCGTCCACTGCCTCCGCATCGAGTAGCCAGGCTGCCTCCGGCAAGGTCGAAGTTTTTGCCGCCGCCTCTCTGAACAACGCAGGCGCAGATCTTGAAAAGGCATACGAAGCCGCCAACCCCGGCGTGGACGTCACCTTCGTCTACGAAGGCTCCGCAAAGCTTGTCAACCAGATCGAACAGGGCGCAACCCCCGACCTGCTCATCACCGCAGACACCAAGAACATGGACAAAGCAAAGAAGCTCGACCAGTTCTCCGACTCCGAAACCAACGTTCTGGTCACCAACAAGCTCGTGCTCGTCACCGCCGAAGGCAACCCCGGCAAAATCAACAGCCTCGACGATCTCAAGACCACCGACGGCGTCGTCGCAGTCTGCAAAGAAGACGTCCCCTGCGGCACCATCGCCCACCAGGAACTGAAGAAGCACGACATCACCCTCAAGAACGCAACCACCGAAAGCAAAGTCACCGACGTAGCCACCAAGGTCACCACCGGTAACGCCGATGCGGGCTTCATCTACACCACCGACCTCGCCGCCGCCAAGAAGAAGGGTGTCAACCTCGGCTCCGTCGAGCTGACCGATGTGGAACGCAACGAATACCCCGCAGCGCTCAGCAAGACCGGCTCTTCCTCCGAAACCGCGAAGAAGTTCAACGAATGGCTGAAGAACTCCGACGAGGCGAAGAAAATCCTCACCGAGTACGGCTTCAACACCGCACAGTAATTCAGCACCGCCACAGTAGGGAACAACCCGCGTCTCATCACCCATGACAGACACTACCGCTACCCGCCGCAACGCCGGAACCTCACGCACACCCGGAAGTAGCCTCTTCGCCTCCGTGCCCGTGCTCTTCCTGGTTCCGGCGTCGCTGGGTGTTTTCCTCATTGCCGGACCGCTCCTCGGGCTCTTCCTCAACATCCCCTGGAGCCAGCTCGGCAGCATCTTCACCCCGCAGGTGCTCGGGGCGGCAAACCTCTCCCTCAGTACTGCCGCCGCCTCCACCCTCATCTGCGGGCTTCTCGGTGCACCCCTGGCGCTCGTGCTCTCCAAAGTGCTCAACCGCTCGCGGCTACACCGATTCGGGTCAGTTCTCTACGCCATCATCTACACCCCGGTGATTCTCTCCCCGGTCGTCTCCGGACTCGGTCTGCTCTTTTTCTGGGGACGCAAAGGCATGATCGGCACCTACCTCTACCAGGCAGGAATCTCTATCCCCTTCACCCCCAACGCGGTGATTATCGCCCAAGTCTTCGTTGCCCTACCCTTCTTCGTTGCCACCGCGGTCACCACCCTGCAGGCTATTCCCCGCGAATACGAAGAAATCGCCCTCGTCGAAGGCGCTAAACCCGCAGAAATCACCTTCAAAGTGCTCCTGCCCCTCGCCGCGCCCGGCCTCGCCACTGCCTTCCTGCTCTCCTTCGCCCGCGCCCTCGGCGAATACGGCGCAACCGTCACCTTCGCCGGCAACGTGCAAGGCAAAACCCAAACCATACCCCTCGCCATCGACCTAGCCATCAACAGCAGCGACATCCCCAGCGCCCTCGGAAGCGCCCTGATACTCATCAGCCTCTACTTAGGAATCTTCGGGGTCCTCGGCCTAATCCGCGCCCTCAAAAAACTACGCGAAAGCACCCGATAAGCCGCTTCGTCACTTGCCCCACATACCGGCCGGCACACACCGGTCCTTAGGCAAAACTCCATTTACCAGCCCGCAAACACACACCTACACTAGTCATAACCACTGTCGCACGATTGGAACCGCCATGATTTCCCCCGAATTCAACGGAACTCCCAGCACCGAAGAATACCGCGCCTACCTGGCGCTACTGCTACGCGAAGTCTTCATCGGCACAGCAGAAACGGTTCCCCTCTACCACGCGGCAGGACGCATCCTCGCCCAAGACGTCACCGCACGCATGGACGTACCAAGCTTCGACAACTCCCAAATGGACGGCTACGCCCTCACCGCCGAAGCCGCAGAACGCGAAGACCGCATCTTCACCGTCGGACGAGAAATCCCCGCTGGCCGACCCCTCCAGCGTTCCCGCTCCTCCGACGACCTGACCTACCCCATCATGACCGGCGCGCCCATGCCCAAAGGCTACGACGCCGTCATCCCCGTCGAACAGTCCGAACGCATCGAATACCCCGACCTACCCGAATCCTTCGGCCGCCCCAGCGAAAAGGTCAAGCTCGCCCCCGGCAAGCCCGGACAATTCGTGCGCCGCCGCGGCGAAGACGTCGTCACCGGCCAGGTCCTCGCACGCGCCGGTGAACGCGTTACCCCCGCTCTGCTTGGTGCGCTCGCCTCCCAGGGCTACGCGCGCCTGACCGTCGCGGCCGGCCCCCGCGTGCTCGTGTGCACCGGCGGCGACGAGATCCTCTCCGGCGTTGAAGAAGACGGAAGCGCCACCACTCAGGAACTCGCTCAGGGCCAGATTTTTGACGCCAACGGCCCCATGCTCACCGCTATGCTTTGCGAAGACGGAGCGGAGGTGCGACGCATCGCTATCGGTGACGATCCTATCGAGCTACTGCACCGCCTCACGGCAGAATACGAGAGCTTCAAACCGGACATCATCATCACCTCGGGCGGTATCAGCCACGGTAAATACGAGGTGGTCCGCAACGCCATCGCCAAGGCACACGAAGCCGATATTCTGGTGCCCATCTCCTGGTTCGGCCACGTCAGCCAGCAGCCCGGCGGCCCCCAGGGCGTGAACCTGCTCGACTTCAAGGGCCACCGCGTGCCCATGATTTCTTTCCCCGGCAACCCGGTGAGCACCCTCATCTCGTACGCGCTGATTCTGCGCCCCTACCTGCGAGCCGGCGGCCCCTACGGCGTGCCCTACGCGGTCGCCTCCGAACAGGCAACCCTGAACAATGCACCCCGAGGCGTGCTCGTCACCGACACCCCGCTCACCGCACCGGCGACCAAGCGCCAGTTCCTGCGCGGCACCCTCGCCATGGTCGAGGTGGAACCCGGAACCTACCGGGTGGAGCTCTACCCGGACATCCTCTCAGGCTCGCACCTGCTGCACCGCGCCGCCCAGGCGGATGTGCTCATCGAGCTGGCGCCCGGAACCATCTACACCGGGGGAGAGGCGGTACCCTACCACCGCATTCGCCTCACCGATAACTAGGGGCAACACCCCCCCATTGTTCCTTGCTTGAACGACAAGGAATAATTGAGACTCACACTAATGTAACGATTCGCGGCAGAAGAATACCGCGCAGAAGCCAGGAGAAACGATGACCTCTACCTCGCAGCCCAACCAGGAACTGACCCACGTGCGCGCCGACGGCTCAGCACACATGGTGGACGTTACGGAGAAGTCGGTCACCACCCGCACCGCCCTGGCTGAGGCGACCGTGCGCACCCGCGAAGACGTGATCGCCATGATTTTTGACGCTGATCTGCCCAAGGGTGACGCGCTTCCGGTCGCACGTGTTGCCGGCATCATGGGCGCTAAGCGCACCCCGGAAATCATTCCCCTCTGCCACCCGCTGCCTCTGGGTAAGATCACGGTAGATTTTGAACGTGGCACCGACTTCGTGCGTATTGAGGCATCCGTGAAGACCCGCGGCGTCACCGGCGTAGAGATGGAGGCGCTTACCGCCGTCTCCTCGGCGGCTCTGACCGTTTTCGACATGATCAAGGCAGTCGATAAGTACGCCGTCATTACCGATATCCGTGTTCTGGAGAAGAGCGGCGGCAAGTCCGGCGACTGGTCCGTCCGCGAGGACTCCTAAGCTGCGGCGGCGCACTGCCCCCCATCGTCATCTGATAGATACAGAAAAGGAAAGCCAATGAGTAGCGAAGACTACACCATGCCCGAAAACCTCACCGGCCTGGTTATTGTCGCCTCCACCCGTGCAGCCCGCGGCGTGTACGAGGATAAGTCCGGCCCCATCGCTGTGGAGTGGCTGCGCTCGCGCGGCTTCGACACCCCCGATGCCGTGGTCATTGAAGACCGCGATATTGTCGAGTACTTCAACACCCTGGTGACCGAAGGTAAGAAGAACGGTAACCTGCCGACCTTCATCCTGACCAGCGGTGGTACCGGTCTGAACTCTGACGACCAGACCGTGGAGGCGGTTCGCCCCCACCTGGACAAGGAAGTACCCGGCATCATGCACGCCTTCTGGATGAACGGTCTGAAGAACATTCCCGCGGCGGTGCTTTCACGCGGCGTGGCGGGCGTCATTGACCGCACCTTCGTGATGACCCTGCCCGGTTCGCGCGGTGGCGTGAAGGACGGCGTGGCAACCCTCGACCCGCTTGTTGAGCACATTTGCCGTCAGATGGAGGACTACCATGACCACTAAGCCGCAGAACGAAGAATCCCTGGACCATTCGGGTGCGCACGGTGCTGAGCCGAGCGGCTCGACCGTGGTGTTCACCGATATTACGGAGGCGCCCCTGGAGCCGCTGTACGCGGCGGCTAAGGCTGAGGTCATGACTGACGCCATGGGTGCCCTGGTGATTTTTGACGGTATTGTACGCAACCATGATCACGGTAGCGCGGTGCGCGGGCTGTCCTATAGCGCGCATCCGCAGGCTCGTGAGTATATTGCGGAGGTTGCCGCCGGGGTTGCTGCCGAGCTGGACGGTGTGCGTCTGTGGGCTGTGCATCGTGTGGGTCCGATTGCTATTGGTGAGTCGGCTCTGACCGTGATGGCGGCGGCGGCTCACCGTGGCCGCGCGTTTGATGCCTGTGAGCTGGTGGCTGACCGGGTGAAGGCTCGTGTGCCGATTTGGAAGGAACAGGAACTGCTCGATGGAAGCATCGAGTGGGTTGGTGTGGACACTTCGCCCGCTTAGCCTTCTGAATATTCTGATATCTCTATATAAGCCTGTCAGGGGGTTTTCTCTCGGGCAGGCTTATTCTCCTTGAAAGCTCAAGTCACCTCTACTACTAGACGCGAGGAATTCCTATGTCTTCTCAGCCTTCAACCGGCACGGGCGAGCTCTCTGCCGCTGAGCGTGCGTTCTATTCTCGTCAGCTGATTCTGCCCGAAATGGGCTACGAGGCTCAGTTGGCGCTCAAGGGCGCACGCGTGGTGGTGTTGGGTGCTGGTGGTTTGGGCGCACCCGCGCTGCTGTACCTGGCGGGTGCCGGTGTCGGTCAGATTGTGGTGGTTGATGATGATGTCGTGGATGCTTCGAATCTGCACCGCCAGGTGATTCATACGCACGCCAGGGTGGGTAACTCTAAGGCTGAGTCTGCCGCTGAGTCTTTGCGCTCGCTGAATCCTTTGATTGAGGTTGTGCCGGTGCGTGAGCGTCTGACGGAGGCGAATGTTGATGAGCTTTTGTCTGGTGCTGATGTGGTGCTGGATGGTAGCGATAATTTTGAGTCGCGTTATGTGGTGTCGGCGGCAGCTGCGCGTGCTGGGATTCCGCATGTGTGGGCTGCGATTCTTGGCTTTGATGCGCAGCTGAGTGTGTTTTGGGCTGGTCGTGGTCCGGTGTACGAGGATTTGTATCCGCAGGCTCCTGCTGCCGGTAGTGTGCCCTCGTGTAGTACTGCTGGCGTGGTGGGCGCTATGGCTGGTGTGGTGGGTGCTGCGATGGCTATGGAGACGGTGAAGCTGCTGACCGGGGTGGGGGAGCCACTCATGGGTGAGGTTGGCCTATACTCGGCATTAAGCGGAAGGTGGGAATATATACCTCTTGTAGCTAGCGTGCAAGCTGTACCTAAGAAAAGTCCTGTTTTGCCCCAAGAAACGAGTCATAAGCCCAAAAACCATGTAACAATTCGTAATATTTCTCAGGACTTTACAAGCTCTTCTGCCAACTCGAAGCCCCGCTCAATGAGCGCTCAGGACCTTAAAAAGATGTCATCGGGTGAAAATATTGCCCTTTTGGATGTCCGTGAGCAGGTGGAGTTCAATGCCTTTGCGATTGACGGTGCCATTAATCTACCCCTCACCGAATTGCTTGAGGCGGCTCGAAATGACTCTCTCAAAGCCCTGATTGAGCGTAAAATCCCCGCAAATGCCCAGAAAATCGTTATTTACTGCACCGGATACACCCGAACGGTTGAGGCGGCTCGTGAAATAGCGCCTCTGGAGGAGCGTTCTGTGTACATGCTTGAGGGTGGAATTTCCGCCTGGCTTACGGTCTAAAACACCCTTATTTCGCGCGAATTAGGCAAGGTTTTTATCTCGTATTTTCTATGCCGAATTTCCGATATATTGGGCAGTATGGAACAAGCATCACAGATTAAGGGCCCGGACGGCCCCCTTACCGATCAGCTGATCAAGTTCGGTAAGTTCTTCTCCCGCTGGGATGAGACTGAAGACGGCCGCGCCGTCTTCCGTGAAGGCGGCCGCGAAGGTGACGCCTTCTACCGCGACCGTTGGAGCCACGATAAGGAAGTTCGCTCTACCCACGGCGTGAACTGCACCGGCTCCTGCTCCTGGAAGGTGTACGTCAAGGACGGCATTATCACCTGGGAAGCACAGGAAACCGACTACCCCTCGGTTGGTCCCGACCGCCCCGAGTATGAGCCCCGCGGCTGCCCCCGCGGTGCAGCATTCTCGTGGTACACCTACTCTCCCACTCGCGTTAAGTACCCCTACGTTCGCGGTCTCCTGCTGGAGATGTACCGCGAAGCGAAGGCAATCCACAACGATCCCGTGGACGCCTTCCACTCCATCGTGTCCGACCCCGCCAAGCGTGCACGCTACGTGAACGCACGCGGTAAGGGTGGTCTGGTGCGTTCGACCTGGGCTGAGGCCCTCGAGCTGATGGCTGCTGCTCACGTGCACACCATCAAGTACTACGGTCCCGACCGTAACACCGGCTTCACCCCGATTCCGGCAATGTCCATGGTGTCCTTCAGTGCGGGTGTTCGCTACATCCAGCTGATGGGCGGCGTCATGACCAGCTTCTACGACTGGTACGCTGACCTCCCCGTGGCTTCCCCGCAGGTCTTCGGCGACCAGACCGACGTGCCCGAGTCTGGCGACTGGTGGGACGCTGCATACCTCATCATGTGGGGTGCAAACGTTCCGCTGACCCGTACCCCGGACGCTCACTGGGTCTCCGAGGTTCGCTACCGCGGTACCAAGGTTGTCACCGTGAGCCCCGACTACGCCGACAACACCAAGTTCGCTGATGAGTGGCTGCCCGCCCAGGCAGGTACCGACGCGGCGCTGGCAATGGCAATGGGCCACGTCATCCTCAAGGAGAACTACGTCGACCAGCGTGTCGAGTTCTTCGAGGACTTCTCCCTGACCTACACCGACCTTCCCTTCCTGGTCACCCTGGAAACCCGTGAAGACGGCGTGAAGGTTCCCTCCAAGTTCCTGACCGCTGCAAAGCTCGCTGGCGAGGCAGAGCAGCCGAATGCTGACTTCAAGCCCGTCCTGATGGACCGCGAGACCGGTGAGGTCTTCGTTCCCAACGGCACCATGGGTCACCGTTACGCTCAGGAAGACCAGGGCAAGTGGAACCTGGATCTGCAGGGTCGTAAGCCGATTCTGTCGATTCGCGACCTGCCCCAGGGCCAGACTGCAGCTGCAGAGATTAAGATGCCGACCTTCGACAACCCGAAGGGCCACGGCGACGTCATTACCCGCGGCGTGCCCGTAGCCTACGTTGAAGGCCACGAAGTCACCACCGTCTTCGATATCATGCTGGCACAGTACGGTGTGGGTCGTGAGGGCCTACCCGGTACTTGGGCTAAGGACTACGAGGACTGGAACGTTCAGAACACCCCGGCATGGCAGGAGCAGATTACTTCTGTCCCCGCTGAGGCTGTTATCCGCGTTGCCCGCGAGTTTGCTAAGAGCGCCCTGGATTCCGGCGGTCGCTCCATGGTCATCTTCGGTGCAGGTATTTGCCAGTGGTACCACGCTGACACCACCTACCGCGCTATCCTCGCCCTGCTGAACCTGACCGGTTGCCAGGGTCGTAACGGTGGCGGTTGGGCTCACTACGTGGGCCAGGAGAAGGCGCGTCCGCTGACCGGTCTGACCAACATTGCGAACGCTCTGGACTGGAGCCGCCCGCCGCGTCACATGATCGGTACCGGCTTCTGGTACATGCACACTGACCAGTTCCGTCAGGATGCATACTCCACCGACTACCTGCAGTCCCCGCTGGCTAAGGGCGAGCTGCGCGACGTTCACACTGCTGACGTTGTGGCACGTTCTACCCGTATGGGCTGGATGCCGTTCTACCCGCAGTTCCCCGAGAACTCGCTGGACCTGGCAGACAAGGCAGAGCAGGCAGTGGCACGCGGCGAGGCTTCCTCGAACGCGGACTACATTGCACAGCGCCTGAACTCCGGTGACCTGGAGTTCTCCGTTGAGGACGTTGACAACCCCGTCAACTGGCCTCGTACCCTGACCCTGTGGCGTTCGAACCTGTTCGGTTCCTCCGCTAAGGGTGAGAGCTACTTCCTGAAGCACCTCGTCGGTAGCATGGACAACGTCCAGGGCTCCGACTCGGAGAAGCTGCCGAACGAAGTGAAGTGGGTCGACGACGCACCTCAGGGCAAGCTGGATTTGCTGGTCACCTCGGACTTCCGTATGACCTCCACGACCCTGCTGTCTGACATCGTTCTGCCGACTGCTACCTGGTACGAGAAGCACGATATCTCCTCGACCGATATGCACCCGTTCCTGCACGCGTTCTCCCCGGCAATTGACCCGCCGTGGGAGGCAAAGACCGACCACGAGACCTTCAAGGCTCTGGCGTACGAGTTCACTCGCCTAGCTAAGAAGCACCTCGGCGTCCGTAAGGACATCGTTTCGGTCCCGCTGCTGCACGATACCCCGGGCCAGATTGCTCAGCCCGGCGGTCACGCACCCGACTGGAAGAACACTCCCGGTATGGAGGGCGTACCCGGCAAGAACATGCCGAACTTCGTCACCGTCGAGCGTGATTACGGTGCCCTGTACGACATGTACACCACCATTGGCCCGCTGTTCGACAAGCTCGGTGCTACCACCAAGTTCATCACTTACGACCTGAAGGACGAGGTCGCGAAGATGGCTAAGGAATTCGGCGTGATGGACTCCGGTAAGGGCGCAGGCCGTCCTGCACTGGACACCGACGTGAAGATTGCCGAATCCATCATGATGATTTCGGGTACTTCTAACGGTGAGGTAGCTATCAAGGGCTTCAAGGAGCTCGAGAAGCAGACCGGTCTGCACCTGATGGACTTGGCAGAAGGTAACGAGGAACGTCGTATTACCTTCCCCATGACCCAGTCCGCACCGCAGCCCGTGATGACCTCCCCCGAGTGGTCTGGTTCGGAGACCGGCGGTCGCCGTTACGCTCCGTTCACTGTCAACATCGAGAAGAAGAAGCCGTTCCACACCCTGACCGGCCGTATGCACTTCTTCCTCGACCACGACTGGATGCACGAAATGGGCGAGGCTCTGCCGATTTACCGTCCGCCGCTGGACATGACCGGCCTGTACAACGAGCCTGAGCTCGGTACTACCGATGGTGTTTCGGTTGCTGTCCGCTACCTGACCCCGCACAACAAGTGGGCAATTCACTCGCAGTACTTCGATAACCACTACATGCTGAGCATGTTCCGTGGTGGCCCGACTGCGTGGATGAGCCCGCAGGACGCTGACAAGATTGGCGTCAAGGACGGCGAGTGGATTGAGTGTGTGAACACCAACGGTGTCTTCGTGGGCCGTGCGGTTGTTTCTCACCGTATGCCTGAGGGCGTCTGCTTCGTCTACCACGCTCAGGAGCGTATGGTTAGCCCGAAGTCTGAAGTCACCGGTAAGCGCGGTGGTATTCACAACTCGGTGACCCGTATTCTTCTGAAGCCCACCCACATGATTGGTGGCTACGCTCACCAGGCGTTCGCCTTCAACTATCTTGGACCGACCGGTAACCAGCGAGACATCGTCTCGTACATCCGTCGCCGTAAGTCCCAGGAGGTAACTTTCTAATGCGCGTTATGGCACAAGTTGCTATGGTGATGGCGCTCGATAAGTGCATCGGCTGCCACACCTGCTCCGTGACCTGTAAGCAGGCATGGACGAACCGAGCCGGTACCGAGTACGTCTGGTTCAACAACGTTGAGACTCGTCCCGGCCAGGGTTACCCCCGCCGTTACGAGGATCAGGAGAAGTGGAAGGGCGGCTGGGTGCTGAACAAGCGCGGTCGTCTGGAGCTCAAGAGCGGTAACCGCTTCCAGAAGCTCTTCACGATCTTCGCTTCCCCGATTCAGCCCGAGCTGAACGACTACTACGAGCCCTGGACCTACGATTACCAGAACCTGACCAGTGCTCCTCTGGGTGATGACTTCCCGGCTGCTAAGCCGGTCTCCCTCATCACCGGTGAGGACACCAAGGTCGAGTGGGGTATGAACTGGGACGACAACCTGGCTGGTGCGACCGAGTACGGTCACCTGGACCCGCTGGTTGAGAAGGTTCGCAAGAAGGCTGAGGACAAGATTAAGTTCGAGTTCGAGCAGACCTTCATGTTCTACCTGCCTCGTATTTGTGAGCACTGCTTGAACCCCTCCTGCATGGCTTCTTGCCCCTCCGGCGCTATCTACAAGCGTGCTGAGGACGGCATCGTTCTGGTTGACCAGGACCGTTGCCGCGGTTGGCGTCAGTGCATCACCGGCTGCCCCTACAAGAAGGTGTACTTCAACCACAAGACGGGTAAGGCTGAGAAGTGTACCTTCTGCTACCCCCGTATTGAGGCTGGTATTCCGACCGTGTGTGCTGAGACCTGTGTTGGTCGTATGCGCTACATCGGTATCTTCCTCTACGATGCAGACCGCGTGACTGAGGCTGCTTCGGTTGAGGATGAGAAGGACCTCTACGAGGCTCAGCTGTCGCTGATGCTTGATCCTTCGGATCCGGCTGTGATTGAGCAGGCTCGTAAGAACGACATCCCCGATGCGTGGATTACTGCAGCTCAGAAGTCGCCCGTGTACAAGCTGGCGAAGGAGTGGAAGGTGGCTCTGCCCCTGCACCCCGAGTACCGCACCATGCCGATGGTTTGGTACGTGCCGCCGCTGTCTCCGATTGTTGACCTGCTCAAGGAGCAGGGCCACGATGCAGAGAACAGCAACAACCTGTTCGGCGCTATTGAGTCTCTCCGTATTCCGGTTGAGTACCTGGCTGAGCTGTTCACCGCTGGTGACACTGAGGTTGTTACTAACGTTCTGCGCCGCCTGGCTGCGATGCGTTCGTACATGCGTGACATCAACCTCGGTGGCGAAGGCAACGAGGAGATTGCTCAGGCAGTTGGCATGACTGGTCAGCAGGTGTACGAGATGTACCGCCTGATGGCTATCGCTAAGTACAACGAGCGTTACGTCATTCCGAAGGCTCACATGGAAGACGCCCACAACCTTGAGGAAATGGGTTGCTCCCTGAGCGTGGATGGCGGACCCGGCATGTACGGCGATGCGTTCAACGACATGGAGGGTCGCCCGACCCCCGTGTCCACCGGTGTCTACGAGGCTAACAACAAGGTCAGCTTGTTCAGCTGGGACGGTTCTTCCCGTCCTGACGGCCTCTTCCCGAATACCACCGGAAAGAAGTAATAAGTGGCTGGATTTTTTTCCAAGCTCATGGGCAAGGCCGGTTCCGAGGCTACTGTCTCGGAGCCGGCTCAGCCGGAGAACCCGTTTGATATCGATTACGGTCCCGGCGAGGATAAGGACTCGGTGATCTACCAGGTGAGCGGTATGCTCCTGGGCTACCCCGATGAGGAGACTCTGAAGGTTCTGCCTGAACTGGTGGAGATTACCGCTTCCACCCAGGACGAGGCTTTCATTGCGGCCGTTGATGCGGTTCAGCAGTGGCTGACTTCTAAGGACCTGGAGGATGTGCAGTCCGAGTACGTGCAGGAATACGACCTTTCGCGTCGTCATTCTCTGCATCTGTCCTATTGGACCGATGGCGATACCCGCCGCCGTGGTGAGACTCTTCTGCGTTTCAAGCAGATGTACCGCGACTCCGGTATGTTGACCGTTTTGAATGGTGAGCTTCCGGACTACCTGCCGCTGGTGCTGGAGTTCTGTGCGTTGGTGGATCGCCGTAAGGGCCGTTCCGCTTTGCAGGCGTACCGTCCGTCCCTTGAGCTTCTTCGTCTGTCCATGAAGGACGGAAATCTGCCCCACTACGGGTTGTTGCAGAGCATCTGCGATACCCTTCCTGGCGTCTCTCCGCAGACTCAGGAAGAGGTCCAGAAGATGGCTGGCTACGGCCCTCCCGTCGAGACTGTTGGCCTGAATGGCTACGCTGATCACCAGCTGCTCCAGCAGGCTTCGGCTCGTTCTAACTAGTTTTATCCCTTGTGAGGAGACAACACGTGTACGTACTTGCTTCTGAGAACGCAGGACATGCTGCACAGGCTGTAGTCGATCCGGGTATTGTTGACATCCTGCTGTGGGGCGTTCTGCCCTATGTTGCACTGGTCGTTCTGATTGGTGGCACCATTTGGCGTTACCGTACTGACCAGTTCGGATGGACTACCCGCTCGTCCCAGGTCTATGAATCGAAGCTGTTGCGCATCGCTTCGCCCCTGTTCCATTACGGTCTTGCGGCCGTTTTCCTTGGCCACGTTGGTGGTCTGGTGGTGCCTAAGGCATTCACCGACCTGGTCGTTTCGGAAGACACTTACCACATTGTGGCGCTGGTTGGCGGTTCTGTTGCTGCGGTCGCAACCATTGTTGGTATGTTCGTTCTGATTGGTCGCCGCGCTTCGAACTCTCGTGTGCGTTCGGCTACCACTCGTAATGACGTTTTCATGTATGTCGTTTTGGTTCTGGTGATTCTCGCCGGTACTGCGGCTACTCTAATTTCGGCAGTGAACCCCTCGGGTGGTTTGCCTCCGGTGAATGGTCACGAGGTTCACTTCAACTACCGTGAGACCATTTCTGTGTGGTTCCGTTCGCTGTTCTACTTCCACCCTGAGGTGGCTCTGATGGTGAATATTCCTGTGGCTTTCAAGATTCACATTGTGGTGGCTATGGTTCTGTTCATCATTTGGCCGTTTACCCGCCTGGTGCATGCACTGACTGTGCCCCTGCACTACCTCTTCCGCCCCTACACCGTGTACCGCTCTCGTGGTGGCCAGCGTGTTGGCGCACGTCGAGGTTGGGATCCGGTTGGTACTCTCCCGCGTGAGCGCGCCGACCGCTAATACACATATCCATATTGCAAAAGAGGAAATATGAGCACCCCTGCTGCACCGAGCTACGACCTGAAGAATGGTCAGCTCCGTAACGTT
>ERZ772979.178-NODE-178-length-51213-cov-4.575980_pt1 | contig 51213 bp, 48 predicted proteins | sample MGYA00511130_ERZ772979 | MGnify/ENA primary metagenome ERZ772979 (study PRJEB29015, sample SAMEA2738103) | human oral metagenome | biome: human oral; feature: human-associated habitat; material: saliva | place: China | collected 2186 ...
AAAAGAAACAGATGAAGATTATATCTAAAATAACAGTTCTTGTGTTTGTGCTTTGTACCCAATACCTTTTGGGGCAAAGTGACGGTAATTACTTGCCATACGAATTGCCAGGACATACAGCCGTAAAGTATAACACCTATCTGATGAACCCTGCTTTCCCGATTTTTGGCAAGAATGAATCGCAGATTACCTTTTTCCACCGAAACCAATGGATGGGCTTTAAAGAGGATAAATTTAATACCTTTGGGCTATCGTACGGAAAGAAATGGGGTGGTGATGCCGGCAAGAAAACTGTGGTAGATGACGGGAATAATATGGCGCACGGGCTTATCTTTCAACGTACCGCTTCTATCTTTGCCAACACAGGTGTATTAGGCAACTATGTGCACCAAGTAGAAATATCAGATGACAACTTTTTGAGATTGGGTATTAATGCGGTGTTTGCCCGCAGTAGCATAGATAAGAGCAAAGTGCGTGTGAATGTGAATGACCCTCTTATAGAGAATGCTAAGGCGGTAAATATTATCAATATACAACCAGGTTTTGATATTAATTTTAACGAAATGCACTTTGGTATTACTGCCGAAAACCTGTTAGACTACGCTTTTTCGGCGGGAGAAATGGCAGTGCCTTTCAACGAAAAATCGCTTACTGCCCACGCGATGTATCGTCACGCGTTAGATAGCAATAGCGATTTTTTAGAAGATGCCGTTTTGACTGTATTAGCTAAGGGGAAGAAGAGCAGTGATAACTTTCAGTTAGGTGGACACGTGATGCTTGATGCTAAAATGGGTTGGGCTTATGCCGGCTATGACCAAAAGTATGGCGCTTTTGGAGGTCTGGGCTTTAATATAGCCAACCACGTGAGTATAGGGTTTGGCTACGAACAGAGCATAGCGGCTTATGTATCGGAATTAGGAGGTAGTTATGATATAGTACTTTCGTATCAGTTTGGTGGTAAACATCACATTAAACCGCCGAAGGTAACGCCTACGCCACCTACACCGCCAGCACCAGCGGTAGAAAAACCTAAACCAGCTGTTGCCACTCCGACAGTAAGCGAAACTAAAACGCCTACTACGCCACCACCAGCACCAAAGAAACCTAAACCAATTTCAGAGCAACTAAAAGACCGTATGACTTTGGTAGAAGATAAGATTGCAGGAGCAGGTATCCCAGAAGGACACTATGTAGTAATAGGGGTATATCGGAATGCAGGAGGAGCTTATGATATGCTGAAGAAAGTACGTCAGTTAGGTTTATCAGTATTCTCATTTAAACACCCAGAAAATCAGATGACTTATCTATACGTAGAAAAACCATTTGCATCGAGAGGTGAAGCCGGAGAGGCGATGATAAACCTACTGCGCCGACCTGAGTTTAAAAACTCTAGGGTATGGGTGCTAAAAGTAGGAAGATAACCACATATAAAAACGATGCTTTAGGGTACTAAGGCATCGTTTTTGCGCTATATTAAATAATTAACCACTAAATAAAAGAAGAATATGAAGAGGATGATTGCGAAAACTATCTTATGTATTGCTATGGGGTTAGTATATGGTATTGCCCAAGCGCAGAAAAGTGCTGAAGTGCAAAGTGCTTTAGACCAACGGATGCGCCTGATAGAAGACAAGATTTCGAGCGAACAGATAGCTGAGGGCTATTATATAATTGTAGGCGTGTACAGCCACTATAAAGGGGCTTGCACCAAGATGAAGCGCATTCAGCAGCTGGGGATTAAGGCAGCCGTTTTTACACACCCTGAAAACCAGATGAGTTATACCTATATAGAAAAGGCGTTTGACACACGCGGTAGAGCAGGAGAGATGCTACTAAAATTGCTTAGACTACCAGAGTTTTCAGAAGCAAAGCTATGGGTGCTGAAAGTAGGTAGCAAATTAGCTAAGTAGCAGAAGGAGAGATGAATTAATAATAAAAAGGGAATTAAAAAATGAAAATAAAGCTTGTAAGGATAATATTATGCTTGTGTTGTGCTTTGATGATGAGTGCTTGCGGGACGGCAAAAAAGCCAACAGGAGTGTATAAAAGGGATGTGAGTGCGAGTTATTACCACGATAAGTTCAACGGGCGAAAGACTGCTAGCGGAGCGATATTTAGCAATAATAAGCTCACTACAGCTCACCCCTCTTTGCCCTTTGGCACTCAGCTAAAAGTGACGAATAGGGCTAATGGCAAATCGGTAATAGTAACCGTAACTGATAGAGGGCCTTTTACTAAAGGGCGTGAGCTCGACCTTACCAAACGCGCCTTTATGGGTATCACCGATAATAAGAACAAAGGCGTATTGCAAGTAGATATAGAAATTGTAAAACAATAACAAATGATAACTTCAACAACCAAGATTCTTTACCTACACGGGCTTGATAGTACCCTGCAAGACGACCGCCGAGCGGTGCTGGCTCCCTACGGAGAGATTGTCGCCCCTGTGCTCGATTATCGCAATACCCCCGACCTTTTTTCAACATTGGTTAGGGATTATGCCGATGTAACGGCTATTATAGGGTCGAGTGCTGGTGGATTAGTGGCTTACTATCTGGCGCAAGCATTGTTAAAACCGTGTTTGCTCTTCAATCCAGCTTTTACTTATAAAGACGAACTGCCAGCTACGGTGCAGTCCAATCCTTATTACGCCGCTTATACTCAGATAGTCATAGGCTTGCAAGACACAGTGATAGACCCTTGGCAGTCGTTAGCAGAACTAAAAGGACAGCTTAAAACCCGTCAGCCAGCCGAAATACACCTTATCAACACTATGGCGCATAGCTATCCGATAGGGATTTTTGAAAAAGAAGTAGCTTATTTTATGCAAAAGATTGATGATTAATAATTTATAATTAATAAAGATGTATCCATTAAGAAGAAACCGCCGTTTGCGCCAGAATGAAGCTGTGCGCAGTCTTGTAAGAGAAACTATAATTACTCCAGATGATTTTATGGTGCCCCTATTTGTAGTAGAAGGTAAAGGAGTAAAAGAAGAAATAGCTTCGATGCCAGGTTATTACCGCTATAGCCTTGACCTATTGGCAGTAGAAGTGAAAGAACTTTGGAACTTAGGGTTGAAAGCTGTACTTCTATTTGTAAAAGTACCTGATGACTTAAAAGACAATAGAGGGACAGAAGCCTCTAACCCTAAAGGACTGATGCAGCGCGCTATACAAGCCGTTAAGAACGCTGTGCCTGAAATGTTGGTGATGACTGACGTGGCTCTTGACCCTTATTCTGTTTATGGGCACGATGGTATCGTAGAAAAAGGACAGATAATAAATGACCCTACGGTAGAAGCCCTCTGTGGTATGGCACTTTCGCACGCTGAAGCAGGTGCTGACTTTGTAGCCCCCAGCGATATGATGGACGGGCGCATAGAGGCGATACGCGAGACCTTAGAAGATAATAACTTCCAGAATGTGGGGATAATGTCGTACAGTGCTAAGTACGCTTCGGCTTTTTATGGTCCTTTCCGCGATGCGCTTGACAGCGCCCCTGTAGACCAAAACGATATTCCTAAGGATAAGAAAACCTATCAAATGGATTATCACAACCGTTTGGAAGCCCTACGCGAAACCCGTATGGACATAGAAGAAGGGGCAGACATTGTGATGGTGAAACCAGGGCTTTGCTATTTAGACATCGTGCGCGAAGTGAAGAATATGAGCGAGGTGCCAGTAGCAGTTTACCAAGTATCAGGCGAGTATGCTATGCTGAAAGCAGCTGCAGCTAATGGTTGGCTTGACCACGATGCGGTAATGTTAGAGCAAGTAGTGAGCATAAAACGCGCTGGTGCTGACATTATTGCGAGCTATTTTGCTAAAGAAGTAGCTAAAATTATTAACAGATAACACTATACTATGAAAAAAACACTATACACACTCTCAGCTATAGCTTTTTTGGCAGTAGGCTGTGGCGGAGGCACTAACAATAATAACTCTGCTAATGACAATACAAATGAAACTGTAAATACAGCCAATACTACAGAAGTACCTAAAGAGGCTTCAGCAAAACCTACTGAATATCCTAACTGGCAGACAAACAAAGGAATAGGGAAAGTGAAGACTATCACCCCCCCTTTAGCCGACACTCCTGATGCCGCTATGGTAGCCAAAGGAGAGGCTACGTTTAACCAATATTGTATGGCTTGCCACCGTCCTACAAAACGACTTATAGGGCCAGCAATGGCAGGGCTAACCGATTATCGCACTCCTGAATGGTTGATGAATATGATACTGAATCCGGAGCAAATGATAAAAGAAGACCCTATCGCCAAAGCGCAGTTAGAAGAGTACGGCAGCATAATGCTAAACCAGCATTTAACTGAGCAACAGGCCAGAGAAGTGTTGGAGTATTTGCGAACCATAAAGTAATTTGCTCATTAAGATTATTTTTTGTACCTTTGTAGCTTGAAAAATATAATAATATTTTAAATATATAAGATATATGAGAACCATAGACAATTTTAATTTCGCAGGCAAAAAAGCCCTTATTCGTGTGGACTTTAACGTGCCTTTAGATGAAAACTTCAAAGTAACCGACAATACCCGTATTGAGGCTGCTAAACCTACTATCAGCAAAATCTTGAATGATGGCGGAACAGTAGTGCTAATGAGCCACTTAGGTCGTCCTAAAGGAGAGCGCAACGATAAGTATTCTTTACGTCACATCGTAGGTGAAGTAGAGAAAGTATTGGGCAAGAAAGTGATTTTCGTAGAAGATTGCGTAGGCGAAGTAGCTGAGAAAGCCGTAGCCGCAGCTCCTGCAGGTAGTGTAATATTATTAGAAAACCTACGTTATCACAAAGAAGAAGAAAAAGGTGATGAAGGTTTCTCTAAAGAGTTGGCTAAGCTCGGCGATATTTATGTGAACGATGCTTTTGGTACGGCTCACCGCGCTCACGCTTCTACAACTATTGTAGCAAAATTCTTCCCAGAACGCAAATGCTTTGGTTATCTTCTTGCTAAAGAGATTGAAAGTATCGATAAAGTGATGAAATCAGGTGAAAAACCTGTAACTGCTATCTTAGGAGGCTCTAAAGTATCATCTAAAATCACTATTATTGAAAATATTTTAGATAAAGTGAACCACCTTATCATCGGTGGAGGTATGGCGTATACTTTTATTAAAGCTCAAGGCGGTAAGATAGGTAATTCTATCTGCGAAGATGATAAACAAGAACTCGCTCTTGACATTTTGGCTAAAGCAAAAGCTAAAGGGGTAGAAGTACACTTACCTATAGATGTGGTAGCTGCTGATGCTTTCGACAACAATGCTAAAACCCAAGTAGTACCCGTAAATGCTGTACCTGACGGATGGGAAGGTCTTGATGCAGGGCCTAAAACCCTTGAAAATATCAAACAAGTACTTCTAAAATCTAAAACTATTCTTTGGAATGGCCCTGTAGGAGTATTTGAGTTGCCTACTTTTGCTAAAGGAACTATAGAAGTAGGTAATTTTGTAGCTGAAGCTACTAAAAACGGAGCTTTCTCGCTTGTAGGAGGAGGTGATTCAGTAGCAGCTGTGAAACAATTTGGCTTTGAAAATAAGGTAAGCTATGTATCTACCGGTGGTGGAGCAATGCTCGAAAGCCTTGAAGGTTTAGTATTACCAGGTATTCAAGCTATTAACGAATAAAAACGATACTACTTTTGAAAGTAGCTATCAAACATATAACAGAACAACAATTCTCCACCGCACCAGTGCGAGTGGAGAATTATTGTATTTATATGTTGCAAGGGGAAGGCGATTTTGTGGTAGATGGCACTCCTTACTCTTACAAAGGTAATACGTTGCTTTTTCTTACGCCTTTTCAGTATTTTCAGTGGGTAGCCGCTAGCCATAAAGAGGCAGTGCTATTGCAGTTTCACGGCGATTTTTACTGTATAGAATACCACAAAAAAGAAGTAGCCTGCAATGGGTTGCTCTTCAATGCGCTATTCTTGCAGCCCCATATAACTGTTAGCGAGGGTGTTTATACTGAAATACAGACACTTTTTACTCGTATAGAGGCTGAAGTGGCTAGTCTCTCTCCTTATTCTGAAGCGGTATTGCGCTCTTATCTACAGCTTATCTTAGCACTCTCGAGCAAAGCCAAAGGCGAACAGATAGAAGATGTTCCTACTGAGGCAGACCACCGTTTAGCAACAGACTTTCAACAATTGTTAGAAACGCATTTTATAGACCAGCGCGAACTACCTTTTTATGCAGAAGCGTTGCACCTTACTCCAGATAGTTTCAGCAAGAAAATAAAAAAGCAACTCGGCAAGACGCCTACTCAGTTGCTACAAGAACGTTTGGTGCTTGAAGCCAAAAAACAGTTGCACCTCACCTATAAATCTATTAAAGAGGTAGCTTTCTACCTTAATTTTGACGATCCTTTTTACTTCAGCAGATTCTTCAAAAAACACGTAGGAGTATCGCCTAAAAGCTTCCGCGAACACGTAGGTATTTCAATCGTGGCAGAAAAGTCTATGTAATGGACTTTTTTATCCATTCTTATCTACTTAAATTGTTGTACCTTTGCCCCCGAAATAAGTAATTTAAAAAACAGTAATTATTATGCAAAAGTTATTATCATTTTTAGCAGGTAGCGAACGTTGTTTTGTAAACTATATTAGAGTCGCTATCTTTATTGTAATGGCGTGGATTGGCGGATTGAAAGTATGCCAATACGAAGCTGATGGTATTGTGCCATTTGTAACTAACAGCCCTTTTATGAGCTTTTTCTATGCTAACTCTGGCAAAACTGCCATAGACGAAAACGGCGTAACAGGTGAAGCTAACAAAGGTAAAGAAGTAGCTCAATACAAGCTGCACAAAAACCCTGAAGGTAAGATGGTGAAAGCCAATATAGAGTGGCACAAAGAAAACGGTACTTATGTTTTTTCTTACGGTTTAGGAACTTTTATCTGCCTTATTGGGTTGCTTACTCTATTAGGTATTTGGTCACCTAAGATTGGTGTGATAGGAGGCTTGCTTACCTTTGGTATGAGCATTGTTACTCTTTCATTCCTTATTACTACACCTGAAGTATACGTACCTAATTTAGGAGGAGATATGCCTACACCAGCTTATGGTTTCCCTTACTTATCAGGGGCTGGACGTTTGGTATTAAAAGATGTTATTATGTCGGCAGGAGGACTTATAGCAGCTTCTGAAGCAGCTCGCCGCTTGCTTAAAAAACAAGAAAAATAAGATTTATAACGCCATAAAAAAATAGGCTGCCTAAATAAGGCAGCCTATTTTTTTATATTATTTATTGTAGTTTGATTGTACTTCTTTGAGGTTCAGAGGTCGCTTCTTGCGTGCTTGCTGTTTTTGGTACTCGTCAAACTGCATCATTAGGTTGTTATTTGCTCTGATAAGGGCATTGGTCTCTAATAAGATACTGAAGTAAAGCTTAGTAGTCTTTTGGCTTGTTTCAGTAGTACGAATACGGTCTATCTGTTTTTGCACCATTTTAGACACCTCATCTTTCAGATTACGACAATCGGCCAAGATAGTGTGCAACTTAGAATAGTCTTCCCCTTTGAATATTTCAGCCTCAGCCTTGAATACCTCTTCCATCTTGTCTGATATACTCTTCAGGTCGCGAAGCTGATTAAACTTCAGGTTCTTATGATTATTGTTTACGTGTTCATAACTATTTAGCGTGATGGCCGTCATACATTGTGCCATATCTTGCAAGTAATCTAAGATAAGAATATAAAACTTGCTCGAAGCTACTGAACTTTCTGTCAGCGACTTGATAAAGTAGTATACATTCCCTTTCATCTCATCTAACTCTTTCTCTAATTTCTTAGCGTTCTTCTTGTTCTTTGTCAGCTTGCTGAGGTCTTGTGTGCCAAGATTTTTCACCACTTTACTATATAGTTGGTCTATGCGGAAAATAGTGTCTGATACATAGGTAGAACTTTCTTTAATAACCCCACCTATGGTAGCCAAGTCAGCGCGATGGAAGTGTCGCCCTTGCGACTGGGCACGCTGTTTGTTTCGGTAGGCTATTGCATTGCGTATCAACAAGAAGCCTACAACGAAAATCATCACGATAAGTCCTATAACGCTGCCGTAGTACAATATACCTGCTACGATAAACGCTCCTATGCAAGCTACTATAGCCGTTAAAAACCAACCGCCTACTACGTTTAGCACCCCAGCAACCCTATATACGGCACTATCGCGACCCCAAGCTCTGTCGGCTAATGAAGACCCCATCGCCACCATAAAGGTAACGTAGGTAGTAGAAAGAGGTTGCTTTAGCGAAGTACCAATCGCTATTAAGCTACTCGATACCACCAAGTTAATGGCAGCCCTTACCAAGTCGAATGCCGGTAGGTCTTCTTCTTTTATATCGGGATTAGGGGCAGGCTTTTCAAAACGCTTGTCTATCTTCCTGCTGATACTCTTAGGGGTTATAAACTCTATAAAGTTAGCAGTTCCTACTGTGATGCGCACCAAAAAACGAGATAAAAAGTTAGCTGAAAACTGCTCTGCTCCTTCGCTCTGACGCGAGAGATTTACCCCTGTTTGTATTACGTGGTGGGCTTTTTTTGAGAACCAAAGCGTCAGAATCATTATAGCCCCTGTTAGTAGCAAAATAGCTGTGGGGGTACTCATCTGCCCGCTGCCTAATGCTGTCATCTCCAAAGCATTATGGGCTACCCTGCTATTGTGCCATATATCATATGATTGATAAGCAGCTACAGGCACCCCTATGAAGTTCACCAAGTCGTTTCCTGCAAATGCCATCGAAAGGGCAAACGTACCGCTGAGGATGATAATTCTAAATATATTTACGCCCATACGTATAAGAATGTGCGAGAGTATGCTGTAGAATACTAAGCAACCTATTAGCAACATTCCTATATTATCATTCATCCACTCTATGGCTGTTTTAGGGATAAAAGTAACGTCTTTAAGTCCTTTGAAGATGATAAAATAAGAAAGGGCAGTAAGCGAAAAACCTCCGAATACGCCTCCTATATATTTAATACTCTTCTCATAGCGAAACGAAAATACCAAACGTGCTAAATACTGCACAACAGCCCCCACCACAAAGGCAATCGCTACCGAAACGAAGATACCAAAAATGATTTTTCTTGCTTCAGTAGTATTGATATAGTTATAAATATCGGTTAAAGGCTGATCTGCTTGTAGGGTTTTGATAAGAGCCACACACATAGCCGCTCCTAAAAGCTCAAATACGATAGAAACAGTGGTAGAAGTGGGCAGCCCAATGGTGTTGAAAAGGTCGAGCAGCAGTATATCAGCCAGAATAACAGCCATAAAGATAACCATTACCTCATCAAAGTAGAATTGAGAGGGGTTAAATATCCCTTTCCGCGCAATTTCCATCATTCCACTCGAGAAAATAGCCCCTATGGCTACCCCTACACTGGCTACTATCATAATAGTGCGTAGGGTTGCTACTTTCGAACCCACAGCCGAGTTTAAGAAATTTCCTGCGTCATTGCTTACCCCTACTGTCAAATCGATGATAGCGAGTACTGCAAAGACAAAAAGCATAAAAATATATACTTGTTCCATATAAAATGTTTAATTTAGCTATTTCATTTATTCATCATTCTCCTTGATGAATATTCTTACTGTTTCTATTCTGGTTTGCGAACAAGCCTCTATCGAAAACACAAAAGGAGGTAAACTTATCGTTTCCCCTTGTGTAGGAATCTCTTCCGTATGCAAAAGAATAAGTCCCGATAGCGTTTCGTACTCTTCGCTCTCAGGCAAGTTCAAATGATAAGTTTCGTTGATGTAATCTACCTCTAATCGCGCTGAAAATAGGTATTCATCATCTGATATTTTTTCTTCTATAAATTTATCTTTGTCGTGTTCGTCTTCTATTTCGCCAAATAGCTCTTCAACTATATCTTCTAAGGTAACGATGCCTGAAGTACCGCCATACTCGTCCAATACCACCGCCATACTCTTCCGCTTGCGCATTAGTAGGTTGAGGACTTCATTTATTTGTATCGTCTCCGGAATCGTTACTACAGGTATAAGCACTTCTTTGATTGTTTTAGGTTTTTTAAACATATCAAAAGAATGCACATACCCTACTATATCGTCTATATTCTCATTGTAAATCAATATTTTAGAGAATCCAGATGAAACAAAAGTGGCTATTAGGTTCTCAATAGTTTCATTTAGGTCTACCGCTACTATCTCAGTGCGCGGTATCATAATCTCGCGTGCTTTTACTCCAGAAAACTCCAGCGCATTCTGAAACATCTGTACTTCAGCATCAACCTCTTCTTTTTTGGGGGCATTACCCATTTGCTCTGAGATGTAATCTACTAACTCTACTTTGGTAAATGAAAGTGGCACATAATCGCCTTTGGTTTTAAAAAACACCCGTAGTACGAAGTCTGAAATCCATATAATAAAACTCGAAAAAGGATAAAAGAGGAGATAAAAAAAGTAAGCAGGTACTGCAAAGAGTTTTAGCAATTGGTTAGCGTAGATTTGAAAGAAAACTTTAGGCATAAACTCTGCCGTGATAAGGATAATCAGAGTAGAAATAATGGTATGCCATACCACATTCTGAAAAAAAGGAGGAAGAAGTAGCGTCATCACCTTACCCATTTCAAAACCGTACACTACTAAGGCTACATTATTGCCTACAAGCATAGTAGCCAGCAGTTTAGATGGGCGATAAGTCAGTCGCGTAAGTATATTCGCTATCAGCCCCTCTTGCTTCTTTAGAATTTCAATGTGTACTTTGTTAGAAGATACGTACGCAATCTCAAACCCTGAAAAAAAAGCCGACAGCACAAGGGTAGTCAGTATTATAACTATGGATATTGGTTCAATCATATATTTAAATAAAAGGCAGCAGTAGCTACCACTGCCTTTTATAGGTTTGCATTATTTAGTAGCTTTAGCTTTTACTACTAACTCTATATCGTCATTGATGAACTTATCTTTAAGATCATCAAAAACTGATTTAGAACCGTAGTTTACTCCGAAATCTACACGGTTAATTTTAAAAGGCTCAGAGCTAATCTCCACTGCGTTATCGCTAACAGCTACAGTTGCAGGGAAAGAAATCTCTTTAGTTTTACCTTTGATAGTAAGGTCGCCAGTAAGGTTTTTGCCGTCAAAACTTTTGAAAACGAAAGAAGCGGTAGGATACTCTTTTATGTTGAAAAAGTGGTCTACTTTCTCAGGGTCAGTACCTTTTAGGTGCGCTTCAAGGGCTTCTTTGCCATCGCCAGCTTTCAGGTCAAGTACAGTGATAGTACCCATATCAAGTACAAATTCAGCTTTAGTGATAGCACCGTTTTCAACGTTTACACCACCAGAAGTTACATTTACAGTACCGTGATGTTTGCCTGCGGGCTTAGAGCCCACCCATTCTACTACTGAGGTAGGGTCTACTGTATAAGCATAAGCAGCTTGAGCTTCAGGAGTTTCTACTACAGCCTGTTCAGTAGTTGCTGAAGCGGTATCAGCTCCTTGCTGAGAGTTAGTATTCTCACAGCCTACCAAAGCGATACTTGCTATCATAGCCATACTAAGTACGATTTTTTTCATAAGTGAAAATATTATTAAGTTTATTATGCGGCAAAGGTACAAAATAATTATTAATTGACAATTAGCAATTAATAAAAAAAGACCCTCCTTTGTTAAGGAGAGCCTTTTTTCACAATGCATATAAATACTACTACTAACTCCAAAATTAATACTTTAGTTCTAATAAATGATTTTTAGTAATTTAATTTTTTTCAATACTTTGTTTTAATGAAATGAATATAATGATGATAGGATTTGTTTAAGTATTTTCCAAAAATAAATGTTTTAATGAATGTAATTTAATTTTTATCTAACAATGTTTCTTATAGCAATTTCAGTAATTTTGTTTAATTCAGTTTTTTCAAGCAATATTAATTTATCATTTATTATATTTAAAATGCACTACTGTAACCTAACTAACATCCCGTCTGCTAGTTACGCTATCTATATAGAAAATAGCGTGCCAAACTCGTAATCTTTTATATAAATATTTGTAAAACACTCATTATCAGTATAAAATAAAAATTCTCTTATATCGGCTTTTTATGCTTAATTCCTTCTGTATGTATAGTAGATACACAGATGATTGTATAGCCAACGCCTCTTATACACGCTAAAATAAAACAGGCAGCGAGCCAAAAGCTTCACTGCCTGTATGATTATTAGAAAAAAGATTATTAAAACTTATAGCCTATTTTGATACCTAAGTTAGGTTCGATAGCCCAGAATTTGCTATCGTTATTTACTTCTTTACCAAAGTTGCGTGCTATGTTAGCATATGGTGCGATGATAAAAGTATCGTTGTAATTCCACTGATAACCAGCCCCTATACCCAATATAAAGCTGTTAAGGCTTGTTCTATTGCCATCTTCATATTTGAAATGACCAAAACGTTGTTTGATAAAAGGGTTAATGTACGGACCAGAGTTGCCGTCTAAATCGAAGTAGTAGTTATATCCTACTTTGACACTTACAGCGTTGTACTTTTCGCCATCTTTACGAGGAAAGAAAGAGAAACGGTCATTGATAAAAATCTCACCTTCTATCGATTGGTTAAAGGCGATATAATGTTCGTATCCTAACTCTACAGAAGATAACCATATAACATTCAAGATGTTAAGATTTACTTCGTGTTTAGGAAAATCGTCTTGTGCGAATGTTTTACCAGTGAAAAACAATAGCACTGCTGCTAAAATAATTCTTTTCATTGTTCTTTCTTAAATTAAAAAATAATGGCAAAGATACAACTAATTTGTTAATTAGCAAATTTGTGGTGACTAAATAGCAAAAAGTCCAGCATCGCGCCGGACTTTTTTTATTTAAAACTAACTAATTCACAATTTGAAGGAGTAGGTAACAACTATAAAAAACACTAAAAAAAGAAATACCCCCCAAACGATGAACTGCAAACGAAATATAAAAACACTGCTATAATGTTTCTGTTTAAATACGGGGCAAAGATATATATTATTTTGAATATATCAAAATAATATATAGAATAATTTTAAACAATATAGCTAATTACTTCATTTTCAGTCTTTAGTATTTTCTTCTTTGTCTATCCAACTGGCGTATTTAGGGTAGTTAGTGGCGGTACGCCGTATGAGGGCTTTCTGCGCCTCGGTCGTATCTTTTAGTTTTTTGGCGGGTATCCCAGTATACAGACTTCCTCGCTCTATATGAGTCTTTGGGGGCACTACAGCGCCCGCTGCTATAATACTGTCGCTTTCTACCACACAGCCGTCCATCACTATGCTGCCCATTCCTATCAGTACATTGTCTTCTATGGTGCAGCCGTGTACTATAGCATTATGTCCTATAGAAACATTGTTACCTATAGTAGTAGGGTGAGTTTGGTAGGTAGCGTGAATAACGACTCCATCTTGAATATTAGTATTGTTGCCTATGCGAATGCTATTAACGTCGCCACGCACTACAGCATTGTACCATACGGTGCAATGGTCGCCTAACTGTACATCGCCTGTAAGGGTGGCGTTTTCAGCAAAAAAGCAACCTTCCCCAAAGGTAGGTTGCTTCCCATTTACTTTCTTTAGTAACATTTTTTTAATTATAATTTTTTAATTATCTAACGACTAATCACTAACGACTAACGACTTCAGATTATCAATAATCTCTTGTAGTCCATTAGTTTTTATCTCGAAAGTAGTAGCTAAAAGCATACCCAATTTGCCTTTCGGGAAGCCTTGAGTGCTAAACCACTCGAGATAATGAGAGGGCAAATCAGCTATCATAACACCCTTATATTTACCATAAGGCATTGGGGTAGTAATGATTTCTTTTAGAATATCAGGGTTCATATTATTTTCTTTTATACACCTCTTTTCGGTGATTGATATTTATAACTTCTACTGTTATAATATCCTCAAAAATATTGTAAATAATACGATAATCGCCCACACGTATTCGGTATGAACTTTCTCCTGTCAGTTTGATATAACCAAAGGGACAAGGATCATCAGCAAGAGCGTTTATTGCCTTTTTCAAAGCTGAAAATTGAGGTTCAGGCAGAGAGTTAAAGAACTTATCAGCTTTTTTAACAATTATAACAGTATATTTTTTAGCTGATACCATTTTCTCTTCTGTATTTTTCTACTCTTTCAAAAAAAACATCAATGGGTTCAGCAGGACTTGGATTTTCTCGTGCCTCTCTGGCGGCGCGAATATCTTCCATTTCCTCATACATTTCTACCAAACTCAATAGCTCGCGGTATTCTTCAGCGGGTATTAAAGCAAAAGAATTTCCTTCGCTATTAGTTAAAAACTGTGGGGTTTGAAAATTGATAGTATACATTATTTTCTAATTTATTGACAAATAGGTTCGTTAAAAAATCCTTCAGGGAAGTGTACTTTTTTTAATATTTTATTTGCCCGTTCTAATTTTTTAGAGAAATATACTCGTGTATTATCCAAAATGGGAGTATCACTATAAGTTACTCTGATATTGTATTTCTCTAAATACTCTTTTTCTTTGGCTCTTTTTTCTTCTGCTGTCATATCATTGGCGTTTTTTGCGATAAACTAAAAAACCTATATAATTACCATTTGGGTCAAAAGGTTCCATTATTTCTTCTGAAACTAAGCCGTAGATATAAAAATCTTCTAAGGCTTGTTTTAAAAACCTTGTGATTCCTTTTCTATAAAGCCTATTTCTTGAAGGGGTACTACCTTCAGCATATATGTACACATCCGGATTTTCATTTGTGAAAAGATAAACAGTTGCCACTACTGTAGCTAACACTTTTTCACTATCTCCATTATCAGATACGATAGTATCATCTAATAGTTCTCCCGTTTCAATATCTTTATCTCCAAAGCCTAAGTTAAAGAAGCCTTTAGTTTCTGTTTCTTGAAAGATAACTACTTTATATATTTTTCCTTTTTTCCCTTCACTTATAAATTGATAAATATAAGGCGTTTCATCGTGAATGATATCATATTGTGGTAGGTTCATTGGTTCTTATACTAATCTTTCATTACATTGGCAAATCAACCTTTTTACGCTAATTTTACCATTTTTCTCTTCTCTTCGTTGCGCTCTATCTTGTGGTTAGGACGCGTCCATTTAGGGTTTTCTCCTAACGAATGGTACTGCGAGTCAGCAGCTTCAACGGTCTGTGGTTGTGGGTGCGTTTCGAAAGGCTTTTGTATGCGCATACCTAGCACGCCAAGCATCTGCATATCCTCATTGATGTCAGGGTTAGGGGTGGTAAGCAGCTTGTCGCCTGCAAAGATAGAGTTAGCCCCTGCAAAGAAACACAAGGCTTGTCCCTCTTGGCTCATCTGGGTACGTCCAGCTGATAGGCGTACTTGCGATTCTGGCATCACGATACGCGCTGTGGCTACCATACGCACCATCTCAAAAATATCCACCGGCTTACAATCTTCTAAAGGCGTGCCCTCTACAGGTACTAAAGCATTGATAGGCACTGACTCAGGCTGCGGATTCAGCGTAGATAAGGCTACCAACATACCAGCTCGATCTTCTAACGACTCGCCCATACCTATAATACCTCCACTACATACGGTGATATTAGTTTTGCGCACGTTGTCAATCGTCTTCAAACGGTCTTCGTAGCTGCGGGTAGAGATAATCTCTTTATAGTATTCTTCTGAGGTGTCGAGGTTGTGATTGTAGGCGTACAAACCAGCTTCGGCAAGGCGTTTGGCTTGGTTTTCGGTTAGCATACCAAGGGTGCAGCACACCTCCATATCAAGTTTGTTGATAGTACGCACCATTTCGAGTACTTGCTCAAATTCTGGACCATCTTTTACATTGCGCCACGCTGCCCCCATACACACGCGCGAAGCCCCTGCCGATTTAGCACGTAGGGCTTGTGCTTTCACGTGGGTAACGCTCATCATATCAGCGTTTTCTATTTTCACCTCTGTTTCGTAGCGTGCTGACTGCGGACAGTAAGCACAGTCTTCAGAGCAACCTCCTGTCTTGATAGAGAGTAGGGTAGAGACTTGCACCGAATTAGGGTCGTGGTACTTGCGGTGTACGGTCGCTGCTTCGTAGAGCAAGTCCATTATAGGTTTGTTATAGATAGCGATAATTTCTTCTTTCGTCCAGTTGTGGCGCGCTCCGCCACAAGAGCAATTGTGTTCACACATATTTTTTTATTTTGTCTTTTATTTATTGTTAACCAAAGATAGTATTTTTTCTACTTGTTGGTCGATGGTTAGGTGGGTGTTGTCGATAACGATAGCATCATCGGCTTTCTTTAGGGGCGACTCTTTCCGTGTAGTGTCGATATGGTCGCGGTGCTGTATGTTAGCGAGCACTTCGGCAAAAGAGGTGTTGTCGCCTTTGCTTTTCAGCTCGTTATAACGGCGCTCAGCACGCACTTGTTCGCTGGCGGTCATAAATATTTTTAGTTCGGCATCGGGGAATACTACCGTCCCAATATCGCGACCGTCCATTACTACGCCTTTCGCTTCGCCCATCTTGCGTTGTAGGTTTACTAAATAAGTGCGTATTTCGGGTTGTTTGGCTATCTCGCTCACCCAATTAGCTACATCTATGCTGCGGATGTCGTTTTCTATATTTTTACCGTTGAGGTATAGCTCTGCGAAGCCTACTTCGGGGTTGTATACGAATTTTATTTCTGACTGTCTAAGGGCTTTCATCAGCGGTTTCACCTCGATGCCTGAGGTAGAGGCATAGCCTTTCTCGAGAGCGAGGTAGGTAACGGCGCGGTACATTGCACCTGTATCAATATACACATAGCCTAATGCTTTGGCTACTGCTTTGGCGGTAGTACTTTTCCCTGTAGAGGAATAGCCATCAATGGCGATAATGATTTTCATCAATTTTAAAATTTGAATTAATAAATTAGTGACTGTAAATCAGGGTGGTTGAATAAACCGCTCATATTCTACACGGCAAAGGTACGAATAATTTGCCAATTAGCAAATATGTCAATCAGCAAATGAGTAGCTTTTGCTATTATTTAATAAATACAAAAAAGCCTCTCCGCTCGGAAGAGGCTTGTAGTTGTTCGCATTTCTATGGCGCAAAATTACAACATTTTTTCATTCTACCAAAGATTTTTTTAGATTTATCTTTTATGATTTTCATAATGCTCTTATTATCAGAATTTTTAAGAAATAACTCTTTTTCTTTTCTGAAATCATCTACACCACCATTTTGCAGAGGGTGATACGCTCTGACTCGTCGCTGATAAATACGTGATTATCCCAAATATCCATAATTCTGAATTTGGAATATCCTCTTGGAAATGTAATATCCAGAAGCTCTAGGTCAGACAATCTCAACAGTTTTTGGGCGCTGAATTTTTCCCTCAAGCCTTGTTTTTGTGCAAGCTTTTCTAATTTTTCCTTTCCCCATATTTTCCTCTTGTAGATACCATCTTGGGTGAGTTCGAGGTACCAATAATACTTGAATTGTGATAAGCTGCAAGGATTTATCGTATCCGCTTCCACGAAGGCATAAATCGAATTATCTTTTATCATAAGGCTGCCTATCTGGGGATAGGAGTAACTAAAATCCATTTTGTGATACATACCCTCTGCCCGTTCTAAGGATAGCATAAAATTGCTTCGGACTTTTTCATTTGTAAACACAGGGGTGAGTTGCTTGTCCCAATGCGGCACACAAGTTTTTACTTACTACTTCGCACGGTTTCTGCTCAGGAGACGACACCCACCAGACTTTTTTGTCTTCTCCGCTAATAATTAAAATATCGGAACCTGTATCCAACAAAACAGGCTTATTCCAGCTTTTCTTTTGTGCGGGAGATGGGATGAATGACCATTGTTTTATTATTTTAAAAACTTAAAACCATTGTTGCTCATATATGACTTTATTTTCTTATCCGTGAGTTCGTTGCGTAGCTCTCCTCCTATTGCTTTGACTTCCTTAACTTTATTGTCATGTAGATGCACAAAAATATAGCTAAAAGTCGTGCAATTCTTCATATAACAAGCAACAGCCATCTCAATAGCAACATAAGTATCCTTCTTGTTTTTTGAGCAATATATAGCAAGAGGAATACAATAGTCTAATGCAAGTTCCTCTTTGTCAAACCTCACTTGCTGCTTATTGATGGTTAGAAAATATCCGTTGTCTATATTGTGTTTGGGGATAGAACACTCTGGCTCTCTCCTTCTATCATTCTTCGTATCAATAAGCATATAGATGTCATTATCTAATGCTTTGATGTTTATCACATACCTGGCAAAAGAATGGTTTAGAAGCCCCCAACAATAGGGAGGATTATCAATCAAATCTATTTTAGCATACCTCACATTTTGCTGTGAATATGCTATATTAAAAAACAGAAATAAACAAAGAAATCTCATTTTTATATTTTTAAAGGCGTTAATATTTTAATCCATTACGCATATAATGCTTGATTTTTGTATCGCTATCGATAGGAGTACCCTCACTCCTAATTATTTTTGAATTCATAACAACTCCTTTTTCCATATATACAAAGATATAATAATAATCGTGGCAATATTTACTATAACACATTGTGTATAATTCAATTGCGATATAGGTGTTGTTATTCTGTTTTTTAGACCAAAGCCCCATAGGTATACAACTATAAATTTTATCAATTTCCTCTAATTGTATAACTTGATTATTAATCTTTAAAAAAGGATTGTTTTTTAATTTTTCTTTTATAACATGAGTACATTTATGAGTACCTAATGAACCATTTGCTGTATTAATGCATAAATAAATATGATCACCCATAATATCTTCATCAACGACATAATAGCTATCACCATCATCTGACTCACCCCAACAACAAGACTCGTATATGTCTTTTGTGGAATATGTCTTCTTATTCTGAGCAAAAATAATACATTGAGTTAATAGTAATAAAATAATAAAACTTTTCTTCATAATTCTTTATAACCTAATTCTGTTGTTTTATAGAATAATGTTGGCAAACCTTTTTCAGTTTTATGTATAAGGTTTGTCCTTCTTGTGAGGCACTAATCTGTATGCGTATCCCATTAGGAGTAACAGCGTGGCACTCTTCAAGGGTTAGTTGCAACTGGTTGTAGTGATCCATCAGCACTTGCATCTTTACCGAATCGCCTGCCACAGGATGTAAGCCGTAGTTAAGGTCTGTGGTTCGCAGGGCTATGGCATCTCTAACGCTATCGGTAATAAAGCCCTGCACAGCAATAAAATGGCTGCTGCTTAGCTTCATTCCGTCTATCCAATTTACAGGATAATGGGTGAGTAGATTGTTCATTGTTCTATCTTGTTTATTTGTTTGCAAAGGTAAGAAAATGTATTATTCTTTCCTATGATAAATTAATTTCATTGTTTCACTATCTTTCCTGTTTCAGTGATTTTAAAGGTATTAGTACTATTATATGAAAAGTTTTCTCCATCATCTAATTCTCCTGAACAAAAAAAATCTGTTTGAATTTTTATTTTAAAGTTCTTATCAATGCAAAATGTTCGCTCTGATGAACATTCATCAACGAGGCGATAATAAAGAATGATACTGTCTATATAATTCCCTTGTTTATCAAATGTTTGTAACTCTACACGTGGTTCTCCATCTTCTATTATATATGCATATAAAATAGATGTTATACTATCACTTATCTGTATTTTTTTAGTAGCAAAGGGTGGTGTATCAAATTCATTTTGCCTATATGGAATAAGCTCATAAAAAGGATTATCCTTATATGTTAAAAAATCAATCGTACCTTTATGAAAAAGGGCATTTACTTCCTTGTTTAGAGATTTTTTTAACTTATGATATGATAAAAAGAAGTCTATATCATCGTAATAATGATAACTTACATCTTTTTCTACTTTTTTAAAGAAAAAAGGCAATGAAACTTCTTCTAAATCATCAAAAAATATTTTTTTAGAATTAGTTATTGTAAATTCTTCTTTTTCTGTTTTTTTGTCTGTAAAATTTGCATTTAGTTTACAAGCTATAAAATTGGCAGTAAGCAGCAAAAATAAAACTATTTTTTTCATTTTTCTATTATTTTAATTTAAGTTTCGCCAGTTCTGTAACTTATTGATATTCAAAAACCTCCCCCTACCCCCTCCAAAGGGGGAATGAGATAGTTTATGATTCTCAAGAAGTTAGAGAGAGGACATTTTCCAGATTGATAGACAATTTTTATCTTTTTCAACGAATTTATTCCCCCTCTCGGAGGGGGTAAGGGGGAGGTTCTCTTTACAATATATTGATTATTAATCAATTATAAGCCTAATTATAATCTAAAAATGACTTACGAAACTTAAATTACTCATTTTATTTTTCATGTTCACTTTTTTCATAAACTCAAAACTCAAAACTCTCTACTTTTCCCTAAAGAAAATATCCAAAGGTACCCCTTCAAAATTGAATTTCTCACGGAGCTTGTTCTCCACAAAGCGGCGGTAAGGATCCTTGATATATTGGGGAAGGTTCGCAAAAAAGACAAACTGAGGCAAGTCAGTAGGCAATTGCATACAATACTTGATCTTGATATATTTTCCTTTGGTAGCCGGTGGAGGAGTAGCCTCGATGATAGGGAGCATATACTCATTCAGTACCGAGGTTTTGATACGCTGGCTACGATTGTTATACACCTCTACTGCTTTTTCTATCGCTTTGTAGATACGTTGCTTGGTTAGGGCAGAGATGAATATAATAGGCACATCGGTAAAGGGGGCGATGATCTTGCGAATCCCTTCCTCAAAATGCTTGGTGGTATGGGTATCTTTCTCTACCAAGTCCCACTTGTTGACTAAGATAACCACTCCTTTTTTGTTGCGCTGTGCCAGCCAAAAGATATTGGCATCTTGTCCCTCGAAGCCACGAGTAGCATCCACCAAGAGTAGGCATACATCGGAGTGTTCTATGGCGCGTACTGAGCGCATCACCGAGTAGAACTCCAAGTCTTCTTTGACTTTTGCTTTGCGGCGTATCCCTGCGGTATCCACCAGGTTGAACTCAAAGCCAAAGCGATTGTAGCGCGTATCAATAGCATCGCGGGTGGTGCCAGCTATATCAGTAACGATATAGCGATCCTCCCCTATAAGAGCATTGATAAAGGACGATTTTCCCGCATTGGGGCGTCCCACTACGGCAAAGCGGGGTAGGGGCTCTTCCTCCACTTTTTCCTCCTCAGGGAGTACTTTGACTACGGCATCCAAGAGCTCGCCTGTACCACTACCATTGACACTGGAGATAGGGAAGATCTCCTCAAATCCTAAGGCATAGAACTCATTGGCATCAATAGCGCGCTTGGTATTGTCTACCTTGTTTACTGCCAAGAAAGTAGGTTTCTTGCTACGGCGAAGCAGTTGGGCAATCTCCTCATCGGTACCCATGATACCACTCTCCACATCTGTTAGGAAGATAATGGCATCAGCCTCCTCAATGGCGAGGTTTACCTGTTTATCTATTTCTTTTTGGAATATATCATCACCTCCTGCTACATATCCTCCGGTATCTATCACGGAGAAATCGCGTCCGTTCCAGTCGGTTTTCCCATAATGGCGGTCGCGAGTAACCCCACTGATGCTATCTACAATAGCCTCACGGCGCTGTACAAGACGGTTAAAAAAAGTGGATTTGCCTACATTGGGGCGTCCTACAATAGCTACAATAGCACTCATTAGTTATATTTTTTGCAAAGGTAGTCAAAAAAATAAACATAGCAATAAAGTCATGAAAAATTCTCTTCTTTTTCAGGATTTTTTCATATATTTGTCGCACTATAGCACAGTGTTTTTTAAGGCTTATTATTATGAAAAAGTACTTTCTCTTTCTCTTCTTCTTCTCTTATATGGGGTTTGCTCAGAGTGATAGCCTTGCTATTACTCCTCCAAGGAGGTATCCGCCTTCCTGTGATTGTTTTCAGGGAATGATTAACCTGACCCCAAGGCTGGCTTATACTTATGCCGATGCTAAGAGCTCACACTTTGCTGGGCTGATGCTTCACAATGATTGTATCGCTTGCGGCGGGGGCTTCTATGCAGGAGTTCATTTTGCGGGTAGGGATTCTCATAAAGTAGTCCCTGAGGTGGGGGCTGAGTTCTATCACCTGTTGCTGGGCTATGGGGTCTCTCTTTCCACTGAGGCAATTACTCCACGTGTAGGATTGTCTCTCTTTAATTTGTTACGGGTAGATGCTGGCTATGCCGTTCCTTGGGCGAAAGCACTTCTTTTTAAGGGATTTACCCTTTCTATAATTACCGATATTCGATTGCTTAGTTATCCATTACCTTTATGAAAACAAAAATACTTTTATTACTGGCTTTCTTTTCTTTAGGAGGCTTTATTATACAGGCTCAAAATAACCAGCTTGAAGGTTTCTACCAAGGGCGTAAGTGGGGGTTTTTCTTGCTCTCTGATAAGAAGTTCTTACTATGGAATCCCTTAGCTGGGGTAAAAGGAGACTACCAAGTACAAAAAGATGGGATGATATGGTTGCAACCTCAGAAGGAACCGCTTTTTCTGGTCTATGCGCGCAATGATAAGGACTTATCCAAGGATAAAATACGGGTGGAGTTGGTGAATTTTCAGCTGGGAAAGAACTATATTCACTTGGAGAGGGGAGGATATTACTCTGTTTCCAACGAAGATAATGATTTGGTACATACTTTTGCTCAAAAAGAGGTAGGGAAATCTATTACTTTTATAGGGGAAAGCCTCTTTGAAGAGTACAATAAGAAGTTTGTAGGTATAAAAAATGCTTACGAAGTAAGTATGAATCCAGCTTATAATGATTATATCGTTTTCTGTCATAGTTATTCTCTATATCAAGGGGAAAGTATAGCTGCTTTTACCAATAAAGATGGAATGGAGATACTTCTTTTAATGAACGAAGAAGAAACCTTAGAAAAGAATAAAGAAGCACTTGCAAAAATACGCTCTAATATAGAAAAAATACCATTAAAAGAAATAAAAAACTATATTTATATCAGGAAAAAAGATGAAAATGAAAAAGAAATGTTGAAGACGGTACAATCTCAATTAGGGATAGAGGATTCCAATACTATCTTTAGAGAAAAAAGAAGTTTTTGTATTTTATCTATTGTTATTAATTATAGCGGCAAATAGTAAAAAAAATAATTAAAATCCTTGTGTAATTCATAAATATTTGTTAATTTTGTCGCCGAAATTAATTATTCCAATTACCAATGAAAGAAAATATTTTAAAATTTTTGTTTGTCTTAATGTGCTGTAGTAGTTCATTATGGGCGCAAGAGAAGACTGTGACGGGAGTCGTTACAGATGAAAGTAAAACTCCTTTGCCAGGGGTGAATGTAGTAATAAAAGGTACTACACGTGGTGTTTCAACAGATTTTGATGGGAAGTATACGCTTCACGCTAAAGCTAATGAAACTATCGAGTTTAGTTCTGTAGGTTATATTACGCAGACTAAAAAGGTAAGCGGGGGGGGTAATAGCCTGATTATCAATGTTTTACTAAAAGAGGAAACGCAACAGCTTACTGAAGTAGTAGTGACAGCTCTCGGTATCAAACGTGAGCAAAAGGCCTTGAGCTACAATGTGCAGCAGGTGAAAGCTGAAGAGCTGACAAAAGTAAAAGATGCGAACTTTGTGAATAACCTAAACGGTAAAGTAGCAGGGGTGAACATTCAGCGAAGTGCAGCTGGGGTAGGAGGCGCTACTAAAGTAATTATGCGAGGTGCTAAATCTATTACTGGTAGCAATAATGCCCTATATGTAGTAGATGGTATTCCTCTGAACAATGCATCATCAGCCTCTACAGGAGGTGATGATGGTACCTTAGGGGGAGGTGAAAGTATCTCGGACTTTAACCCTGAGGATATAGAAAGTATTAATATACTAACGGGGCCTTCAGCAGCGGCTCTTTATGGTGCAGCCGCCGCTAATGGGGTAGTGATTATTAATACTAAAAAAGGTAAAGAAGGTAAAGTAGCCGTAAACTTTAATTCTAAAGTAGAAGTACTTACTCCTTTTATTACTCCTGAATTTCAAAACACTTACGGCAGTAGTGGTGAGACTAGTTGGGGAGAAAAACTTGCAACACCATCTACTTATGACCCCTTAAAATTCTTCGGTACAGGGGTTGTACATAATAATTCGGTAGATTTTTCATTAGGATCTGCCCAAAATCAAACCTTTGTATCATTTGCTTCTACAGATTCTAAAGGGATTATCCCTACTAATGGGTATTATCGCCATAACTTTATGGGGCGCAATACTTCACACTTCTTAAATAATAAAATGCATTTGGATATTTCGGCAAGTTATGTATTGCAAGGTAACCAAAATATGTATTCGCAAGGAGGTTATTATAACCCACTTACTTCATTATATCTTTTCCCACGAGGAGATAATTTTGATGAGTTAAGAGCGTGGGAACGTTGGAATCCTAACCGCAAGATACACGAACAGTACTATCCATACGTAGGAAACGTAGCTAATGGGATAATAAAAGAAAATCCTTATTGGAATATCTATCGTCAGTTATTTTTTGAAAAGAGAAGACGTAATATGTATTCGGCATCGCTTACCTATGATATGCTTCCTTGGATGAATGTTAGTGGACGTGTACGTATAGACAATACTCAAGGAGAAGGTGAGATGCGCATTCACGCTTCGTCAGACCAAGCTACAGGAGCAGGTTACTACGGTGAATGGCGCTATACTGCTAACCTCATCAGCCAAACTTATGCTGATATAATGCTGAATATCAACAAAGATTTTGGTAAATATACTGATAAAGATGGTAATGAGCGCAAACTCTTCAACCTGACAGCTAACATAGGATCTTCATACGATGATAATTTAAATAAAAAATCGGGTTATCGTGGTAAATTGCACAATGTTTCTAACTTTTTTGCCGCAAGCAACTTGAATCCGATAGGAGGGAAAGTGCAAGAGCACAGTCATACGCGCAATATAGCTGTATTTGCAAGTACTGAATTAGGCTGGAAAAGTCGTTTATTCCTTACTCTTACAGGACGTACAGATTGGGCTTCGCAATTGGTGAACACAAAAGATGAAGCTATATTCTACCCATCAGTAGGGCTTTCGGGAGTAATTTCGGAATTTGTAAAAATGCCAGAATGGTTGCCTTACCTAAAAGTGCGTGGTTCATATACAGAAGTAGGTTCGCCTATCTCGCAAGAAGGTTTTACACCAGGTACACGTACTTTTGGCTTTAGTGGTACTGGTATTAGCCCAGATAGAGATTACCCATTCCCTGATTTTACAGCAGAACGCACCAAATCATACGAGGTGGGTATGAATGCTAAACTCTTTAAAAATGCGGTTAGTCTTGATGTAACTCTTTATCAATCTAACACTTATAATCAACTACTATCTCATCAACTTCCTGAATCAAGTACTTTTAAAAGATTATGGTTGCAAGCGGGTAATATAGAGAATAAGGGTATTGAAGCAAGTTTAGGATTTAATCAAAGTTTTGGTAAAGTAGATTGGAGCAGCAATGTGACTTTCACTCGTAATATCAACCTTGTGAAAGAATTAGTACATAACTATCGCAACCCTATAGATGGTTCGCACTTCAGCATTACTAAAGTAGGTAATATACGCGAAGGTGGCTCTATGACAGATGTGATTACTGATAAGCTGTTAAAACGCGGTGCTGATGGTAAATTGATAGATTCAGGCAAAGGTACCTATGAGATAGATAATACACGTGAATATTTAATAGGTAATACGGCTCCGGACTTTACAATGGGATGGCGCAATAGTTTTACTTTCTGGAAAAACTTATCGCTTGATGTAATGATATACGGACGTTTTGGTGGTATCGTACAATCGCGTACCCAAGCATGGCTTGACCAATATGGGGTTTCTAAAGCGACTGCAGATGCACGTGATAGAGGTGGTGTAATGATAGACGGGCAGCTATACGATGCTAAGAAATACTATACCACTATAGCTAATGGAGGGGTAACACTGCCAGCTTATTACAGTTATGATGCTACCAATATACGTATACAAGAGTTATCACTTACTTACCGTTTACCATTAAGCGAAATGCATAATATGAAGTGGCTAAAATCGCTTAGTATGTCGGTAACAGGCTATAACTTAGGAATGTTATACTTAAAAGCACCTTTTGACCCAGAATCAACTGCTAACACTAAAAGTTACAGTAATACAGCTGACTTCTTTAGGATGCCATCATTGCGCAGCTTAGGTGTATCAATAAAAGCTTCATTATAATAACTTTAAAAAATGTAAACGAATGAAAAGATTACTATATATCAGTTTTTTATCATTCCTCACTTTTTCGTGTACAAAAGATTTTGAGGATATCAATACGAACCCTACAAATCCTACCAAGAAGGTAGCAGAACGTGATGGGGTAAATATATCAGGTTACTTGGGTACCATACAAAACCAAATTATTCCTACTCGTGTAGTAGGTGGTACGAACCTCTATCAAACTTCTATTAATATGATGGGAGATAGCTATGTAGGCTATATGGCACCTCCTATGAACAAATGGAACAACGGTAGAACGATGATAACTGGCTATATGGCACCTTGGTGGATGAACCACAACTATAATGGTATGTTTAGCAATATCATCAGTTCTTGGCGTGATATCAAAACTAATACGATAGATGTAAATGCTAATGATGTAACCTATAAGGCAGTCTATCAAATGGCAATGATATGTAGAGCTTTGGGAGTATTGCGTGCTACCGATATGTTTGGCCCGCTACCTCTATCAGAACAAGGTAAAGGACTTACTAAAGTACCTTATGATAGTGTAGAAGCTATTTATAATCAGCTTTTTAGAGAACTAACTACGGCTGCTGACTATCTAAAAGAGTTTAAACAAAGTTATACATTGCCTCACAGTATACGTCAGAATGACTTTTATTTTGATGGTAATTTAGATAAGTGGATAAAATTTGCAAACTCTATACGATTGCGTATGGCGGTACGTATAAGATATGTGAATAATGCTAAAGCCCAACAAGAAGCTCAAAAAGCCTTAGAAGGAGGGGTTATGGAAGAAGTAGGTGATATGGCTAAACTACAAACTAATGAACGTTTGGTAGTACAGAACTGCTTAGAACAGATAGCTAATAATTATCAAGATACCCGCCTTGGAGCTACGCTATTATGCTATATGAAGGGATATCAAGACCCCCGTTTGAATGTGTACTTTAAGCTTAATCCTTTAGAAAGTCCTGATGGGTATACTAACCAGCCTACTCTACAAGGTATACGTGCTGGCTTTATGGGGAAGAAAGACTATTTAGGTTTTGGCTATCCTAATATAAATGAGAACTCACCTACCTACGTAATGAAAACTTCTGAAGTATATTTCTTAAGAGCAGAGGCAAAACTTTTTAATCTTACAAGTGATCCTAAGACAGATGAGCAACTGTATAAGGAAGGTATAGCTATGAGTTTTAAAGAAAATTCGGTAAGTGCAGCAGGTTATGAAACTTCGACTAATGCACCGGCAGCTTATACTGACCCACTAAACAGTGCTAACAATCAGGCAGCTCCTTCGCAAGTGACTGTGAATTACACAGGTACTCAGGAAGAGAAATTGGAAAAGATCATCACTCAGAAATATTTGGCTATTTTTCCTGATGGACACGAAGCGTGGACAGAATGGAGACGCACAGGCTATCCACGCCAAGTAGTACCTGTAGAGTATAATGGTGATGCTATACACGGTAATACTATAAAAGCTACAGATCGTACAAAAGGGGTACGCCGTGCTATCTATCCAGAAACAGAATATCAAGGTGAAAACCGTGAGAATGTACTACAAGCAGTACAACTATTGGGTGGAGTAGATGACTGTAATACCCGCTTATGGTGGGATGCAAACCCTAATACGAGGTAGTTAGTCTTCAGTCGTTAGACATTGAGGAATATAATAATATAAATATATACATACATAAAAATATATAAATAATGAGAAATATAAGATACATAAAACAGATAAGAAATATAGGTCTTTGTGTATTGGGGCTATGGATGGCTAACTGTGTAAAGCCAGAGCCTTTGGATATAGAAAAAGACTATAAGCAGCAGATGACAGAACGGGCTAAGCAAGAACAACAACAAGCTGCTGAAGCCAAAGCAAAGGCAGAGGCAGAAGCTGAGAAGAAATGGGATGCCTACTATAAAATGCTGACTGAATATAAAGAAAAAGCGTGGAAAAACACTGGTGAAAAGCCCTTTATCTATATGTGGTGGACAGGTTGGCGTGCTAATGCCCTTGAACAAACGTGGCTACAGTCTATTCCTGATACTACAACCGCTATCTCATTATGGGGTGGCTATGGTAAGCAACCTGCTGATATGACCGCGAATGAGAAGTTTGACCTTGAGATGTTTCACAAGAAAGGTAGTAAGGTGTTTGTTTGCTGGCAAGTATCGAATGTAGGTCAGGGCTTGCCTGATGAAGGTAATAAATCGGGCTTTGCGCTCTTTAGAGAGAAATATGGAGAAGAGAAGACTTCGGAGAATGAAACTTTTCGTTGTCAGATATACGCCCGTGACTTGGCACGCTATATTATAGCTTGTGGTTTTGATGGATTTGATATAGACTGGGAACCTAATATAGGTAACCATAGTCATTCAGGTTATAACGAGTTTGCCTCAGGGGTAGGTAGGGCTAATGGCTATAGACAAAATATGGATACTTTTATTAGAGAGATAGGTAAGTATTTTGGTGAAAAATACACAGGTGAGGAACGCAAACAACATTTGCGTGAGCTTTTCAACGAAAATAATACAAGCTATCACCCTAAAGAAAAAGAGTATATAGCTAAGTACAAACCTTTCTTTGAAAAAGGGAATTTTGAAAATAAAAGGTATTTCTTGCTATTTGATGGGGAGTACAGAACTCTTTCGAATACAGATGAGGTAGATGCTTACTTCAGCAAATATATAATGCAGGATTACGGAAGGGTAGATTCGCCTTTTACGAATGATACTTTTAAAAGTATTTCAACTTCAGAATTTGAAAAGGGGCATTTTCTATTGATTATAGATAAAGCGAAAGCTGCTAAACAAAAAAGAGTTGGTGGTGTAGGCTCTTATCACGGAGAGCTTGATTATACCCATAGTGCTGAAAGTGCGCTTTTTAAAGGTTATATGCAAACCAATAAAATAACAGGGCGCAAGTATAAACACTATGCTTGGCTACGCGAGGCGATACGCATCATAGATCCACGCTCTAATGATGATTATAAGGACTTCAAAGAAGAAATGACCATTAAGAAACCTAAATAGAACAAAACGATGAAAAAGATATTTAGTATTACTCTTGCAGCTCTTGCAGCAATAGGTTGTGAGAAGCTGCCCGACACAGGAGGAATTACCCCTCAGAAAGTAGCCCTATTAGACAATGCGGCAGTTTCTACAATAAAAGTGAAAGACGATAGTGGTAGTGATAAAGCTACTGAAATAAAAGTACTTTTGGCTAATCCTGTAAATGAAGATACTTACTATCAGGTAAGTTTAGATGCTTCGGTAATAAATAGCTACAACTCAACTAACAAAGTAGACTATGAACTATTGCCTTCTTCTGCTATGGAGATGAGCTATGTAAGTAATACTGCTACCCAGACAGGTACGAGCTTTAAAGTACTTATACGCAAGGGAGAGCAAGTGTCGGCAGGCAAATTGGCATTTACTGTTAAAGCTCTGAAAGATGCACAAGGTAACAAACTATCAGGAGCTAATAACTATGCGATAGCCGTACGGTTACAACCTTTAAATGGTGGTATTATTGCGCAAAAGAATAGAAATACAGCTTTATTTTTGCTAAACCGCTCATTTAAGACTAAAGTAGCCCATTTGAAAAATAGAGCATTTCATGCTATTTATGGTGAGAATACAGGTAAGCAAGAAAGTGGTAAGACTTATGCTAAAGATGTAAAGCTTACTGCTTGGACAATGCAGTATTCTATAGCTCCTATCAATGCGACTAATAATGCAGGGCTAATGTACCCTAATGGACGTATGAGTTCGGAATCGGCGCTCTATAATGTGCTTTATGGGGGCGGCTTTACGATAATGAACAGTGGTTTGAAATTAGGTTTTAACACAGCAAAAGGTGCAAACTTTAAGTTTAAAGAAGTGTCAGGAGCCCCTACTGCTGATAAATGGTATCATATAGCAGTAGTATATGATGAGCCTAACGGAAGTCCTTATTTGAAAATTTATGTGAATGGTGAATTGATGTTTGATTCGGCAGCACCTGCTAAGATAAACGATTTTCCGATATTATGCTTTGGTAATGGAAATCTTAATACCTATTTGCGCGAAATTCGTTTGTGGAGTAAAGCTCTAACCCAAGGTCAAGTAGTAGCTACTCAGAACTTTGTGAAACCTGATAGTGAAGGCTTAGAGCTCTATGTACCTTATAACGAAGATCCTTGGGAAGAGGAAGGAGCTGAAAGAGTTATCAAAAACGCTTCGACTAATCCTAATAAGAAAATGCCAGAAAAATGGTATGTACATAAGATAGGTAGTGAATTTAAACTTCCTACTGCCACTTATGATACAGAAGTAGAATTTTAACAAAAACAACAAGACGATGAAAAAGATATATTTATTAGGAACACTTACCGCTATTTTAGCGGTAAGTTGTACCCCCGATACCAAAGAATTGGATACGCTGAAGAAACCAGAGATTAGCACACCACAGGTGAATAATCCGCCAGTAGACCTATCAAAAACAGTAGTAGTTTTTACTCCTAATGAAACTGTTGAGAAAATATTTAGAGACCCTACTACTAAAACTAGTAGTGCTACTACTTTTAGTTTTGCCCCCAAATATGCTAAACGAGCTTTAGAAACCGGAGAGGTAGTAAATCTAAAAATTGAACACGAAAAAGTAGCTTATGAACGTACTTTGCCTGAAGGTTCTTTCAGTATTGATGTAGCAACGCTTAACTCGGCTACAGCTTCAGCTACTTTTAAGGTAAGTTTAAAAGCAGATGCATTTAAGACTTTGGATATTACACAAGAGTATGTGTTACGCTTTAGAGTAAAAGTAGTGAGCACAACTCCTGCTGATGTTCCTGTGATTACTTCGAATGACGATTCAGTATATCGTATTAAAATCAGTTTTGTAGAAAGTCTTTATCCGCAAGATGATAATATAGAAGTGGTAGATAGGGTTGATGATGATCCGTTAGAAGGATTAGATTATACTTTAGAGTCTAATTACGCTCAAAACCATTTAAATAAACTAAAAGATGGAAGAGAGTGGACTAATTGGTATATAGACACTACGAATGAGGATATTTATTTGTCAGTGAATTTTAGAGAAGAAACTACGCTTAATGGTATCATAATCACTCAAAAACAAACAGGACCTCGTAGAGAAAGTAAAACAATTGGGGGAATGGATATTTATGCGAGTCCTGACAATGTGAAAACATATTTACAAGGCTCTTATGAAAGAGATAAATACAGAGGTAAGATTTATATACGTTTTAAAGAGCCTATAGATGTAAAAACACTAACGCTTAAGAATTTTAAAAAGTATAATGACAGGTATATAGATGTTCATGAGATAGAATTCTTCTAAGAGTTAAAATTAAATAATGCCCTAAAGAGCTATGAAATATAGACATTGAAACCTTCATTATTTTAGTTTTTTTAGGGCTTTTTTTAGTAAAAAAGTTAAATTAGTAATAAAAAAAACAGCCATTTTATAAGGATTTTCTTATAAATGGCTGTTTGCTAATTTTGAGAATTAATGAATACATAAATAGCCTAATTGTCAAACCTTTTTTCTTTTTTTTCTTGTTATTTCAAAAAAACTTCGTATCTTTGCACCGAATTTTAACTGTTGGAGGGGACGTTTGAGTCCCCTCTTTTTATAGAAAATGAATTTTAAAGACCAAGTTAAAGCCTTAGTAGACAAAGCCTTAGAAGCTACTCCGACGCTGTTTCTCACTGACCTTAAAGTGTCGGCTGACAACGCTATCACCGTGGTAATTGACGGCGATAACGGGGTGGGAATTGACGATTGTATCGCCTTAAGTAGGGCTGTAGAAGCACCTTTAGATGCTGAAGGAGCTGATTTTTCGTTAGAAGTAACTTCGTTTGGGGCTACTGAACCTTTTGTACTACCTCGTCAGTATGCTAAAAATGTGGGTAGAACTGTGCAGATAACCACTGTCGATGGCAAAGTGCAAGAAGGGGTGCTAAAAGGTGAAACAGACGGAGTGGTAACCCTTGAAACTGAAACACGCGAGCCTAAACCTGTAGGCAAAGGCAAAATAACAGTGAAAAAAGAACATTCTTTTGCCTTATCAGATATAAAAGAAGCTAAAGTAATCATTAAATTTTAATTGAACGTATATGAATAGTCTTGAATTAATCGAATCTTTCTCGGAGTTTAAAGATGACAAACTGATTAACCGCGAAACCCTTATGGCTATTTTGGAAGAGGTTTTTCGCAATACCCTAAAAAAGAAATACGGCTCTGACGATAATTTCGACATCATTATTAACCCCGATAAAGGCGACCTACAAATATTCAGAAACCGCATAGTGGTAGAAGATGGTGCTGTGACCAATGACAACCAAGAAATTGCGCTATCGGTAGCTAGAAAAATAGAACCTGACTTTGAAGTAGGTGAAGATGTTTCAGAAGAAATTAAAATTAATGACCTTGGTAGACGTGCTATCTTGGCACTACGCCAAAACTTGATTTCTAAAATTCACGAATACGACAGCACGACTATCTACCGTAGATTTAAAGACCTTATCGGACAGATAGTAGTGGCTGAAATTCACCATATTAGACACAAAGCTATCATCTTATTAGACGATGAGGGCAATGAGATTATTCTTCCTAAGGAAAAGCAAATCCCTTCGGATTTCTTTAAGAAAGGAGAACACGTGCGCGGTATTATAGAATCGGTAGAACTTAAGAGTACGAAACCTACTATTATTATGTCGCGTACCTCGCCTATTTTCTTGCAACGCCTTTTTGAGCAAGAAATTCCTGAGATTGCCGATGGTATCATCACGGTGAATAAGGTGGTGCGTATACCTGGTGAAAAGGCTAAAGTGGCGGTTGATTCGTTTGACGAGCGCATTGATGCTGTAGGGGCTTGCGTAGGGGTACGCGGGGCTCGTATACACGGTATTGTACGCGAGTTGGGCAATGAGAATATAGATGTGATTCCGTTTACGAACAACGTTTCGCTGCTTATTACTCGTGCTTTGGCTCCTGCGCACGTAACTTCGGTTACCCTTAATGAAGAAGAGAAACGCGCTGATGTCTTTCTACCTAATGAAGAGGTATCGAAAGCGATTGGTAAGTCGGGGTACAATATACGCTTGGCAAGTCAGCTAACTGGCTATGAGATAGATGTGTATCGCGAAGGAATCACTGATGAGGATATAGAACTCACTGAGTTTGACGATGAAATAGAGGGGTGGATAATAGAGCAATTGCACAATGCAGGGCTTGACACTGCTAAGAGCGTATTGGAGCTTACCTCTGAAGAGCTAATGACACGTACTGACCTTGAAGAGGAAACTGTAAAGGAAATACAACGTGTATTGGCTGAAGAATTTGAATAATATTGCGAGATGGGTAGTGCCCATTTTGAAGTCTCACACAAGGGGGCGAAAACAATTGACGATTAGCAATTGATCATTGATAATTATTAAAAAAAATATATGAGCGAGGGAAAAACAATAAGAATAAACAAGGTTTTGAAGGATGTGAACATCTCTCTGAGTACGGCAGTTGAAGAACTCAAGAAACATAAGAATATTGAGATTGAAGAAAGCCTTAATACTAAAATATCAGAAGAGGCGTATCAATTCCTTTTAAACAAATTTAGTGCGGATAAGAGTAAGCGCGCCGTTTCTAAAGAAATAGTAGAAGACAAACGGAAAGAGCGTGAGGCAATACGTATAGAGCAAGAGAAGGAGAACCAAGAGAAACGCCGTCAGCAAGAACAAGAGGTTATTAAAGCCAAAGGTCACTTAGCGGGTCTGAAGCCTGTGGGCAAAATAGACTTGGACGGTGGTAAAAGTGCTGCTGAGAAACCAGCGGTGGCTGCACCGGCACCTGCTCCTGCAGAGACAGTAACCCCTGTGGCTACTGATGCCCCTACGGCTGTTGCTCCTGCTAAAAAAGAAGAAGCGCCAACCTCTGATTCGTCCGCTAAAAAAGACCACAAAGAGGGTAAAGAAAAGGACAAGAAAAAAGATAAGGAAAAAGACCGCAATCAGGCTGCTCAGAAAAATAAAACTGTGTATCAGAACCCGCTCATTCAGCCAGTTGCCCCTCCTAAGAAAAAGGAAAACGCTCTTAAGCACAAAGAAGAATACACCCCCGAAGCTCCTATAGGAATTATTGAAACTCAGTACCAAAAACTTACAGGTCCGAAGGTAGTGGGTGAGAAGATTGACCTTAGTCAGTTTGAGAAAAAGAAGAAAAAGAAGAAGAGAAGTAGAGGTAAGGATAAGGAGAAAGACGCTCAGACAACAGCGGTTGCTAATGCTGCTAACGACAGCGAAAAACGCAAGCGCAAACGCATACGCAAAGACGAGCCTAATGCTGCCGCAGCGGGCAAAGGCGAGAGCGCTAAGAAAGAGAAAAAAGCTAAAATATTCGCTAAAATAGAGCCTACCGAAGAAGAGGTACAAAAGCAAGTACGCGAAACCCTCGAACGCCTACAAGGCAAGACTACCAAATCGAAAGGGGCTAAATACCGCAAAGAAAAACGAGAAACTCACCGCCAAAAGGTAGAACAAGAACTCGCAGAACAAGAACAACAAGAGAAAATCTTGAAGCTAACGGAGTTCGTGACCGTTAATGAGCTCGCTACGATGATGGATGTGCCTATCAACAGGGTTATTGGGGCTTGTATGACGCTTGGTATTATGGTAACGATGAACCAACGCCTTGATGCTGAAACACTTAGCATAGTGGCTGACGAGTTTGGTTTCGAAGTAGAATTTGCTACTGCCAATATTGAAGAGGCTATACATATAGAAGAAGATAAACCAGAGGATTTGGTACCTCGTGCGCCTATCGTAACGGTAATGGGACACGTAGACCACGGTAAGACCTCGCTATTAGACTATATACGAAAAGAAAATGTGATAGCTGGCGAAAGTGGAGGTATCACTCAGCACATAGGTGCTTATGGGGTGAGACTTGAGAGCGGAGAGCGCATCACTTTCCTCGATACCCCAGGACACGAAGCCTTTACGGCGATGCGTGCTCGTGGTACTAAGGTTACCGATATTGCTATTATAGTGGTAGCTGCCGATGACGATGTGATGCCGCAAACTAAAGAGGCTATCAGCCACGCACAGGCAGCGGGTGTGCCTATCATCTTTGCTATCAACAAAATTGATAAACCTAACGCTAACCCTGACAAGATAAAAGAACGCTTGGCGGGTATGAACCTTTTAGTAGAAGAGTGGGGCGGTAAGATACAATCGCAAGACATTTCGGCTAAGAAAGGTATAGGCGTACAAGAATTGTTAGAAAAAGTGCTTTTGGAAGCTGAGGTACTTGAACTGAAAGCTAACCCTAATAAGGCGGCTATCGGTACCGTAGTGGAAGCGGCTCTTGATAAAGGACGCGGGTATGTATCGACCGTACTAGTAGAAAACGGTACGCTGCACGTAGGGGATTATGTGTTGGCGGGTACTAACTCGGGCAAAATACGCGCTATGCACGATGAGCGCGGCAAGAAAGTGAAAGAAGCAGGGCCTTCTACCCCTATCACTATTTTGGGCTTAGATGGCGCTCCGCAAGCGGGTGATAAATTCTATGTGTTTGAAGACGAAAAAGAAGCTAAACAGATAGTGGCTAAACGCGCACAACTACAGCGTGAACAGTCAGTACGCACTCAACGCCACATCACCTTAGATGAGATAGGTAGACGTATAGCTCTTGGTGACTTTAAGCAGCTGAACATCATTTTGAAAGGGGACGTAGATGGTTCGGTAGAAGCTCTTACCGATTCATTCCAAAAACTCTCTACCGAAGAGATACAAATCTCGATTATACACAAGGGAGTGGGTGCTATTACCGAATCGGATGTGCTCTTGGCTTCGGCTTCAGATGCTATCATCATAGGCTTCAACGTACGTCCGATGACAAACGCTCGTGCTTTGGCAGAGAAAGAATCGATAGATATACGTACTTACTCAATTATCTACGATGCTATCAACGACCTTAAAGACGCTATGGAGGGTATGTTATCGCCTGTATTTAAGGAAGAAGTAACCGGTACAGTAGAAATACGCGAGCTCTTCAAGATATCGAAAGTAGGTACGATAGCCGGCTGTATGGTGACTGACGGTAAGATATATCGCAATTCTAAAATTCGACTTATACGCGATAACGTAGTGATTTACACCGGAGAGTTGTCATCACTTAAACGCTTCAAAGACGATGTGAAGGAAGTGAGCAAAGGTTACGACTGCGGATTGCAAATTAAGAACTACAACGATATTCACGAAGGTGATGTGATAGAAGCCTACCAAGAAGTGGCAGTGAAGAAAAAACTGTAGTATAAAAATACCTAAATAATAAAGGCTGTACAAGTATTCGCTGTACAGCCTTTGTGTTTTTATGATAAAAAAACTTGCACTCTTGTCTTTCTTTTCTTAATTTTGCATTAGAAATTATAAAAGATTGAACTGTGAAACGGTTTGTTTTAATACTGCTTTTTTGGGTCTTGCTTCCCTTTGGGGCTATAGGGCAAAACGCTCCTATTGCTGAAGTTACCCAAGCGCCTGAAAAACACTATGCCATAGAGCAGGAGCCTAAAGTACAGTTAGAGAAGGAAAAAGGGAAATCAGACCTTGCAGATGATTATATCCGAGAACAGGAGAAAGAAAATAGTTTTATAACAAAAGTGATGCTACTTTTATTCTCAATAATAAGTTTTATCACTTACTTATTAGGGTATAGACCCCTTAAAAAGATAGTAAATGACCCTAACCTTTCTGTTTATCAAAAATATGTACAGCTAAAAGAAAACAACTCAATGTGGGGCTGTGTAGGCTGTTTATTTTCTATTTTATTTCCTCCTTTTCCGTTAGGTATAATTTATTTTTTAATGGTGAGAAGGCTCAGAAAGCAACAACTCTCTGCTATGGTATGTGAGAAGTGTGGAGAGAAAAACTCTCAGCAGGTTAGCAGACAAAATGAAGGAAGTGTTATAAACTATTTTTTTATCTGTCGTAAGTGTGGGCATATACATCAAGAAAGCATAAAAAAGGCTGTGCGTTCAAGTTCAAAAACAGATAGCAAATCGAGCAGAAAGGACGACTCGTATGGCAGCAGTAGTAGTTCGTACAACAGAAGTAGTAGTTCATATAATAAATCATACAGGAGTGGAGGAGGAGCTTCTACTAAATTTTGATTTTTAAAAACACACATAACCGATGGCAATCAGTTGTATCATAGTAGATGATGAACCAATGGCACTGCAGCTATTAGAAAGCTATGTGCTAAAAACTCCTTTTTTAGAGTTGGTGGGTAAATATACTAACGCAATAGATGTATTGCAATACTTCTATGAAGGTGGCGACGCTGAACTGATATATATGGACATACAGATGCCCGAACTAACAGGGCTCGAGCTCTCTAAAAAACTGCGCCCACACACGCGTATTATCTTTACCACTGCCTTTGACCAATATGCTATAGAGGGGTATAAAGTGAATGCCATAGGCTATTTGCTGAAGCCTTTTAATTACCTAGAGTTTTTAGAAACGGCAGAAAAGGCGATGTTATTGTCCTCAGTGCCTACGGAAAAGACGGCTACGCAGGATTATATGTTTGTAAAAGCCGATTATAAGCAAATAAAAGTGCCTTATAGCGATATTCTTTACATAGAAGGTCTTAAAGATTATGTAAAGATATACCTTACTACCCAACCACAGCCCTTGGTGACCCTACTGAGTTTGAAGAAATTAGAAGAGCAGCTGCCCGCAGAGCGGTTTATGCGTGTGCATCGCTCATTTATAGTCGCCTTAGACAAGGTGCAAGTGGTAGAACGTAGTCAGATAGTATTCGGCAACCAACGCATAACGATAGCCGATGCTAACAAAGAGGCTTTTTTGCAACGAGTGAGAATTAATTCAGAAAATTGATTTTGTATAACCAACAGAATAAAAGAAAGAAATAACTATGAACAAAAATACAGTATTAGGCTGGGCTGCCCTGTTAATGGTAGTCGTTGGCTTTATTCTTATAGGACTTGCTGCTTTCAAATACAACGAAATAGCAGGTTGGGGCTTTGGCACGGTAGGTATTGGCTTTTTTGCCATTGCGTGGGTGTTTAACGCTCTGAAAGGAAGAGTATAACAATTAACTGATTTGCCAATTAGCCAATTGGTAAAATCAAATAAATTAATAAAAATGAATATTCCAGAACAATTTCAAGTAAAGCCTTATAGGCAAGAAACGTATTTAATAAATGGCGAATTGAGGAAGTGGGAAGGAGAGTTTGCTAACATTTACTCCACTATTTCGTCTACAGAAGCCTATGCGCCTACGCTCTTGGGTAGTGTGCCTGCTTTGGGTGAGCAAGAAGCATTGGAAGCGCTTCATTCAGCTACCGATGCCTATAACAAAGGCAAGGGACTTTGGCCTACGATGAAAGTAAAAGACCGTATTGCGGTTATGCTTAAATTCGTAAAGCAAATGGAAAAGCAACGCGATGAGGTGGTAAAACTAATGATGTGGGAGATAGGCAAAAGCCTTGACGACTCGCGTAAGGAGTTTGACCGTACGGTAGAGTATATCTACGATACTATCAATGCTTATAAGGAGCTTGACAACCAGTCCTCTAAATTTGTGCAGCGCGATGGAGTGTATGCCCTTATTAGGCGAGGCCCTTTAGGGGTGGTACTTTGCTTAGGCCCCTATAACTATCCGCTTAATGAAACCTTTGCGCTTATCATTCCTGCCCTTATTATGGGGAATGCGGTTATCTTTAAGCCTGCTAAGCACGGTGTACTACTATTTACACCGCTTTTAGAAGCCTTTCAAAACTCTTTCCCTCGTGGCGTGATAAACATTCTCTACGGTCGTGGACGCTCAGTAGCACCCCCTATTATGCAGAGTGGCAAGGTAGATGTATTGGCACTAATAGGCAACAGCAAAACTGCTATTGCCCTACAAGACCAACACCCTAACAAAAACCGTCTGCGCCTTGTATTCGGGTTAGAAGCTAAGAACCCTGGGGTTATACTACCTGATGCTAACTTAGATTTGGCAGTAGATGAATGCGTAAAAGGAGCTCTCTCTTTCAACGGACAGCGTTGTACAGCCTTGAAAATACTATACGTACACGCCAAGATAAAAGATGAGTTTATCAAACGCTTTGCTGAAAAAGTAGATGCTCTTAAGTTTGGTAATCCTTGGGACGAAAAGGTGGCGCTTACGCCGCTACCTGAGGTAGAAAAACCAGCCTTTATACAAGAACTTATAGACGATGCTCTTGCTAAAGGAGCTACTATACAAAACAAGAAAGGTGGAGAACGCACTGATAACTTTATATTCCCTGCGGTACTCTATCCTGTATCGAAAGAGATGCGAGTGTATAACGAAGAGCAGTTTGGCCCCTTGGTGCCCGTTAAACCTTTTTCTAACATCAATGAGATTATTGATGAAATATCAGAGTCTAAATATGGGCAACAGATAAGTCTGTTTGGAGAAGACCCTCAAGAACTCTCGCCTCTTATTGATATGTTAGTGAATATGCTCTGTAGGGTAAATCTCAACAGCCTATGCCAAAGAGGCCCTGACGTATTCCCTTTCACAGGACGTAAAGACTCAGCAGTAGGTACTCTTAGTGTACACGATGCCTTGCGCTCTTTCTCTATTCGTACCTTTGTGTCATTCCAAAACAATGAGTATAACGACCGTATAGTAGAGAATCTCCTGCGCACAGGGGCTTCTAACTTTATCAATACAGATTTCATACTATAAACAAAAAAAGAGCGTTTTTACACGCTCTTTTTTTATTACATCATTTTTGTTTATTTCTTTATTAACCTAAGTAATTCGCCTATCCATAGCACTAAGCTAGTGGCGGCGATAATTAAGCACCAATCAGTTAGGAGTAAAGGGGTAACACTAAACATCGCTCCGCCAAAGGTAGTAATCACTACCTGACCAATAATAATAGCTGCTGCTATCATTATAAAACCTTGACTCTTCCCTATTTCGGCAAAGGCACTCCTGCCAGTGCGATAGGCTTTGGCATTGAACATATTCCAGAATTGAAGCATTACAAAGATAGAAAAGAAAAGCGAGAGCTCATAAGCTGATAATCCGTTTTCAAAACTTCCAAAGTGGAAGAAATTAGCGAAATAATCAGTGATACTAAACTGAGTGAGGCTTGTAATGTCTTCATTCTTAAAGTACTGTATAAATCCGAAGAGCAGTAATACAAACAGTCCGCCAACTCCGAAAATGCCACGTGCCATTTCTTTAGTGATAATGTTGGCTTTACGCTGACGCGGTGGGTCGTTCATCACACGCTGGCTTGGAGGTAGAGAAGCAAGGGCTAAGGCAGCAAAGGTATCCATTATGAGGTTTACCCATAGCATCTGAGTGACTGTTAGAGGCGATTGTACCCCTAAAAACGCTCCGAAAAGTACAATGATACAAGCTGCCACGTTTATTGTCATTTGGAAGAGGATAAACCGCTGAATATTTAGGTATAATGAGCGTCCCCACATTACAGCTTTTCCTATACTGCTGAATGAGTTGTCTAAGATAGTGATATCACTGGCTTCTTTGGCTACAGAAGTACCATCGCCCATAGAAAGTCCTACTTGAGCAGCTTTTAGGGCAGGGGCATCATTAGTGCCATCACCTGTTACGGCTACTACCTCGCCGCGCTGCTGTAGGAGGTTCACTAAGCGGGCTTTATCGAGCGGACGGGCGCGCGAAATAACACGTAGGTGAGGGATACGCTCTAATAATTCAGCATCATTCATCGCAGCAAATTCAGCTCCTGTGATGTGGTTGATATCGCTACAACTATCGTCCCAGAGTCTTATTTGGCGCGCTATTTCTTTAGCTGTACCAGAAGTATCGCCAGTTACTATCTTCACTTGTATGCCTGCGTGCATACACTCTTCTATAGCAGTAGGTACATCAGCTCGTACAGGGTCGGCAATAGCTGTGATACCGATAAACTGCAGTCCGTTGATTACTAACTTTCCGTTTTCTGAAATAATGGTTTTAGGGTCGTCAATTACCTTGTAAGCAAAGCCTATGGTGCGCATAGCTTGCTGTTGGTATTGCAATAGTTTGCCCTCGAAGTCAGTTTGTGAAATGGTTGAGCAGAACTCCCCGCCCTCGTGGCAGAAAGTCATCACTATTTCAGGGGCACCTTTTACATACAATATATTTTTACCCAAAGCTGCTGAGCGTACCAATGTTGCCATATATTTGCGCTCGGTAGAAAAAGTGAGTTGCTGTATTACTTCGCACTCCTCGCGTATGGGTAGGTAATTTATACCTTTGCTATAGAGCCAAAGCAATAAGGCACCTTCGGTAGGATTGCCCAATACGGTAGGCTTTTCTTGAGCTGAAAAATCTAAATAAGCAGTAGAGTTTACCGCCATTGATTCGGCAATGAGCTTTTCATCGGCAGAAGGATTGAAATAGGTTTCGTAGATGGTCATTTGGTTTTGGGTGAGGGTACCTGTTTTGTCGGTACAAATAACGGTAGCTGCCCCCATTGTTTCGCAAGCATGCATCTTGCGCACAAGGTTGTTAGTAGCCATCATTCGGCGCATACTGTATGCCAAGCTCAGGGTTACACTCATTGGGAGCCCCTCAGGGACGGCTACCACTACCACAGTGATAGCAATCATCACAGTATTAAGAAGATAACCACCGAAATCGACCCAATCGATAGCATTTAAGCTGTGCGATGGGTTATGAAAATAGAGGAACAAACGCCCTACTAATACTAAGGCAGCAATTGCGTAACCAATGCGGCTCATAAGGCTTGCTAGCTTGTGTAGCTGTTCGTCTAAAGGCGTTTTTACTGAACTGTCTATCTGCACGCCCTCGAACACTTTGCCGTATTCGGTGGCATCGCCTACTTTCTTCACTTCTATCACTCCGTGTCCATCGGCTACTGAGGTGCCCCTACACACATAGTTAGAGGGGTAAGTGGCTTCAGCCTCAAAGTCAGCGGGGTCAGTAGTTTTATGTACGAGAGGTTCTCCTGTAAGGGTTGATTCATTGATATGCAGTGAGATAGCCTCTAAAAGCTCTCCGTCAGCAGGCACTTCTTCGCCTATTTCTAAAAGTACAATATCGCCTACTACTATATCTTTTTTGAGCACTTGCGATACGCGTTCTTCGCGGATAACCTTGTAGTAAATATCGTCATTTACTTGGTTGAGTATTTCGAACTGCTTATTGGCTTTTACTTCAAAGTAGAAAGCTACTCCAGTAGCCAAGAAGATAGCAAAAAAGATACCTACTGGCTCTAAGAAAGCATCAAAACCTTCGCCTAAGGCAAAAAAATCATAAGCCGAGACACCAAAGGAGCAGGCTAATGCTACTAAGAGAATGAGAATAATAGGGTCGGACAGTTTTTCTAAAAACTGTTTCCAGAGGGGTACACCTGCTACTGATGAGAAGGAATTAGCCCCGTGTTGGGCACGACTTTCGAGTACTTGAGCCTCGGTAAGCCCTTTGTAATGATGTTTTGCCATAAATAATATTAGCTTTAATAGTAAGAGGACTAAAACCTAAATTTTAGTCCTCTCTTTTTTGTATAACATTTAAAATACAATATAACAATGAAGTGGAGTCGGAGAGAATCGAACTCTCGTCCAAATAAGTCATCAAAAGGCTTTCTACATACTTAGTTTTTGTTTGATTTTTGTCGCAAAGCTGACCAAAAACCGCCCACTTTGCGCTTAGCTTCTTAATAGTTAAGAACCGTTGGCAGAAGCGAACCGCAGGTTCAATGTTGACTTTTATGGTGCCTCTATACGAACCGCCGTCAACAAGGGCTTTTCAGAGACATCTCGCTTCCTTACCTTGTAAGGACTTAGCCAGCAGTCTTACTAAACTTCAGACTAGGCAGCAAGAGCGTAGTTATTCTCGCCATTTAAAAGTTTGAAATAGATATTATCGAGCATTCATTTCACAGCTCGGTATGCTTACCATTCAATGTCACCTACTGTCAAAACCGGTCGACCCCAAATGATTATTGGTTGTGCCTCACATAAAAACACGCTGCAAAGGTACGAAATATTTTTTAACTACCAAATTTTAGATTGTTAGTTTTTGGTCGTTAGAGGTTAGTTGTCTTTTGAGCTTCGTCTTTGGCTCTTGCTTTTATAAAGGCGGCTCGGCTTAGTGGTTCGTAGCTCTCGGCTTCGCCTAACATACGCTGACTATCGTTAGGCACTTTCCTAAAACTGTAGTTAGCCAGATGCCCCGTGCGGGTACACACGGCATGCACCTTAGTGACGTATTCGGCTGTCGCCATAAGGTAAGGCATAGGTCCAAAAGGTTTCCCTTTGTAGTCCATATCTAGTCCGGCAACTATTACTCGTACTCCTCTGTTAGCCAAATCATTGCACACATTTACTATCTCATCGTCAAAAAACTGAGCTTCGTCAATGCCTACTACATCGCAGCCGTCAGCAAGTAGCAAAATACTCGCCGCAGCCTCTACAGGTGTAGAAGGAATTTCAGTAGCATTGTGCGATACGATGTTAGTGTCATCATAACGCGTATCAAAAGAGGGTTTGAATATTTCTACTTTTTGCTTAGCAAACTGAGCGCGGCGCAATCGGCGTATAAGTTCTTCAGTTTTGCCTGAGAACATCGAGCCGCAGATAACCTCTATCCAGCCTACCTCTTCGTGATTATGTATGTTGTTTTCTAAGAACATTTTTTTAGAAAGTATAAAGTACACCTACCCCTAACAGCTGCTTGAACTGGGTGCGAGCACCATAGTGATGCGTCTGTCCTTGAGGGTCTTTGTACGAATAAAATTTTACATCATCGTCATATTTGAGGTGAATGCCCAAGCGCGCTTGCACATAGTTATTCACCTTTAGGCTTAGCCCTGTTTCCCAATCTATATCAATATTACCAAATTTCTCTAAGTAATCGCCATAGATAGTGAAGTTAGTGTTTAGGGTGATGTTATCCATCACTTTCTTCTCCCAACGACCTGAGGCTGAGAAACCTAACTCAGATATGGTCTTCTTGCCTTTCTCTACCCCGAAAGCACCTTCGTCAGATAGGCGTTTGTCTAACACCATAGTGGTTTTGAGGGTCATCGGTGATAAGAAAAGGTTGAAATTGATATGAGTAGGGGCGTATTCGGCACCCAAACCGAGTGTAAAATAAGCAGGGGCAAATAGTTTAGAGATAGCATCATCTACATTAGGGTATTTATACCCATTGCTGATTTGGGTAAGGAATTGCGCTCGTGCGGTGTAGTACCAAAACGAATGCGAACTACCGCGATAGCCAAATGAGGAGGTTAGCGATACCTTGTCGTCTGTTTTGCGCACTTCGCGTCCTTTTTGAGCGTTGATACCGTAGTTGATTTCTAAATCGTTGTCCCAAAAGAAAGTTTTTTCGTTATAGCGGCGGCGGAATTTGCCGTTCATAAGTCCTGAGATAGAGTTTTCGCCCCCTGCACTCCAGTTAGAGAAGGTTACTTCGCTCATATTCAGTGTTACTTGGTTGAACTTGAACCACTTTTCTTGTTCGCGTTTTACACGGTTGAAAGTGAATTTTAGCGCGTTAGGGTCTTGTAGCACTTGTATAGGAGTTGTTTTTACCGGAGCAGTACGCGTTTTGGCTTTGCGCACTTGCCCAAAAGCGGTAACAGTAGTAAGTAGGAGAACGATAATGATTTTTTTCATTGCTGCATCAGATTGCTGTTAGTTTTACCGCTGCAAAGGTATAAATAATTTGCCAATTAGCCAATTAGTCGATTAGCAAATGTGCCAATTTTCTTAAGGCAGCTACAGAGCCGTGAGGCATAAAAACATCGGGTAAAGTGATGATTTTTAGCGGAGTAGTGTAGTTATTAGCCACAGCAAATTCGCTTACCGCACTGCCTAAGCCTCCTATGCTACCTTCTTCGATAGTAACGACTTTTGGGTAGTGGGTGAATACGTGGTGCAGCAAAGCCTCGTCTATCGGTTTTAAGAAACGCATATCGTAGTGGGCGTACTGTTCTTGGGCTTCACTTTGGCGTATTTGTTCGGCTACAAGGTCGGCTATAGTGCCAATGCTGAGTACGGCTACTTCAGTACCTTCTTTTAGTTGGCACCCTTTGCCAAAAGGCAGTGCCTGAAAGGGTTTAGCCCAATCGGTTTGTGAGCAACGCCCACGTGGGTAGCGAATGGCGATGGGGTGGGGTAGGGACAGCTGAGCGGTGTAGAGCAGTTGCTGCAATTCGGTAGCATTGCGCGGTGACGCAATAATAAGATTAGGAATAGGACGCAAAAAAGCCATATCAAACACTCCGTGGTGGGTAGCTCCGTCTTCGCCTACCAGCCCAGCGCGGTCGATACAAAATACTACTGGTAGGTTTTGTAAAGCCACATCGTGTATGAGTTGGTCGTAAGCCCGCTGTAGAAAAGTAGAATAGACGATGCAGTAAGGTATAAACCCACGCGCTGCCCAGCCAGCCGCAAAGGTTACGGCGTGCTGTTCGGCTATGCCTACATCAAATACTCTATCGGGGAAAGCCTGCTGTAGAGGAAGCAAGCCGCTACCGCTGCTCATTGCTGGGGTAATAGCTATGATTTTAGGGTTTGAACGAGCTAATTCGGTAAGAGTTTGCCCTACTACTTCTTGATATTTAGCGGGTAGGGTAGGGGCTTCAGGAAGTGGCTCGCCTGTGGTCTTATCGAATAGAGTAGGTGAGTGGTAACGCACTTGCTCGGCTTCGGCTTTAGCAAACCCCTTACCTTTGGTGGTTACTACGTGCAGCAGTCGCACACCGCGCTCGTTTTTTTCAGCCTTTAAAGCCTCGATGAGAGCAGGTAAATCGTGTCCGTCAATAGTACCTTTGTACTTGATATGTAGGTCGCTGAAAAAAGTTTCGTCAGCCCCTTGTCGTAGAGAACTGAAGTAGTCTTTGAGAGCCCCTACCGTGGGGTCGATGGCCATAGCATTATCGTTGAGGATAATGAGCATATTGGCATCGGTAGTGCCTGCGTGGTTGAGGGCTTCAAACGCCATACCGCTTGCTATGGCTGCATCGCCAATTACAGCTATGTGTTGACGTTGGGTGTTACCCTCTAAAGCTGACGCAAGTGCCATCGCCAATACAGCAGAGAGCGAAGTAGAAGAGTGCCCTGTGCCGAAAGCATCGTACTGGCTTTCTTCGCGCTTAGGGAAGCCGCTGATGCCGCCCTGTTGCCGTATGTGCGCAAAGGCTTCGCTTCTGCCTGTCAGCAGTTTATGGGCATAACATTGGTGACCTACATCCCAGACAAGTATATCATCAGGAGTATCAAACACATAGTGCAGGGCGATAGTGAGTTCGACCACGCCTAAACTTGCCCCCAGATGACCGCCGTGCGCTGCGATAACCTCTATGATGCGGGTGCGCAACTGCTCGGCCAACGCTGGCAACTCTTCAACAGGTATGTGTTTTAAATTCTCCAAATTATTTTCTATTTACTAACTTCACTATCAGCATAATAAGCGCTCCCATAGCTACAAAAGCTAGTAGAGCAAAATACCAATAGGTAGTAAATAAGGCTTTGAGCACTACTGCAAATACTACCACGAAGAGGATAAGGGTGGCAACCTCATTGAGCATACGCAATTGCAGCGAGGTTAGGGTAGCCTGTCCTGCCTGTAGTCGCTTCATTATGCGCCACGAGTAGTAGTGATACCACAGCAGTATGCCTATGAATAGCAATTTGACGTGCATCCAGCCAAACAAAAAGTACGCCCAATCCATTAGGTAGAACATATAAATGCCTGTAAACGAAATAATTATAAGGGCAGGTACGGTGATGATGTTCCACAGGCGTTCCTCCATAAAGCTAAACTGTCGGTGCAATATAGAGCGTTCGGGTTCGTCTTTTTCTAAGGCTTCGGTATGGTAGATGAACAATCGCACCATATAGAAAATACCAGCGAAGTAACTCACCACAAAGATAATGTGTATCGCTTTTGTAATTGAAAATAAATCCATTATTAGTTGTTATTAATCCATTGAGCAAGAGCTTTTGCCCATAGCTCACTATCATTTAGACAAGGTATGAGTTTGAAGCTCTCGCCTCCGTTTTCGACAAAGGTTTTGCCGCCTACCATCTCTATCTCTTCTAAAGTCTCTACGCAGTCAGCAACAAAGGCAGGGGTGATAACGGCTAAGCGTTTCACTCCGCTCTGCGCAAGGGCTTTGATACGGTCGGAGGTGAAAGGGGTAAGCCATTTATCGGCACCTAAGCGTGACTGAAAAGAAATGGAGTATTTTCCTTCAGGTAACTGCAAGGCTTCTGCTAATAGGCGGGTAGTCTCGAAGCAGTGACTTCGGTAGCAATGCGCTCCTTCATCGGTATAAGCATCGCAACAGCTTTTGCCATCGACTATGTGCTTATGGGCGGGAGTAGGAGAGGTTTTGTACAGATGTCGCTCAGGCACTCCGTGATAAGAAAAAAGCAGATGGTCGTAGTGGTAATCGGCTAAGATAGGGCGTGTTACGCCTGCAAGCGCCTCGATGTATTCTTTGCGGTGAAAGAAAGGGGCGAACTTATGCAGCACCATTTGCGGGTAGTGCTCGTGTATGAGTTTTTCAGCTAAAACTTCTATGGTTTCGCTGGTCGCCATAGCGTATTGAGGGTATAGCGGTATGAGGAGTACTTCAGTAACCCCTTGCTGGTGTAAGGCAGCCAAGCCCTCGCTGATGCTGGGGTTGCCATAGCGCATTGCCATTACCACTGGTACTGACACTTGCGCTTGCACTTTGGCGGTTAAACGCTTGCTGATGACAATCAGCGGTGAGCCTTCATCCCACCATATTTTTTTATAGGCTTCGCTAGTTTTTGGTGGACGTACGTTGAGGATAATACCACGAACGATAAGATAGCGCAACCAGTATGGATAATCGATAACGCGCTCATCCATCAAAAACTCTTTTAAATATCGCTTGATGTCTTTGACCTCGAACGAATCGGGAGAGCCTAAATTTACAAGTAAAACTCCTTTTGGCATTTTAGTATATTAATAGCGGGCAAAGGTACAAATAATTTGTCAATTTGCTAATTTGTCAATTTACAAATCGGCAAATCGTCTCATTTCGTCTTTTGTTTTTCGTCTTTTGTGATTTTAATAATATTTTCGGCTAATTCTTCTTCGACATCGGCTTCGGGCTTGTCTTTTTCCATTTTGCCGTCTTTGCGTTTGCGAGCACTGACTGAAAGAATACAGCCTAAAGCTAAGCAGGTCATCCAAATGGAAGTACCCCCACTACTGATGAGCGGTAAGTTCTGTCCGGTGACAGGCATTAGCTCTACCGCTACCGCCATATTGATGATGGCTTGTAGCATTATCGGGATACCTAATCCTAAAGCTAATAGCTGTCCAAAGAGGGTGGCCGCCTGCTGGGAAATCACTACTAACCGAAATAGCAAAATAAAATAGAGTGCCATAATGAAAAGGGCGCCCATTGACCCGTATTCTTCGGTGATGATAGCGTAAATAAAGTCAGATGAACTCTGAGGGAGGAAGTTTTTCATAGTGCTCTTGCCAGGCCCTTGCCCTACAATGCCTCCTTTGGCAATTGCCATTTTGGAGAGTTCAACTTGGTATACCTCTTTTTTGTTTTCATCTTGGGCAAAATAGGAATCTATTCGGCTTTCCCAAGTGGAAAAACGGCTAGGAGCAAGGTCGGGGAAGGCTTTTGCAAACAAGAATAGAAGTCCGCCTAACGCTATGCCAATACCCGCAATATAGAGCAGATACTTAAACGGATATCCCCCCAAGAAAGCCAATAGCACCACCGAAAAGACGATGATAAGGGCTGTGGAGAGGTTGGCAAAGACCACTAAGGCAGTGATAACAGCCACTGGCATCCAGAGTGGGAGTAGGCTGTCTTTGAAGGAGATTTTCTTGTCGTGATTTTTAGCTAAAAAGGAGGCTACATAGACCATAAGCACTATGAGGGCAAAGGCAGAAGGCTGAAAAGAGAAGCCTAACACGTTAATCCACCGACTGGCGTTCGCCTCTTTGATAGTAGTGCCGGTAAAAATAGCCATAAGCAGTAGCCCTACAGATAGGAGAAGCCCTAACCTAGAGGCAGGGCGGAAAAAGCGATAGGGAATCTTATGTACAACAAAAGCAGTGGAGATACCCAAGCCTACAAAGAAAAAGTGCTTGAAGAAATAGCCTGCTGTGGTAGTGCCTGTGCGCACTACGTACTCGAGGTTGCTACTGGTGCTATACACCGCTAATGACGAGATGAAAGCAAAGATAACAATCAGCGCCCATAACGTCTTATCGCCTTTGATATTTTTGGCTATCCAATCAATCACAAACATTGGCGCGGGTATTAGAGTTTAGCTACGGCAGCTTTGAACTGGTCGCCACGGTCTTCATAACTTTTGAAAAGGTCGAAGCTCGCACAAGCAGGTGATAACAATACGGTGTCGCCAGCGGTAGCAAAGCGTTGCGCCATCTTTACAGCCTCTTCCATAGAACGGGTTTCTACCATATTGTCGATGACATTATAAAACGACTGTAATATAGGGGTATTGTCTACGCCTAAGCATACTATGGCTTTTACTTTCTGATGTACGTAAGGTAGCAGAGAGTTGTAGTCATTGCCTTTGTCTTGTCCGCCTACTATCCACACGATAGGGGTTTTGATAGTGTCTAAGGCAAAATACACTGAATTGACGTTGGTAGCCTTAGAATCGTTTATATAGGTTACGCCCTCAACGACTTTCACCTCTTCTAAGCGGTGAGCTGCCCCTTGGAACCCTTTGAGGCTTTCGCGTAGTGATGCGTTGCGGATGTTTACTAAGCGCGCCGCTACTGCTGCCGCCATAGTGTTTTTGATATTGTGTTTTCCTTTTAGGCTTATTTCTTCTACGTCTATTACAGTGGTTTGATTCTCTAACATAATATGTATTTTGTTGTCTTTTAAGAAAGCTCCTTCGCTCAGTTCTTTTTCGATTGAAAAACCTATACACTTAGGTTTTAGGGGGTGGGTGGCGAGCCAGTCGTTTATAACGGGGTCATCGGCATCGTAAATAAAGTAATCGTTGGCAGTTTGGTTCATAGCAATACGAAACTTAGAGGCTATGTAATTCTCAAACTTATAATCGTACCTATCTAAATGGTCGGGGGTGATGTTGAGCAACACGGCTATATGAGGTGCGAAATGCTCAATACCGTCTAACTGAAAGCTGCTGATTTCGAGCACATAATAAGGAGGATTGCTATGGGCTACCAGCTCGGCAAAGCTATAGCCTATATTGCCCCCCAAGCCTACTTCTAACCCTGCTTGTTTGAAAATGTGGTGGGTGAGTAGTGTGGTGGTGGTCTTGCCGTTGCTGCCGGTTATGGCTACAATGGTGCTTTGGGTATATTGGCTGGCGAACTCTATTTCGGAAATAATGGGTATGTGTTTTTCGCGTGCTTTTTTGATGATGTCGGCCTTATCGGGGATACCGGGGCTTTTCATTATGCAGTCGGCAGCGAGTATGCGGGCTTCGTCGTGAGAGCCTTCTTCGTAGTCGATGTTTTGGCGGGATAGGATGTCGCGGTATTGGGGTTTTAGGGCGCCTCTATCGGATAAGAAGACGCTCCAGCCCTTTTGTTTGGCTAAAATAGCGGTACCAACGCCGCTTTCGCCACCGCCTAATATTACTAAACGTTTCATTTTAATGGGTGTTTAGAGAACTTTTTGTTTGGGTTGCAAAATTACAAAATAAATAGGAATGCACAAATTTTTTATTTGGATTTAACATTGGGGGGGGAGACTGATGGGAAGGCTGGGAGGGCTGGGAAGGCTGGGAGGAATGGGAGGGCTGGGACAGGTGGGACAGGTGGGACAGGTGGGACAGGTGGGACTGGTGGGACAGGTGGGACTGGTGGGACTGGTGGGACTGGTGGGACTGGTGGGACTGGTGAGACGAGTGGGACAGGTGGGACG
>ERZ772979.180-NODE-180-length-51162-cov-17.170642_pt1 | contig 51162 bp, 52 predicted proteins | sample MGYA00511130_ERZ772979 | MGnify/ENA primary metagenome ERZ772979 (study PRJEB29015, sample SAMEA2738103) | human oral metagenome | biome: human oral; feature: human-associated habitat; material: saliva | place: China | collected 2186 ...
TAACGAAAAGCCTCTTGGAACCTATTATGTCATGACTGACCAATACCCTGATAAAATCACGGTCTTCAGTCTCTATGACTACATCACAGATAAAGATCTTTATGCTGACATTGAAACATGGCTAAACAAGAAAGGATAAAAATGGCCCTCACACGTATACAAATCCACGACCTACTCTATTTGGTTCGTGCCAGTAGCTTTGTGCCAGGCATGACCAAAGAAAAACAAGAAGCTTTAGAACTTAGTCTCACTCAAGAACTTCGTAATTTAGATAAACCAGAAAGGAGCCACACCCATGGGACAACGCCTCGTTATTAAAAACCGCATCGTCAACCCAATCACAAAGCATCAATCAGACGCCAATGTCATTTACTATCACTGGTCGGCATATACCGAAAGTAGCCTTATCGAACTAGAAGACTTCGTCACAAATTTAATGGACGCTTATGATAATCCCGATTTCCTAAAAGACTTGACGCCATCAGGGCAAAAGCTTTTTGACAAATACAAAAATAAGCAACTTATCGCTATTGAAAAAGAAGCCTTTTTCAACCTCATGACTTACTACAGCGTCAATGGTGTTAGTCGAGACGAAACCCTCAACGTCCTTCGTCTATGGACTACTGACCTAGATCATCCACTTGACCGCAACGCAGGACTTCTAGGCATCACCCCACAAGACCAAGAAGACATCCTTTTTTGGTCAGAAGGCACCCTTGTTGTCAATTGGGTTTTAGACGACCAAGGACGTCCTGACCTTGAAAAGACGACCTTTGATTTTAATGACCTTTTCTGGGACTGGACAATGAAAGAATACAACGAAGAACTAGAATATAACGACGATCTTACACCTTATGAAGACCTCCCCATTAACCCTTATCCAGTTACTAATATCCCACTCACTGAACTCAAAACCTACCAACAAACTATCGCCGAAGGCCCTCACGAATGGTTCGATGGTGACAACCACATTTACATGTTTATTGAATAATAGAAAGGAAACATATCTATGGGACAACGCCTCATTATCAATAACGATACACCTAAACTCGCCCTTAACAACATCTACTACCATTGGTCAGCGTATACCGAATCAGCCGTTTATGAGCTTAACCAGTTCATTACAAACCTAAAAAAAACTTACGCCAACCGCTCAGAAGAGTTCCTCAACACACTAACTCCAAAAGGTAAAGAACTTATCGAAAAACTAAACAGCCATCAATTATCTGAAGAAGAAACCATTGACCTTTTCAACCTCATGACCTATTACAGTGTCAGTGGTATCCATAAAGAACAAGCAGAAAGTCTAAACTATATCAAAACTTTTACAACAGACACCAACCGTGAAACCATCAATCGCAGTGAAGGTCTTTTGGCTATTTCTGAAAACGAACAAAACGAATTCTCTAGCTACGGCGAATACTATCTTATCGTTTCATGGATCTTTAATGACCAAGGCTATCCTGACTTTGAAAAAAGCACCTTTGATTTCTCAAATCTTTTTGAAATTATCGATGATGAAGACTATGAAGACTATTATTCAGACGGTACATCAAAAGAAGAGCTACCAACAAACCCTTATAAACTATCAAACATTCCATTGACCGATATTGGTGCCATCCAATTAGCTCTTGACAACGGTCCACACCATTTTAAAGACCAACATAACAACATTCTCACCTTCATCGAATAAAAGAAAGGAAACCTCATGACCACTTACTATGGTATTTTTGACAATCAAGCCTACGATTTAAGAAATGGCTTTGCCTCAACTGACTATGAACGTCTTGTTACTAACGTTGCCACTGACATCGTAAACGTCACAGACGATGACCACATCTTAAATCTCGTCGCTAATAAACAAACCATCGATTTAAAAACCGCCTGGGATATTTTAGAGGCGCATGATTTCAGTCTGGCTAAAATCCCACAATACGTTTATGAACTTCTTAAAAATAGTGACGACGTTGCTGTCGTATCTACTGAGAACAACTATTTCTGGCAAGGAAGTCTCTCAAAGGTAGAGCTTCTTGACAAACACTTAAATACTATTGAAACTTTTGACGAATAGAAAGGACACGCCCTCATGGCAAATTTATCTGACGCATCAGGTACCGTTACCCTAACCGTGCCCACTAAAAAAGACCTCAAAAACTTTCTTTTTCTCCACGCGCTTTCAGAAAGACATGCTGAATATCACACCATTATTATTGACAGATACGGCTTTGAGCCAACCCTTAAAGATTACAACTCTCTAGATGAAATCATTGAAGACGAAATGATCGAAGAAGATGAAACAGACACCTCTTATAAAGCCACCTTCTACTTTGCTGCCGTCGGACGCTGGTGTTTTGAAAACAATCTCAATTGGTTCTTTGACTGTCTTAAGACCGATTATGAAAAAGACTTCCTTAACGACCTCAAAGACAATCTCAAAGAAAAGACCATTACCGCTTTCTTTGACTTTGTAGACTCTGAACCAGGTTGTAATTTTATCACAGACCAGGAAGTTCTTGTTACCTACAAAAATGGCGAATCAAGTGTTGACGTTCAAAACAATTACACCTGCGACTATACCGTTCAAAACCTTCTTGATTACGACATCTATGGTCGCAACGAAATCGTCTCAGAAAAATGGCTCAACGAAAACTATGACCGTTTCGCAGACAGCTTTAAAACAAGCGACCCTGACTTTTATCACTTCTTAACCAGCCACAAAGACGACATCTACCCACATCTAACCGATGATGAATCCGTCTATGAGCTTGACGAATTTGATTACATGCTCGAAAACAACAACAATATCCCAAAATTTGACAACTAGAAAGGAAACCCTATGGCTAATCTCTCATGTGCGTCAGGGTATATGACCTTGACCACAGCAACCAAAGAAGATCTCAAAGACTTCATCTTCCTTCATGTTCTCTCAGAAAAAAACGCCTATTATGACACAACCATTGATGGTATCGAATTTCTTGAGCCAACCATTGAAGATTATGAATACCTAGATGTTCGTATCAATAAATACAAAGACGAAGAAATTATCACAGACAATAACTATCAAGTCACCTTTAGGTTTTATGCCAATGGTCGTTGGAACTTTGAAAACAACCTTGATTGGTTCTTTGACTGTCTTGAAAGAGACTATAACGATGACGCCATTAACGCTCTTAGAGACAACCTCAAAACCCAAACCATCAAAGCCTTCTTCGACTACACCGACTACGACGACGGTTGCGATTTCATCGTTGAACAAAAAATTTTATTGACCTACGATAAAGGCACCGTCACAAAAGACGTTCAAGAGTCTAGCGAAACGGCGTTTACCGTTGAAGCCCTTCTTGAAAAAGATATTTATGACAAATACGAAATTGTCTCAGAACGTTGGCTAAAAAAACACTACGATGACTTTGCCGATCACTGGCAAAATGAAGATTATGGCTTTGCAAATTTCCTAAGAAAACACAAAGACGACATCTATCCACATCTTACCAATAATGACCACGCTTACCTTACCGATTTTTTTGATACCATGCTTGAAAACAACGAAAACATTACCTTAAAGGAGGTCACACATGCCTAACGAACTCACCCCTGAAGAAAAAGATGCCAAACGTCAAGCCTTTTTAGCCCTTGACGTCAAAAACGAAGACTTTTCAAAACTTCCTGCCCAACAAACCCCACCACCTGGACTCAGTGATGAGGAATGGCAAAACATTGCGCGTGAACTTCTCTACCTCAACCAAAAACTCATGCGTGACGAATTGAGTCTAGACGACGGTAAAAAGATGACCGCCATCAACAGTCACATCAAGGCGACGCAAAAAAAATACAATGATTCCCTTAAGAAAACGGTTGAACAATACAAGACCGCTCTTGCCAATGCCTTAAAAGCTGTCGGTTATAACAATGTGGTTACCTTCATTGAAGAAAAAAATGCCGAACAACGCGCAGTTCAAAATGAACGCTTAACCCACAACCGACAAATGCTCCATGACGCTGTTGAATCTTCTCTTGAAAACTCGCCACACATCAAAAACAGTACCTTTAAAAACAGTCTTGAAACCTTGTTCCTTCAAGCCTTTCCTGACGTTAACTCAAAGGCCAAAAACAAAATGATTGAAGGCAATAAACTCATTGCCCTTCAAGCCGTTGTCAACCAAACCATGGCAACCGTTGACACGATTTTCAAAAACTATCCTGTCATCAATTTCCTACCACCCTTTAGTGAAACCATTCGCCAATTGTCAAACCTTGTTAGCACAACAAGCACCGATACCTCAAAAGTCAAAGACTGGCTAAAAGCTGACGAAGATACCATCATTGATCTCAAACTAAAAGAAAAAGCTAAAGACCCACTAAATGCTATTGCGCTTATCAAAACAGAATTAGAAAAAGCAAAAGACGCTGAAAGTGCCGAAACAGCACTCGCTCATATCGAGCGTATTCTTTTAAGCCGTAAATAAGCCAAACTTGTGATACAATAAAAGAAAAAACAAAAGAAAGTAGAGAAATCCATGTCAGAAGATATTTTCTCAAAAAAAGAAAACGCCTTTGATGCCTTACTTGAAGAATTCGGTGTTACAGAAGGTATTGAAGCTCCACCAGCAACAACAACCAATAACTTTGATGATTTGTTTAGTACAGAGCCACCAGCAGAATCTAAAAAAACAGAACCAACAGCGGAACCTAAAAAAGCCCCTAATTTTGATGACCTGCTAGCAGATATGCCAACAAAAACAAAAGAATCACCAAAAAGTAATGACCTTAACGTTCCAACAAAAGCAGAAGAATCGGAAACACCGTCTCTTTTTGATGACCTGTTAGCAGATGCCAAACCTGCAAAACCAAAAAAAGAGAAAAAAGAACCTGAACACATTCCTGATAAGTCTGAAGACTATCGTGTGCCAAACGACGTTCTTCACTTAAACAAGGTTCCAAAACCAGACAATTCTTGGGAAGCCGAAGCTGCAGATATCGTGGTTCCAGAAGTCAAACCAAAAGACACTAAAGGTGCTAACCCTACTAAAGGTGCTAATCCATTCGGAAACACAACACCAGTCGCCGCACCAACAAAAGGGGCTAACCCATTTGGAAATACTGCACCAACCAAGGGGACAACACCAGGTGCTGCACCAACAAAAGGCGCTAATCCAAGTGGAAACGCTACACCAACCAAGGGAGCAACACCAACAAAAGGAGCTAATCCATTTGGAAATACAGCACCAGCCAAGAATGCAACACCAACAAAAGGAGCCAATCCATTTGGTAACGCCACAAAAGGCGCTAATCCGTTTGATAACCCAACCAAAACGTCTGATAATTTCAACCCATTTATCAAACAAGAACTAGCTAAAGAAGCGCTTTGGACAAGTCCTGGCGAACTTGACTATGACCAATTAGCTGAAAAAATCGTTGAAAAACTCATTCAAAAAATTGCCCAAAAACTTACCTAAAGGAGGAACGTTTTCGTGACATCCCTTTTCAAAAAATTCACAAACGCTATCTTTGAAAAACCAACACAAGAGTTTTCAGAACCCCCTATTGTAATAGAACCGCCCATTGAAACAACACCACCTGAAGACCTTCCAAATGGCGTTCCTGAAGCTTACCAATTGTTTAATCAATTGCTCGCAAGCGACACCATCACCGTCCGTAACAAAGAGAATAGCATCTTTGGTAGTATTCCACTAAGCGTCACCTTAACAGAATCCAAAGAATCGATTCTTATTGCTTTAAGCTACAACACCAAAGACTTGCTCGAAAAAGTTAAAGATCACGACGATTACAAAGACCTGACCTTATCAAAAATTATTTTCAATGGTTACAGTGTCTTTCCTAGTGAGCTAGGACCAACAGAACACCCTGAAAACTACTTTGTTTATAAGCTAACCAATCGCATTCATCTATTCAACAGTGACAAAACCATCACAGCACCTGTTTATATTGAACTTGATTACGTGGAGACGACAAATAATACCGTAACCTTCCTTCTTGATAAAGAAGATTTGCGTCAGTACACTAATTGTTACCTGCCTGACGTCTTCACAACAACAGTCAATGCCCAAGCCACCAAGGTGACGCTTGAAGATAATCAGGTCACCCTACACACGCGCGTCATGCCTTACATTGACCTTCCAACAAGGGTTCTGACCCAATATGAAAACATCAACACACCTGTTATCAGTCACGTCGACATTCCTAGACAGATTATCGACTTTTCAAAAGCTTCTGATGACCATGTCGCACCTGTCTTAAAAGACCTTATTCTTGACCTTCCTGACGGCTTCACCTTGACTAACGATGACTACAAGGCTCATCAACTACACTTAGCCTTCACTAAAGAAACCAGTCTTAAAGGTGATATTATCGTAAGCTATTTGACAGCAACTAACCAAACAGACCAACGAGAAACAGTTATTCCATATCTCTTAGACATTACGCCAAAAGAGCCTAATGGTATCTTTAAGAAACAAGTCTTTGGTGACACCCAAATCCCTCTAATGACACCACTTGAAGACTTAATTCAAGAAGAAGAGTAAACACAACCTCAAGATCTGGAAGAACGGTCTTGAGGTCATAACCCATAAATATAGAAAGGAAATTTTTAATGTTCAACCCAGATCAGGAAGCCCTCGTCAACGCTCCCTTGACCAAAAAAGTCACAGGGATTGCAGGTGCAGGAACAGGTAAAACAACCACCGTCCTTGGCCGATGTGTCCGTGTCCTTAATGAATTTACCGTTGGTAATGTCATTCTTGTGACCTTTACACGCGCAGCGGCTAAAGACCTTAAAGAAAAATTGGCTGAAAAACTCACAGAACCTCAACTTAAACGTGTCAAAGTCGGTACCTTCCACAGTCTTATGGCTGATATCTTACGTAAAAAAGCCAGCCTCATGGGCTTTAATTCACGTTTCACTATTTTATCGCCAACCTCAACTAATACCCTTATTAGACAGATCATTGAAGCTGATGATGAGCTCATGACAACCATTTTACAAGATTACAAAAACGGAGAATATTACGACCCAAGTAACCCTAAAATGACAGGTAAAATCGCAGCCAGTGTCGCTGATAGCTTGTCTAAACTCATCAACCACGCCAATCCTGACGACTTGTTTAATGGTATTTATGACCTCAAAACCATTCGTTTTGTCGAAAAAGGCTCTCGTGGCATCAAAGTCCCAACCCTTCATGACATTTTCCGTCGTAGCCTTGAAAAAGCCCTGGAAAACCAAGTCATGACCTATGACCATATTCTCTTTCTCACCTATCTCTTAGGGCGAGAAGGTGGTCTAGAAGAATTTAAAGAAAGTGCAGCTTACATCTTTTGTGATGAGTATCAAGATACCAATGCCCTTCAAGATGCATTTGTGCGTTTTATCTCTGATGATAACCTAACCCTTATTGGTGATATTGACCAAGCCATTTATGCCTTTCGTGGCGGTCAATCAGACTTTATGATTAACCACGCTAACGAAGGCGATGTTGTCAACCTCCACATCAATTACAGGTCTTACCAACCGATTTTGGACGTTGCCAACAACATCATCAAAAACAACAATACTGGTCGAGACTTCCGCAGACCCCTTATTGCCGCTAAAGCCATTGACCAAGACTTTGAAGGCGTTCACCGTGTCCGTTCCAGTTCAACGGCCACCGAAACAACCTTCCTTGTAGAATCGGTTCAAAAGCTTCTTAACCGAGGGATTATGCCTAACGATATCGCTGTCCTTGTCCGTGATAGACGTCTTGTCGCCCCTATTAAAAAAGCCTTCCATCAAGCCAATGTCACCCTTAATGACCAAACCAAATTTGCAGATTTCATGAGTTCTGATGTCGTCAAAGACATGCTCAACTACCTTCAAGTTATGGTCAACCCAAAAGACTCCTTTGCCTTTTTGAACATCATCAACCGTCCAAAACGTGGTATTGGGATTAAATCAACCGAAAAACTGCTTAACAACGCCCGTGAAGAAGACATGAGTGTCATCGAATACCTCTTATCTGACCATATTTATGACCTCAGCCCAGCCCTTCAAAAAAACAGTCAAGACGTTCGTCGCATCTATCAAGAACTCCAACGTATCGCCCAAGACGATAACCGTACCTTAACAGACGTTGTCAATTTGATTTATCAAATTTCTGAATACGAACAATGGATTAACGATAAAAAAGACAATAAAACCGACAAAGAAAATATTCGTCTCCTTAAAGACATGGTTAAAGAATTTGATACCCGTTATGAACAAGATTATGCGCGTGGGACTCTTTATGACCGTGTCCTTGACTTTACCGATGAAATGTCCATTAAAGAAACCGCCAACATTGAAAATGTCGGTGTCCTTCTTACCACGGAACATTCTAGTAAAGGACTTGAGTGGGATTATGTCTTTGTCATTGGCATGGAACAAGGAACCTTCCCAAGTCAAATGGCCCTCCAAGAAGGAAACCTTGAAGACGAACGCAACCTTGCCTACGTTACCGTTACCCGTGCCCGTAAAATGCTCGTTATTTGTGAAGCCATGTACCGTCAAGGCTTTGAAGGAAAACTAGAACCCTCACAATTTATGCGAGAAGCCTACCTTAATGTTACATACGAAAATTATTAGAAAGAAGACCCTTATGCCAACATTCAATAAATCTACTGCCGAAGCCACCATCTCCCGTGCTGACCAATGTGGAAATCGCTTTTTTGCTATGATTGACCATACCAATAAAACATTTATCTGGGGCTGGTCAACCAGTTGCTTCATCTCCCCTTATTCAGCAGGTCTCATTACTAGCGAAAACACCACACAAAAAGCCGTTAGACTGCTTATCGAAAATTATCAAAACAACCCTGATTACACAGAAATTGCAACCCTAGAAGACTATAAAAATGCCATGAAAGGAGCCTAATCTCTTGATTTTTGCTAGCTTATCTTATTTAGGTTTAACGATAACTACAGCTATTTTGCTCTACCTTTTTGACAAACGACCATTAAAAAGCCTCACTCTAGGTCTCTTTCTCTTGGTTCCCTTTGTCTTTCAAATCATCGAACTCATTCCTCTGATTCAACACACCAAACAATACCCACTTATTTCCACTATTCCTAATCATAGCTTTAGTGCTTTAACAGAAACCCTCTCTTATAGTGGGACACTTATCGCTTTAGCTATTCTCATTACACTCGCTATTCTAAAAATTGAAAAATAGAAAGGAAACTCATGGTAACCACCTTTGACGATATCATGCGAAGACGCATTAAAGAACACCTCTTAAATGGTAGCCTTGACCAAGTTCAAGCTGCCAAAGACTTTTTAGGCTACTCTAATCAAGAATTTGGAGAATTTCTAAAACCGCTTTTAGAACAAGCTAAAGAAGAAATCCCAAAAAAAGAACAACCTAAAGAAGAACCACCAAAAAAAGAACTGCCAAAACTCCTAGAAGGAACGGTCATTGTTCAACCTGGCGGATACAGCATTATTGACGCCCAAAACCAAACCCTCCATGAAGGCGGTGTTAGCGAATACAAGACCATCGGCTTTGAGCACGGTGATCACATCCAATTTAAGAAAAATGACGGCATTCTTTACGACATTAAAACCCTTTATAATGCCGTCACTACTGGCGACATACCACCATTACATCTCTTTGAAAAGGCACTTGTTGAAACAGACTATAAAACAGGTGAACTCTATATCAAAAAAGACATTAATGGAAACACCTTAAAAGACGCAGGTTCAGAAATAGGACTTTTCTACCTTCGTCAATTAGCGGAAACCAAAAAAATCAAACATGGGGACATCGTTGACCTTATTATTAAAGATAATGGTTATCCTCACGTTCAATGGGTTCACCGTTATGATTACACCCAACCACAACCTAAAACGCTACCAACAAAAACCAAAAAGGCCACTCAAAAATCAGAAGACTCAAAATCCAATCTTGACTTTGACCTTACAGGAAAAACCATTGCTATCATAGGTCTTCCGCAAAACGTCCGTCAAAACCTTATCAAAAGTTTTGAAGATGAAAAACACATCAAAGCACTAAATATTGTTGACCACGACATCAACTACCAAACCTTTGTTACCCAATGTACCAAAGCCCTTAAAGACGTTGACGCCGTTGTCATCGCGAAAACTGGACTCAATCACGCCATGGCAGGTTACCTTGTTAATCTTCTAAAAGAAAATAACATCCCCTTTGCCTATGCTAATCAACCAAGTCTTGCGCGTGTTGAAATGGCCACCTACCGTGCCATCAACGGTCTAGCGGTTGATGAAATCAGTTACAATGGTGACTACCCAACGCTCTAAATTATTCAGCCCTATAACCTGAAATAAACGGTCATAGGGTTTTTAAACCTCAGTAGGCTACCGTGGGAGCTAACGCTCCCAAACGGCTTTTGTGCGGGCACAAGCCGACCTCACGGTCGTCTCGCCCGTGTCCCATGGTTTATGTTATGGGCGACGGACAGTCGTCCCGAAAAAAGAAAGGAAAACATCTTATGTTCTCAAAAAAACTCAATATCGACATTATCGAAAAAGACCCTAAAACCTATCATGTCGTTAAAAATCCAAATGAACCACCTCTTGCCATTACCGTCAGCAAAGACGATGCAATTGAATTCATTCTCACCTACGCCGATACCTACCTTAATCAAAAACTAGGTCTTGTTAAAGATCCCATTGGTCGTCATGACCATAACAATGATTATTATTCATATATTAGCTATGACGAAACATGGTACCGTCTTCACAAATTGATTAAAGGTGAGCTCAAAGAATTTCGTCACGCTACACTTGATGGTCTTATCAACAAAATTGAAAATCCGTCATCGCCAATTGAAAATTGGACAGAATACTGTATAAACGACATGATTACAACATATCAAACACGTCAAATTGCCGAAATCCTAAGTAACTGTACCTATCCTGTCTTTTTAACCGATGATGAAGACCGTATTGACGAGCTTACTGCAGAACAACAAGAATACCTTGAAGGTAAAACTGATTACGATTTGTCTATCGACATGACTGAAACAGACGACGGCTATAGCTTTGAACCTATCATCAATGGCAAATTGTTAAACGAAAATAACCTTAAAACCCTTGTCACAGACGACCAATTAATTGAAATCAACTATCACTTCAAACACGTCAAAAAAGCTATCCTTGATAGCTTAAAAGACATTCCAACCAAATAAGGAACCATTCATGACACTTTACACACAAGCCCTCACCTACGCTATCAATAACATTGATAACCTTTGCTACTACTTTGAAACAGAAATCGAAAAGCAACTTGAAAAGAAAACCCACTTAACTGATTGCACCTATTTTACCCTTTCTCTAAGTCTTGAAAACAGCCGATTCGTCCCTCACGTCATAAAATTAAGCGACACAGAATATCCAAGCATCTTCAACTACAATCGAATCATTCTCACAGAAGATTATCTAAGCAACATCAAAGGAGACCCCGACTACGCTTGGCAACTAAAAGAAAGTTTTCTAGAATCTTTAGACGAAATTAAAGATTACGACCAACAAGCTGATCAAGCAGACACTGACCAAAAAGGTATCATCATTACTCCTGAAACCACAGAAAGCATCGATACCATTCTAAAAAAACTTGGCCAAGACCCTAATGATATTGCTGAACAATATGCCAAAATTGACCACAACACCAATGAAAATGCACCGTCACTCGAATCATTGATTACCTATTATCAACTCGTTTTCAGTTTAGCCGCACCTGTCTTTATCTACAATCACTCTCTAGAAACGCTTAATAGCCTTCTACCAGAATTTAGTATTAGCTACAAAGGAGAATAAATTTATGTTAGACCTTAAAACCATCATTTTAAAAGACAACGCCACGCCAACAGGTAGCACCAGTTTCGCTGGTGAAACCCTAGAAGACTTTCTTCTTAGCATCAACGCCATGCCAAAACAACCCCTCAATGACGCTGACAAATGGCACATCGATAACCATCTTGTTCAAAATGGCATCAAACCAGTCTTTAACACTACTAAAAATGACGCCTTTATTGCCCTTTACAAACGCCTATTTGAACAAATGAACGCCTATTGCGAAGAGCGTGAGTTAACAGTCATCGACCATTGTCTTATAAAAGATAGCTGCCTCATCACAAACAAAGAAAACTATAAAGACGCCGAATCTATCGACTTTGACATCGAAGCCCCATCAGGAAGTTTCCTCGGTTGTTACGTCGATATAAAACCACTCACAACCAACTATGATACCATTGAAGACTATCTTCAAGAACAATTAAAAGTCATCATCAGCAATATCAAAGATAGAGCATATGACTTTAACGCTGATGAATCTTTTCGTGACCTTTGGTCAAACGACCCTTACATCACACCTTCTGAATTTCTTCGCCAACTTCAAAAAGACGAAGCATTCCTCCATGAATTTGCTAAACAGAAAGATTAACTATGAAATTCATCCAACTTTCTGAACACTCAGAACCAAAACCCTATATCTTAAAAGCTAACTACCCCTTAGAAACAAAAGCAACCTATTTTAAATCTAAAGACAACCTCATTGATAGTCCACAAACACAACTCTTAAGCTATTGTGTTGCTAATGGCTATCTATAAATAACAGAAAGGACACATTCCCATGGGGCTCTCCAAAAACGACAAATACGTTCCCGTTGACCATTTCAGAGACCGATTAGAACAACGTTATCAAACAACCGACTGGAAAAGCTTCATGGCACCTTGCTACCCAAAAATGGAAAAAGACGAGGCCATTACCAAACGATTCAACAAACCCTACATCGCCTATCGTCTCAACAAACCCATCACATACCGTGAACGAGAAATCTCGCCAATTATTGTTGTTAACGAAAATGACTACAAACTCGTCACCATTTATGAAAGTGCAGATAACATGGAAGACATTATCACTGATGAACTTCGAAAAACCGTCATTCAAGCCCACAATGCCTCTGCCTTTGAGCAAGATAGCATCGACACCTTAACAAACTTTGCCAACGCCCTTGATCAAGAGCATCAAGAGCTCATTGCCAGAAGTCGCTACAAATATGCGCAACAGGTCTTAAAAGAAAGCCAAGACACCTTCTTAGCCTTCTTTAATCTTCATAATCAAATTCTAACAGGTTTTCCAACCACTGAAAATCAAAAAGCCCTCGAAAACTTCAAAGGACTTAAAAAGAAACTCAACCAAATTCTCAGCTCTCTTGACTTGCCTGAGAATTTCTTTACATAAATTCCCTCATTTTTTTGATATAATAACAGTAAGCTACAGAAAGGAGGCACGCCTTATTTGCCAAATATAACCCTTTATTTAAATGATGTCAAAACCCATCAATTTGCCATTGATACCGATAACAAAACCGTCACAGTTCTGTATCACTTTGACTCACCCTTTACCAACCGTTTAGTCAAGCCTTCGAATTTTACCTATTCAGGACTTGAAAAAACCTTCAATCACTATATGGGCTATCACAACAAACCCCTGGCTGATTTACTTTTTGAAATCAAGCATATCGGTTTTTCAGCACCCATGCAACACAATTTAAAGGTGGTGTTAACGGACAATGAAACCTAAACACGCTACCCTAACCAACCACATCATCAGTCTTTCTGATGATTTTGGAAATACCAATATTGCAGGCATGCAACTTAAAGACAATGTCTTAATTGATGGCATCGCCCATTTTGTCAAACTCGATGACCTACGTCCTGACGTCAACGGTGTCTGGGAAAATGGCTTTAACAACCACTACTCAAGTGTCTCTGAAGCTATCACAGGAACCATTGCCAAACACATCAAAAATGCTAAAAATTTTGATTGTGTCGCCTATGACTTCATCAAAACAGACGACGGACGGACTGGAACCCTATCTAAAAACTTCCTACAACCTGGCGAAATGGAAGTCGCATTGGCCTACGGTAACCCAACCGACCGCCACTTCTATGAAGTCGGTGCCCTCACTAATATTGAAACCTTTGCCGAACAAATTGTTGACCGTCCAAGTAAAGAACGTTTCAACAATCTCATCAAGCTCTTTGAAAATTACGGTGTCACCCATGAACACGCGCATGACTTTCTTATTCAACAAGCCGCTTTTGACATCATGGTTGGAAACACTGACCGTTTAAACAACCCATCCAATTTTACAACCGCCCATAACATCAACACAGGCGAAACCCGCCTTGTCAATATGGACTATGGACGTACCCTTCCGCTTGATTGGTTTGATACCATGGAAGAAAAATACAAGATGGATTGGCTTGAAGAAGACGTCCCTGAAAATGCGCAAAACTTTAGACATAAAGATGATTCCATTCTTTCAGGACTCAAACGAAGTGACCAAATCGCCTTTTTAAAAGACGAGGGCTTTACAGGTTTTGACATCGATAAAGAAGCCTTGACCAAAGATTTAGACACCCTCAAAGACCTCTTTGAAGACACGCCTTTTAAAAACTTCGCAACCGTTAAAATTGAAAGTACTAAACACCTTATCAATCATCTTAGCGACGATTTTATCGTCAATCAAGATCAACAAATCGACGAAAGTCAATTTGACATCCCTAATCAACAGAAAGGAGCCATTTATGGCCTATAAAACTGACCTTATCAACCACGTTCAAACAATCCTTGGAGGAACTAAAAAAGACGCCGAACAAGCCGTAAACGCTGTTTTAACCGCTATTCAAGACGTTACCGTCAAAGAAGGAAAACTCCGTATCCAAAATCACGGATCTTATGAAATCCGACCTCAAAAAGCCCGTAAAGGTATTGACCCAAGTACCAAACAGCCCCTCATGCTTGACGCTTACAACCGTATCACCTTTAAAGCAGGACAAGGCTTTAAAGATGCCGCAAACGCCTAGAAAGTAATATTCAATGACTGAAACCATCAAAGAACACATTATAGCTATTAGTAATAGTTCCAATCCCAAAGACTATCACACCTTAGCTAAAACCATTAACACGAAACTTGGATACACTCTATTTGACACCGAAGAACACTTGGAAAGTCAATTTGCTATCCTTGCTCGCCTATTTGAAAGAGAGGTTTAATAATGTCAACCCTATTTCAAGATACCTTAAAAGACAGCATCGATAAACTCAATATCATTGCCGCTAAAAAAGGGGCTCTCGTTAAAACACAAACGCCCGTTGCCATTTTAAGCGCCACTTGCTATTTAGATAATGACAATGCCGTCGTTAGTTTCAACGCCTTTAAAGACGACCCAGAACTCTTAGTCACCCTCTTTAAAACAGCTCTCGACCAAAGTCCTGAACTCGCCTATTGGATGGGTCAATCTATCGCCAACCTTAACCAAGACAGCTACGACACCCTCTCACAAGGAGTCTTTGACGCTGAACAAGCTTTTAAGAAAGGAAATTAATTCATGTCAAAAGAATCTATCAAAGCCGTTAAAGAAGCTACTAAAAACCTCAAAGAAATCGCTGAAACCAAAAAAGACACCAACGTTAGTCTTTTCCAATTAAGTACCATTGAAACAAACGAAGGAAAAATCAACACTAACATCATTCGCTATATTGACGACATCGATGACTTTATCAATGCACTTAGTGCCATTTTAAACGACGACCCTGGCTTAGCCCATCTCGTTGGTCACGCTGTTGCCAACCTAACAGGCGACAGTGAAGACGCCTTCCAAGAAGGAATGGTCTATGAAAATGTTCAATTCGAAATGGAACAAATCACAGACATTGCCCTTCAACGTGCCTCTAAACAGATGACCAACGAAGACTATTTCAAAGAATTGGACAAAAAGAAAAAAGAATACAAAGAAATGGGTATGACCAAAGACCAAATCAAAGAACATATTAAAATCTTTGATGACGGTGTCACAGACGCTATGAAAGCCATCAAAGAAAGTTTTACTGAGGACTGATATGTCAACACCTGAACAACAAAAAAGCTACCACGTGGCTCAACAACTCATTCAAAATTTAGCCAGTCAAACAGGCGAATTCATGACCAATCCACCTGAAACAGCTCTTTTTGTCATCACAGGTTACCGTAAAAACGGTCAAACCATAAGCGCCTATACTAAAGGTGCTGATGACAGTCAAATCTTTATCGACATGTTCACAGCAGCCTGCGACCAATCCCCTGATTTAGCTTATGTTTTAGGTGAAGCGATTACTAACAGTAACACCATAGCTAAAGACGCCTTTAATCAAGGGGCCTCAGGAGGTGAGCGTTATTAGACTCTATAGTGACCGTCTCAGATATTTTTACGATATTGAGTGTTACGATAACCTGTTCATGATTGGTTTTCTAGACGCCAATGACGTTTATGAATGCCATTTCCTAGCCGAAGACCCCGAGCTCATTTATGAAGCAGGTCGACAGTATATGGACCGATTTCCTGAGCGCTTGGTTGTTCTTTACAACCTCGCCGAAGACATGTCTCTTCTCAAAAAACGCTTTGCCTTCACCATTCCACGTTTAGAAAAATCAATCACCGCTAAATTTTTAAACAAAGATGACAGACAAACGGAATCGGAAAACGACCAATACATTGGCTATAACATCTACCATTACGACTTACCACTTATTCAATTCGTTTTAAAAAACGAAATGTCAGGACGTCTCAATGTCTCTACCAAAAAGCTTCGTGAAATTTCTGACAAAATCATTGCCAACACCTTTAGAAGCAATGTCGAAGACTTCATGAAATGGGGTGGACAAGTCGATATTGCCCGTATCAACCAAAAACAAATGCAAAACGGTCGTGTCATCATGGGACTTAAAACCGCTGAAGGTATCCTAGGTGGTTCCATTGTAGAATCAGAATCCAACAAAACAGGACACTCAAAAAACCCTATTGCCGATTTCTTCTACCTCGGTAACGACCTTTACGCGACCCGTGACATCGCCTTTCCAGGTTTCCTTAAGGATAACTTGGAAATTCGTGAAGCCCTCTTTAAAGAATTCCCTTACCTCAAAGACACGCCTGTTCATTTGTCTTCAACCTCAACCGATATCGGTGTCCACGTAGTTAAACCACACGGCCAGCTTGAAGACATTCCTGTTGTTGATTTCATGTATCCAGCAGATCACATTGCCAAAGAATTTAACATTGAACAACAAGACATTTTGGAATACACCAAAAACTGGTACATTAAAAATGTCTACTACCGTATCAAAGACAAGAATCCAAAATACGCCCGTTACCACTTGGGTAAATTCATGTCCTTGTACAACTTCTACAAATCCTTTGCAGGTCGCAACTGGAACGACAATCCTGACCACATTGCCAAATATGGCATCCCTTGTGAAGAACGCAAAGCCCGTCGTGACCGTCTCAAAGAATACGGTACCTACCTCGCCTTTGTAGACGGTGACGGCAACGAAACCCGTTCCTGGATCAACGCCTCTTCAGGTGGTATTCACGGTCAAGACTACAATGATGAACAATTAACCTTTGACCGTAAAGTCATTAAAATTCTTAAAGACAAATACGGTAAATTCTCAAAAATTCCTGCAGATGTGGTTAAACTTCTCAATCAATGCGACAAAGAATTGTTTACCATGATTAAGGAACAATCTCGTGAAAAGACATCTTTCCCAGATCGTATGAATCACGAGGTGCCACAACTCGCTAAAATCACAGAATTTAGTGATGAGATTATCGACCCTGAAGACTTCTCACCTTTCTACACCAAGACCACAGGTCCTGAAGACGAACGTATCGAAGGCGCCGATAAACGCTACCTTAAGAGCCGTTACCGTTACACCTCTGTCGGTGAAGCCGTTCACCAAGACTTCACAGGGTATTACCCCGTTCGTGCGACACGTTTGCTATTGAAAAGATAGCACATTTACAAAAGTAAATAGAACTGATTATTTGAAGAGTAGAATGAAGGAATAACGCCCTGAAATGCTCTGTTTAATACTCCGAATAGCAACAACCTCGTGTAAAGATTGTTGTTATAAGCTCGGTGAAGTCGGGCGAGAGTCACCGAAACTCCAAATGGAGACGAAAACAAGATAAAAATATCTTGCGTGACCTATAGCTCGGAACTCTATAAAATATCTATGGTTAGAATGAACAATAGTTCTGACGAATTCCTGAATGTACGGGTCTATAGGTAGACTTGTTCGAAAGGACATGGCAACAAACGTTGCGTTTGTGCGGTAAAGTAAAATTGGACAGTATGAAATACCGTATGACATTAAAGGTGTCATCAAGCAAACAGGCTCAAAGGGAAAACCTAAGGATATATGTACAGATAAAATAATCGGAACGTGGAAAACTGATAATGTGGAGCTCTACACAAGCTATGAAGCATTCTGTTGAAAAACATAACAACAGTTTATATCAGTGAGAGCGCTGGCACAGTACCAATGACGCTAACGAAAGTTAGCTGAGGGATAGCCAGTAGTCAATACAAAAAGATAACAACGTAAGTCATTCAGATTCGAGTAAGACTAATAGAGATGTATATCTGCTAGAAAGGCAGGTGCATTGACTGAAATGACAAACACATTGAAACGACAAACATTACGTAATAACGAATATTACGGCACTCAAGAAATGTTCGATAGACTTTATGCACAAAGTCAAAACAATGAAAACTTCAAAAAACTATACGAATTAATAATCGATGAACGCAATATTCGATTAGCATATCGAAACATAAAACGAAATCAAGGTTCACTTATAATAGGAACTGATAACGCGACTATCGATAACATTGCTAAAAGAAAAGAAAATGAAATCATTGATAATGTTCGTGAACGTTTAAAAAATTATAAACCTAACAAAATACGAAGAATTGAAATACCTAAACCAGACGGTTCAAAACGTCCATTTGGTATACCAACAATCGAAGATCGTTTAATACAACAATGTATTAAACAAATATTAGAGCCAATCGTTGAAGCAAAGTTTCATCGACACAGTTACGGATTTCGTCCAAATCGAAGCATATCTCACGCTATGGCTCGAGTAATGCAACTTATAAATATCAATAAGCTTTATTATGTAGTTAATATCGACATAAAATCATTCTTTGATAATGTAAACCATTCAAAATTAAAAAAACAATTATGGTCAATAGGTATACGAGATAAAAAATTACTCTCGATTATCCATAAGATGTTAACTGCTGAAGTAGAAAACTACGGAATACTCAATAAAGGCTTACCACAAGGTGGGGTGTTATCACCACTATTAGCAAATATTGTATTAAACGAATTTGATTGGTGGATAAGCAGTCAATGGGAAACTTTTAAAAGTAGACACAATTACGACTTAACTCGTATAAAAAATGGACGTGAGTATATTGACAAAAGTGGTATGTATAGAGCATTACGAACTCAAAAGTTAAAAGAAGTTTTCATTGTTCGATATGCAGATGATTTTAAAATCTTTTGCCGTAACTACAAAGATGCTAAAAATATATACGAAGCCTCAAAGAAATGGCTATCAGAACGATTAAAATTAGAGGTAAATGAATCCAAATCTGGAATCACTAACCTAAAACGAAATAGTACTGAATTTCTAGGATTTCGTATCAAAGCTGTACCAAATAAAAATAAATATACAGCCAGAACATCTATGAGTGAAACAAGTAAAAAGAACGCAATCGCAAAATTAACCAACCAGTTGAAACGTATTCAAAAAAACCCACGTAGTACAGAAGTGTTTAAATTAAACGCCATCATACTAGGGTTACAGAATTACTACAAAAGAGCAACAATGGTATCTAAAGATTTTGCAGATATAGCATTTATAGTCGAAAGACGTTTACACAACCGATTCAAAAAGAATATAACAACTACTGGAAATACACCTAAAAATTTTCAAAAATTATATCCACATTGGAACACATATAAACCAATATTCCTATATGGCGTTAGAGTTTTCATCATATCTGATATAAAAATGGACATCCCAATTAAATTCCAACAAACAATTTCAAACTATACACGAGCTGGACGCAACCAAATTCATCAAAAACAAAAGGTTGCTGATAAAAACGTATTAGAATATCTAATCGCTAACCCGATACAAAATCAAAGTATCGAATATAACGATAATAGAATATCAAAATATATCGCTCAAAAAGGAAATTGCGCAGTAACAGGTTTACCACTACAGGTGGGGCAAATGGATTGTCATCATAAAAAACCTAAATTTATGGGTGGGACTGATAAATATCAGAATTTGACATTCATCTTAAGTGATGTTCATAAATTAATTCATGCTACAGATGAAAAAACTATCACAAAATACATTAGGAAATTAAAATTTGACGAACAAAGTAAACGTAAGATCAATGAATTACGAAAATTGGTAAACAACCAAATTATCGAATAGTATTGATGGAACGCCGTGTGAGGTGAAAGTCTCACGCACGGTGTGAAGCGGGGGAAAATCTAGAGATAACATCAAAAGATTACCTATCGCTATTTCTCATCATGACAGGTGCCTTCTATGACGGTAAGGGACGTGACGTTTACCGTGAAGTCTACAATAAACGTGTTGAAATCAAAAAGACCCTCAAGACACTTGAATACTTAAGTCCTGAATGGATCACCGCCAATAACAAACAAGAAGGTTACAAATTGATCCTTAATGCCGTATCAGGTGCCCTTGACGGAACCCTTATGACCAACATCAAGGCTAACAACAAGGGAATCAAGATGCGTATTATTGGGCAACTCCTTACCTACATCATGTCACAAGCCCTCGTTCTTGAAGGCGCAACCATGCCATCCTCAAATACCGATGGTGTCTACGCCTTTGACATGGACATTGAAGTCAACAAGAAAATCGTGGCTAAGGAATTGAAACCCTTCCACGTTGACATTGAACCAGAACCACTTTTCTTCATCTCAAAAGACACTAACAACCGTGTTGGTGCGAAACGTTCACAAGTAAGTAACTACAATCATGTAGTAAGCGACATTGTGGCGTAAGGTTACTAAACCTTATGATAACTGTTCAAACAAAGATAGAAATGACGGAGTAACGACCTGAAGCTATCTCAGTAATATTCCCAACTGCATAATCCAGGTATGGATTGATGTGGAAAGCAGGGTGAAATTAGCAAGGAGCAACCCGAAGTGCTGTAAAAACAGTAACCGAAAGCCACTTGGAGTAATAAACCAATTGGAACTGGAGCCTCTCTTGTGCGCTGTTAACCGACATGGTGAGAATGTGCGAAAAGCACTGACGAACTTCCGAATGTACGCCTCGTTAGTTGTGCGGGTCAGAAATGATCCGAAGTCTGAAAATAAGACTTGTCTAACGGTAGGGGATTATCCACGCGATGTACCTGCCTAACATTGTTACAGGCAATGGAGCTAGACACGGGGTATAGGAAGCACCTAAATCGGGGACGCAAGTCCTTAAACCAATAATAGTTTGAACGGAACGTTGGAAGCTGTTAACGTATCGGATTCGTACCGGTGCCGACAGGTAAAGTTGAATACGAAGACATAAGTATTCTTAATAACAGTGAAAGCAGTGGCACTAGCAATGACGATTTTGTAATGAAATCAGAGCAACAGCCACTAGTCTATTTAAAACTTAATTAATTTTCTACACTCACTTGATATGGATTCCGGTAAGACAAATAAGTCACCAAAATCAATAGAAAGTAGGTGATAGACCATAATAAACGAAACAAAAACGAACAATAAGTTACGACATGCTGAATACTACAATATGACGCAAACATTCGATAACTTATATGAACGTGCCACACAAAATCAAAACTTCAATAATTTGATAGATATCATCACGTCAACAAATAATATTCTTTTAGCATACCGCGAATTGAAAACAAAACTAGGTAGTAAATTCCCTGGATGTGACGGAGTAACTATCAAAGACCTTGAACATTTAAGTAATGATGAATTTCTATATGAAGTAAGAAAACGGTTTAACCATTACCGACCAAAAAAAGTCAAACGAAAAGTTAGACATAACCCAAACGGTGACAAAAAACCGATAGGCATCCCATCAATATGGGACCGCATTATTCAACAATGCATCTTACAAATACTAGAACCTATATGCGAAGCTAAATTCTATTCAAGAAGTTACGGTTTCAGACCAAATCGTAGTACCGAACATGCACTTGCTGACGCAATTAGCAAAATCAATCAAAACAACATGTACTATGCTGTAAAGATAAATATCAAAGACTTCTTTGATGACATTAATCATAATAAATTAATCAAACAGTTATGGTCATTAGGTATTCGAGATAAGAAACTACTCGCTATTTTGAAAGAAATGTTAAAAGCACCTATCCAACTGGAAAACAAAAAGACAATAAAACCGACTAATGGAACACCTCAAGGAGGAATACTGAGTCCACTATTAGCAAATATTTGTCTAAATGAATTTGATTGGTGGGTTGCTACACAATGGGAAATATTCAAACCAAAACATTGGAATCCTAAGATTATTGAAAATGGTCCATCAACACATGCAAAAGTTAGATATGCAATCACAAAACAAGGCGCAAGACTAAAACCAATGTTTCTTGTCCGATACGCTGATGACTTCGTTATCTTTACAGATACTGAGGAAAATGCATCCAAGATACTAGCAGCATGTCAAGACTGGATACAAACTCGTCTCTCATTAGAAATATCTCCAGAAAAAAGCACGATTGTTAACCTTAAAAAGAATTCAGTTGAGTTCCTTAGTTTTACAATCAAAGCCATTAAAAAAGGAAAATCTAAGAAACGAGGACAATCAGGAAATAAATACGTCGCAGAAACGCATGTATCTCCCAAAGCTATTGCACAAATCAAAAGATCATTACATAAACAAATCAAACGTATTCAAAAATCACAAAATTCTCAAAAGTGTATTCAAGAAATCGGTAAATACAATAGTATGATTATCGCTATTCATAATTATTACAAGATTGCAACACAAGTCAACGCTGACCTAAACGCTCTTGCAATGGATATCGAACGACGACAGTACAACCGATTCCCCAAAGCACCACCAAATGCAGAAAAAACAAATGGCTTTACAAAACATGGTAATTATGAGGGAAATGATAGAGGATATAATCCTTATCTTCAAAGTAAGATGATACGATACCTAATGAAATATCCAATACTCCCTATAGGCTATGTACAAACACGCAATCCCATGCGTAAAAATAAAGCTATTAACAAATATACTGCTCAAGGTCGCAAATTAATACACAAAAGTTTACCAGATATCACTGAATCTGAACTACGTTATCTTCGTGAAAACCCAATCATCAATAAACGGGCAACCATTGAATATAACGATAATCGAATTTCAAAATACGTTGCGCAAAAAGGTAAATGTGCTGTAACAGGCGTAAAATTAGATGTTGCAAACATGCATTGTCACCATAAGAATCCTTGGATTCTCACAAAAGATGATAGCTATAACAATTTAACCCTTATTTTACCAGACGTACACAAACTAATTCATGCAACAAATAAAAATACGATTAACAAATACATGACCATGTTACAATTGACAGCTTCACAAGTGACAAAGGTAAACCAATTACGTAAACTTGTCGGAAACGACAACATATAGTGGCTATATTTATAGTGAGTTTAGAAAATTATTAGAAATAGATGGAACGCCGTGTGCTGGGAAACTCGCATGCACGGTGTGGACTGGGGGAAAAGCTAGCGATAATATCAAACAGCTTACCTATCAGTATAGCTCGTTGACGGAAAAGTCGTATCCGCTAAAGGTGGTATGTTAACCTCATCAAATGGCCCAAGCATCACCCACAACCTAGCTCACCCAGCTATTGTTGAAGCTGCCCTTGTCAAATACCTTCAAAACCCTAACATTGTTAACCAAGAGCTCAATCCTGATCTTGGACGTAAAGCCTTCGTTGATTATGTGAAAGAAACCGACAAGGACAAACTTATTCACATGCTGTCTTGGACCATGCGTTCAACCAATGGTTCTTTCCTGATTGATGACCAAAACGTCATTCATAAAGGAACCAATCGTGCCTTCTTGACCAAAGACGGTGTCAAACTCACTCGTGTAGCCGTTAAGAAAGTCGATTGTGGTCAAAAACTCTTTGACCAAGCCAACCAATTAAACGGTACAGACCCTCTTGGTGATCCTGAAATCATTCGTCTTCTCAAAGAACAAGGCGAACTTGGTCTTGTTGAAAACGATGCCATTACCGTCAACGAATACGGTAGTCATATTGTTGAATACAAGGACGCTGAGAAGATTCCAACCGTACCTGCAGCGCAACCTACAAAAATCAACGGTCTTCCTGAAGATGCCCGCGTCACCTTCTTCAATGAAAGTCTCATGTCTATGACAGAAGACCAAAAAGACGAACTACTCGCAAGCATCGACTGGAACGCCTATCATCAAATGCTTATGGACTTTGCTGTCAAATGGCACAATGTCACCAAGCGTGACGCCTATGACCAACTCATGAGCCTCGCTTAAAGACCCTGGAATAATTGGGTCTTTTTAGCTTATTCTAAATTTTTAGAAAGGAAACTTAACATGCTCTACAAACGCAATCAGCCCCCTCTAGACACTAAAAAAGAACTCAAAAATGAATGGTTGAAATTATTTTATTATCTCCTTATCAGTTTAACAATCGTTGGCGTCTTCTATCTCATTGGTGTCACCATCGACGCTATTTGTCACCACTATAGTCATCAAATTAACTACCTTAAACAATTAGCTACCGATGAATTAACCATGCCTATACTAGCAGCCTTATTCACAAGCCTTATCATCTCCGTATCAGCACACTTTGTTGCCAAAAAAAGCCTAGAAACCTATGGTCAAACAGCCTATTTTATCAAAGAACGCAACCGTCTAAATAAAATCAAAGATCTTGTGAAAACAAGCCTTGCTAGTCTCTTTTGGTTAATCGTTGCACCCCTTAGTCAATACCTAACACTATCCATCATCAATGTTTTCATCTATCGTGCCAAACATTTAAATCAGCTTGCTTATACAGATGAACAACTCATCAAATTAATTAAACATATTTTTGTCACACAATCAGACATCCTTATTTTATTACCTTGCATTTATTTCTTTATATTGATGCATCATCTCAATAAAAGCGTTAAAGCCATTAGTCAATTAACGCCCGCCCAAGCCTTAACAAAAGCCGAAAATGATGAACGTACCTATGGCATCAATTTAGCCAAACGCTACCGTAGCGCCTCAACCAATCAAGATATCGTTCTTCTTCTTTGGATGTACGACCACGTCCACCCAAACGACTGGATTTGGTTAAACTACCAACAAACAGGCACCTACACCAAAGAACAATTTGAACGTTATTTAAGGAGCCTTCGCGCACACTTTATCAATAAAAAAGACTACCTCATCGATAACAAAAACCATCTTTCATATAGTGAACTTGAAAGAAAAGACTCCTATCAAAAAGCCTTAACATATCTCCCAAACTACCTTAACAATCAATCCTTCCATTTGGAACACATTGACAACTAGAAGACCCTGGAATAATTGGGTCTTTTTAGCTTATTCTAATTTTTAGAAAGGAAGCACACATGTCCCCTATTCAGCTTGAACTCTTAACCAATTGTAACGAAACCTTTACAACCAAAGACGCCTATGACGCCGTTACCGTCACTGATAAAAAACATTCCATCCGTGCCCGTATCTATGAAGGCATCGACAAAGGACTCTTTAAACAAGTCTCTCGTGGCGTCTATCAAATGGTTGACCGAAACGACAACAGCGTCCTTCTCGTCAATGGCGATGGTCGTGACCTCTCTATGCTCAAAGACCAATCTATCGACTGTCTTATTACCGACCACCCTTACGAAGACAAAGCCTCTAACAAAGGAGGAAACCGCTCCTTTGCTGATTATGATAGCTTTACTTATACCCAAAAAGACTTCTTTGAAAAAGCCCGTGTCCTAAAAAACGGTGCCTTTATGGTCGAATTTTTTGCCGAAGAAAATGCCAACAACTTTGACTACATCTATCAGTGTAAAAAAATGGCTCAAAACGCTGGACTAAACTATTACGCCACCGTTAACTGGCAAAAAGGTGATTTTGTTGCAAACACGGGACACAAAGCCAAAAATACCGAACAACTCGTCTTCTTCACTAAAGGTGAAGCCAGATGCCTCAAACCTGACGCCAAGAAAAACAAAGCAACAGCCTTAAGAAATCATATTGACATCACCAAAATGACTGCTCAAGACATTGAAAAAGAACTGGAAACAAGAAACCTCCCAAGACACTTCATGAAAGGCACGCGCAAGATGCTTCCAACCATCTTTAACGTAGCCAAAACCCCTAAAAAAGACACCATTCATCAAGCAGAAAAGCCTATTGCTCTTTTTGAAGAACTCTTAGACTATATTACACTTCCTGATGAACTGGTTCTAGACCAATTTGCAGGCTCAGCTAATCTTGGTCAAGCCCTGCTTAATAAACAACGTAACGGTCTTCTTATTGAAAAAGACTATGATACCTATAAAAAAGCCAAAGAACGCTTAAGCGCCTAAATAACCCAAAAAACGCCTACGGCATTTTTTGGGTCTGTCTTACGTTTTTCGCCTTGCGAAAAACGCGCTTGTGTGTGGCGAAAACGCGTCCCGCGTTTTCGTTTAGAAAGGAAAAAAACGCATGTTTACAAAAAAAGACATCACCTCAGAAATTAAACGCATCCCAAACAAAGACTTTCCAAAACGCTTTGAAAACATCTATAAAACCTACCATCAAAACAATTGCTATATCGTTGACGTTGCTCTTCTTGACCAAAGTAAAAACGCTAATACCTATCTCTTTAGGTATCTCCCACCAAAATACGAAGTTTTACTAAACGAGATGACATTAGACGTTTTTACAAACAAAACAGACGCTGAAGTCTATCTCAAAGGTTTTGCCAGAAAGCAACGCATCCCCGAACACCGTCTCACCATCAAAACCCATAGTCCTCTTGATTTAACCGTCTAGTCGTGGTAGACTAAAAAGAAAAAGGCGGTTTATTCTTATGAAAATGACCATCGGGAAACAAAAATTCCCACTTGCAATCTTACAACTTAACCGAGGCGAAACAGCTTATATTGAACGTGGCAGTATGGTTTTCCACTCGCCAGGCATCCAATTAAAAGCCCGTCTCAACGGCAGCGGTAAAGGGCTTGGAAAACTCGTCACAGCCCTTGGACGCAAAATGACGTCTGGTGAAAGTGCCTTGATTACAGAAGTTATCGCCAAAACCAACGGTTCCTTATCGGTTGCCCCAAATGTCCCAGGCGAAATCGCACTCCTTGATATCGGACAAGAACAATTCTATATCAATGACGGTGCCTTCTTAGCCATGAGTGGCGACGCTAGCTATCACATGAGTCTTCAAAAACTCAGCGGTATTTTTGGCGGTAATAGCTCAGGACTGTTCATTATGAAAACCAAAGGTCAAGGCCAAGTCCTCATCAATGCCTTTGGATCCATTGAAGCCGTTGATATCGATAGTGACGACATTATTATCGACAACCAACACGTCGTCGCTTGGTCAACATCCCTAGATTACCACATCACCCTCGATAATGGTCTTTTTAATTCAGGCTTAACAGGCGAAGGCATCGTCAACCACTTCAGCGGCACAGGACGCATCTATGTGCAAACCCTAAACATCGAAAGTCTCGCTAAAACCGTTGAACCTTACCTTATTCGCAAATAAGGTTTTAAGTCGCTTTTAGCGACTTTTTTTGTTAGACTAAAAGAAAAACGAAAGGACACAAACCCTATGTTTAAATTCCATATCCGTGGCGAAAATATCGCTGTCACTGACGCTATCCGTGACTACGCTGAAACTAAACTCAGCAAATTAGAAAAATATTTTTCTGAAGACGTAACGGTACACGTCACAGCTAAAGTTTATCCTAATAAGCAAGCCAAAGCTGAAGTGACCATTCCTAGCAAAGCGGTCACTCTTCGAGCTGAAGAAACGTCAGATAACTGGTATGCAAGCCTCGATTTGGTCGTCGATAAACTCGAACGTCAAATGCGTAAACACAAAACCAAGGTACAAAAGCGTAACCGTGTCAAAAAAACTCACGATAACTCAGACATCGATGATGAACCGTTTGCACGCATCAAAGACCTAGATATTGAGACCATGTCCCCTCAAGAGGCGAGTGATCAAATGGACTGTCTTGGACACGATTTCTTTATCTTTCTTAACGAAGATACCGCTCGTGTAAGCGTCGTTTATCGTCGCAAAGACGGTTCAACTGGTCTTCTAAACGCAAACTACGACAATCCATTCGCACCAGTCGGCAAAGAATTCTGGTAAGCATCATTAAGAGTCGCTTTTAGCGACTTTTTTTGCTATAATAAAAGAAAAGGCTTTAGGCCATAATAGAAAGGAATCCTTCATGAAACTCGCATTAGACATCGGTAACTCAAAGCTCAAAGGCGACATTCTAGCCGATGACAACACCCTTTTGCATCACATTTTCATGCCCTCAACCGTTATTCAAGTGGAAGAACAATACCACAACTATCCAGGTGGCGATGAATTTTACGTGCAAATCCTAGACAGTAAGCTTAATCACTATGACCTTCCCTTCGCCGTCGGTGACAACGCCATGGCTCGTCCTGGCTACCATCAATTTGACGTCACAGCATCAACCCCTAAAACAGACAACCAAATCGCAACCAGTCTTTTGTTTGGTGCTCTGGCAGAAGGTCTTATTGAAGCCAATGACTTTAATGACCAAAAACTAAAAGCAGCACTATCTGTTCCTATCATTGAATCAAACATCAATGGTCTTGTAGATGATTACCGTGAGAGTCTTATTGGCAATCACAAAATTCGTGTCTTCACCCCACAAGGAACCCATGACGTCACCTTTGCTATCACAGACGTTGAGATTCGTAGTGAAGGTGAAGCAGGCTTCTTTGGGCTCTTAGACCAAAACGACAAAGAATTTGCCCAAACCATGGACAATCTCTATGAAGCGTTAGGAGAAGATGAAAATCCTCTCTATACTTTCGCTGACTTTAACATTGTCGACATTGGCGACGGAACAACGGATATCGCTGTCTTTCGTGCCACTGAAAACGGCAGCAAATTCAATCCAAACTATTCTTACTCGGTTGAACGTGGTTATGGCTCACTCTTAGAAGAAGTGATTGCTAACGCCCAACGCAATGGTCAAGCCATTGAAAGCCGTAAAGACCTTCAAGCTATTATTGAAAAACCAAGCAAGAACAAACGCCGTGAAGCCTATCGTAAAGAACTCTTGTCTTACTACGAACCTGTCAAAGAACGCTTTATTGAAGACATCGTCTCAACCATTTTACGTTCCTTTGGTAAAAAAGGCTACATTGATGCCATTATCCTCTTAGGGGGTGGTTTTACCGCCCTTACAGGCTATGAACTTCTTTTTGACGACATCTTTATGACCGATGCTAGCCTCATGAAACGCATCGAAGAAGCCCTTGAAAAGAATAAAAAACAAGTTGGTCTCTTGTTTGGTGTGCCTCGTCCTTACGCTCAAACCATTAATGAACGTGGTCTCATGCAAGTCGTTACCAGCATGTAAAAGGAGAAGAAACAATGACATATCTTTTTTCAACCTATGCCAATAAATTCTCCCACGATCCTGAAAAACAAGAAATCTTAGCCAACAAGCACGAACTCTTTAAACAACTCGGCTTTCTGGGACACCACATGTCACAAACAGCCTTTAAACAACTCCACCATGATGGTGAATATCTTTTTATCGTTAATGACAAACGCTACAAAGTGAAAGTCCATTCCAAATAAAGTTTTTCCTTGCATACCACATAGGATATGCTATAATAGAATCAAGCTAAGGGAAAGAAAAACCAACTCCCCTTTAAGCTAACAAGGAAAAATAGTTTTCACTTGAGTCTCCTTTTAAAAAATGTTATACTAAGAGTACATCAAGGTAATCCTTGGTTGTTCTCTCTACCCTCTTGTCTGGAATAATGGCATTAGGGTAATATCACGACAATGGTGTCGTGAGAACGTTATCACAACGGTAAACCGGAATTATTTTTTAACGCTAGAAAGGAATTTCACCATGAATTCAAAAACTGTAACTTACACAACGCACACTTTTAACACAAACAACGTTTTCGTCCAACACTACAAAAACGATCAAAACCCAACTCGTCCAAACCATGTCTTGTACATGTATGTGACACCTGAAGAATTGGCAAACGTGCCTGAAAGCTTCTTCATGGTTAAAGAATTGGGTGAACAATCTAACCGTGTCGGAACACTTGTCTTCAAATACCTCCGCTTGGATCTTACAGGAAAACTTAAATTCCCTTCAAAAGATATCCCAGAAGCTTTTGCAGGTAAATTGACACGTGACACGGAACTTGACCAAGTCAAAACTGCGATTGTTAAACTTATTGAACAAAACCCAGAAGCTAAAATTCAATTTGAATTCCCAATGCAAGGAGCTTTCGCTAACGTCGAAACACCAAACGACCCATACGAAAACCAATACTTGCTTTACGATGTGGAACAATTCCCTGCGACCTTTGGCGCACCAACATGGTTCTTGAAACGTGGCGCTGAGTTCAAAGTAACAGCTAAAGCAGAATACTCTAAGAACTACGGTCGTAACTACTACCAAATCAGTATTGCAACAGATGCTGCCGCTGAAGATGCCTTTGCAACAGGTGCAACACGTGGTGCGGCTCCAAGTCTTGGTGGACACACAGCAACAGCTGACTTTAGCACTGACCTCGGTAGCGCTGACACAGAAGCAGCTCCTGTAAACGATTTGTCAGGATTGTTGTAATCTAAGAAAAAGACAGTTTCATCGCTGTCTTTTTTATTTGACTCAAGAGTCACTATTATTAAGAAAGGAAACACAACCATGGTCAATTTTAACCCTAATATCTACTATTCTAACGAAGCCAGTAAAGCCCAAGAACGTTATCGAAACGCCAAAAAAGAAACCGAAAGCTTCAGTCAACACGACCAAACAACCACAGCAACCTTAATTCTTGATCACTTTGATAGTGAAGAGAATAAAAGACTCAAAGACCTTCTTACATGCACTCGCAAGCAAGATGACACACTATCCATTGACGAGTACACAGCCTATGCAAACGCTCTTAAAAGCTATCAGACAAACCTACCAACCGCACTGTATAACATTATTAAAGAACAACCTACCTTTACGGTTGACCTTTTAAAGCTTCCTGATTATTTTACAAGCATCTGTCCAAATGCTCGCCTTATTACCATTTATGGAACACCTTATCTCGTTTCAGCGAACTGCCTGACCATTAATCAAACAAACGAACTCATGACCGTGGATGCCTCATCCTTACAAGTGAAGCAGACACATCTTAAAGAAGACCTAGACGCCGTTGAAAATTTCACAGAAGCCAGTCTTCAAAAAGACCTTGAAAACATTAATGCTTTAAAAGCACAAATGGAAGCACAAATCAAAGCCCTTTACGAAAAGCAAGCCCTTAAACAAGCCGAACTACAAGAAAAAATTGCAAAATACGAACACGACTTGTTCATCATGCGTACGGACTTAACGGCTTATGAATACCGCCAAGGGTTAGGTGTCAATGTAACGCCCATTCACACAGGCCAATTGGCACCACGAGAACAACCCCTTGTCCTTTATCAAAAGCTTATTTTTCTCGATGAAGACCTTCCTCGCTTTAAAGACCTTTATGATATCGACAGCCCAAGTCTTGAAACAGCCTTAAAAACCTCAGATGCCTTACTAGACCACCTTTGCCCAACAACTAAAGGCATCACCTTCTTAAAACAACGCAACAGCCAAGGATCTTATGAACTAAACAACACCGTCATGCGGTTTATCCAAAACAACATGCCAAATCACATTGGAATGCTCATTCGAAATGGTGAAAATGTTTGGTTAGGTTGGTTAGACGATAAAGATATCAAACTCAACGATGATTCCTTTAACTCAAAAGCCAGTCAAGAGACTCTGACCATCGACTTGTTAAAATCCCGTCACTACCTCAATAATATCCTTTTAGGTTTCCTCGAACGTGGCGATTATTTACAACTCGACCACACGGTAACAAATCTCTTTAATGACCCTGGCATTATCTTCTCAAATGCCGACAACCAACTCACAGATACCACCTATATCACACTCTCAGAGCTATTAGATAAGCTTAACCAGTACAATAGCCCAAATGACCCTATCTACCTCTTTAATAGTATTCGTGACAGCCGAACAAACCGTGGTTATGGAACGGATACCTATCGAGGACGTGGCGAAAACGGTCTATCCGACGGTGCCATCGTTCACAAAGGCTATCACCACATCAATGGCATTGACGTCATGAATGATTTAAAAGAACATAGTTATGTTCAAGCTAAAAAATACCCTTGGAGTACAAACAAAGTCAATCTTTATATCGAATCCGATGAATACATCAACCTCAAATTTTTAACAAGTGACCTTATTGACTATTATATCCAATCCAAACGCATCGGTAATCTCTCAAACACTGGCCGTTACGTCGACTATGTTCACATGTTACCTATTTTGTTTAAAATCAAGGACATTCTCATCAAACAAGAAAAAGAAGACCGCTTATACATTCCTGCTAAAGATTATAATCTTAATCTTTTAACAACTTTTAAAATCACCCACAATGTCCGTAACATCACAACCTTCCAAGCCAAACGCTACAGCAAATGGCTTACAGCCCTATCTGAAAAAGACCGTCAAAATTACGAGCAATTATTACTTATTAACAATCTTGACGCCTACGTCCCTAAAAAAGACTGCTACATCCTTTACTACAAAGAATATAAAAAGAAATACCGTTCTATTTCAAGTGTTACCAAAAAAGACATGGACGAATACGATAAAGACAAGGACGAATTCCTAACCTATCACTATGTCGAAACAGTCATCACCCCTTATGTCAATCCCTTTGACCGTTTAAAGACCTTTTCAAGCCTTAAAAAAGCCCAAGACTTTCTTAAAAACGAACCGATTTACCTTTATAACGACAACGATCCTTCCTGGGAAATTGCAAACCTAAACAATCCAAATACAATCACTGACTTTAAAACATTTCTTAGACGCTAGAAAGGAAACATCCCTATGATCACACCAAAAGACATCCAAAACCAACTTCTTAACGCCATCAAAAATGACCCATCCCTAGAAGACTTTGAAAAAGAAGCCTTCACCCAAGAAGCCCTCAGCTTTAAAACCACACCACCTGCTACCAACACGCGCGTGGCCCGTTACCATGACGCTAGCTACTACCTTGAAACCTTTATCTTAGATACCAATCACGTCCTCATCACAGATGGCGAAACCATTTATCTCACTCCTAAACAACGCTTCTTGAGTTTTCGTAAGCTCGACAAATTCATGAAAGCCTATGAAAAACAGCAACTCAAAACCTTTGACCTTGACGATACCTTTGTCATCACCGTTGACATGCGAAACGCTAAAACCGTCCTTAAAGACATGGACACACCTTTTGATACCTTCTTTAAAGAAGCCATGCAAGAGACAGCTAAAGCCCTTGCCACAGGTATTCCAGGCGTCCGTCTCGTCTACACGGGTAATGATGAAGTCCTTTTGTTCTTCAAACAAACAAGCCCTGATCAAAAACAACCCCTTTTCCACGGAAAAGAACAAAAACTAATCTCTGTAGCCAGCTCTATTGCAACCAACACCTTTAACAAGGCCCTCTTACAATCACCGACCTACAGCGATAAAGCCTTTACCGTACAATTCTTAGCCCAAGCCATCAAGCTAGCCCCACAAACGGAAAAAACCCTTGAATACCTCTGGTGGCACGTTAATAACGTCTCTATTTCATCAATTCACCGTTTTGCTAAACTCGTCATGCCTGATAGCCGTCTAGGTAACGCCAATATCCAAACCATCATGACCTTACTTGACGAACAAGGCCACTCATGGAAAGATGAAGTCGACCCACACTTCAAATATGGTACACTCTATTATAGTAGCGAAGCCAGCCATTGGCAAGACTGGCAAGAAGCGGACCCCAAAGACCTTGAAACCTTACAAGCCTGCCGCACCCGTAACAGTCTTAAGGAAACCAAAGCCTTTGACCAATTGGAGTACAAGGACTATGAGTGAATTTACTGTCGCTAAAATCCTCAAACAACTCGCCCTCATTCTTGAAGAAAACGATTTTGTCATCTACTACGATAAACGCTTTCCATCGATGAAACCACACATCAATAACAGTACACCTTACCTTTATCACAATTCTTTAGGACACATGCATCAGCCTTGTCTACAGTTCAGATTCCGTGATAAAGACAAGCAAATTGACTATGCCGTTCGTTATGATAAAAATTTCCCAAGGTCTTTAAAATATGACAAAACGCCCTATCCAAATCAAGCGCCTGTCTATATGTCCTTACCAACAGCCATCCATCTCTATCAAACCTATTCTGAAGACGAAGCTAAAGAACTGGCGATGACATGGTACAAAGACTTAATAAAAAAGCCTGTCGAAAAGACCATTAAAAGCAATAATGCGTTTACAGACCATTATGAAGACCTTGTTTTGACTAAATAATTAACAATAATTATGGTATAATAAAACTATCTCAGAAAGGAAATTACACATGCCCCTTATCAAAAAACTTCGCAGTGAAGACGACGTCCGAAATAATGCGGATACTATCCTTGGGTTTTCTGATGGCGAAGCAAACGTCAACCAAGGAACAGGACAAATCACAACCTTTAACCAACTTGGTTATTCAAATCACTCTCTCAAGTCCCACAAACCTGACGGTTGGTATATTCCTGACGACAAAGAAACAGCCATGATCCTTGAAGCTAAAGATCCAGGTTATGACCTTGACCGTCAAGAGTTCATTGATGAAGTTCTTAAAAATTGCGCGGTCCTAGCCACCACTCACCGAAACGTCATCGGTATCTTATATAACGGCAAAGAAACCAATATCTTTATCAATGGCGACCACATTCCTGAATTAAGTGGCAAACCCCTTGAACACAAGTCTTTTTACCTCAACTACATCAAAGACCAAACCCTTGATAAAAACGCCATCTACGCTATCACCCAACGCATCAACAACAACCTGCATTTCAAATTTGGCCTTACCGATTTACAGGACCGCATGATTTTTACCGCCTGCGCCCTTGTCGTTCAAAGCCGTGACCCTAAAGCCCTTGAAAGCGTTAAAGAAGCAGGTTACAAAACGATTCATAATCACATCAAGGACAAACTTGAAAACATTCTAGACCACGACCAATCCCGTCGTCGTAACAGTAAACTCCACATCTTGGTAGAAGAATACAGTAACGTTCGCATGTCTATCACTGAAAACCAACAAGCCATCAAGGAATTTATTGAAGACGTTATTGAAATTGGCGACATGATTAATTCTCGTCACTGGCGTGGCGAAGACGTCATGGGGATTTTCTTCAACGAATTTTCCCGTTATAAGAAGAAATCAGACGCAGGTCAAGTCTTTACACCCGATCACATTACCTCTCTCATGTACCGTCTTCTTGGCGTCCATCAAGACGACCATGTGCTTGATGCGACCTGCGGTAGTGGCGCCTTTCTGGTCAAAGCCATGGCCAACATGATGAAAGAAGCAGGTGGTGTCGCTACAGAAAAAGCCAAGAAAATCAAATCTGAACAGCTTTTTGGGATTGAACTCTATCGCAAAGTCTACGCCCTTGCCTGCGCTAATATGCTCATCCACAAGGACGGTAAAACCAACCTACGTCAAATGGACGCCATGAGTGAAGACGCTGCTGACTTTATCCGTGACAGCAAGATCACCAAAGTCCTCATGAATCCGCCTTATGAACGTAAATACGGCTGTATGAAAATTGTGACTAACGTTTTAGATAACGTCCCAACTGGCACCAAAGCCGCTTTCATTTTACCCAACACTAAACTGGATAAAGACGGTGGTAAGAAATTGCTCAAACACCACACGCTTGAGACCATCGTACGCTTACCATCTAAAACCTTTATCAATGTTGGTGTCGAAACGGCTATCTTTATTTTCACAGCAGGCCTTCCACACCCTAAACACAAGAAAATTCAAGGTTATTACATCCAAGAAGACGGTCTTGAAACCGTCAAAAACCAAGGGCGTCATGACATCAATGGACTCTGGGAAAATGACTACGAAGACTATTGGGTTGCAGCAATTGCTAACCATGAAGACGACCGCTACGACACCCATATCCCCATTGACCCAAATGAGCGTCTGTCCTATCCAGACCCTGAAGTACCGTTTGAGCTCAACATGGAAGATTTCATGAAAGTCGCTATGGACTATCACATGTTCGAAACAGGAACGGATATTGATGGCCTTAAAGAAACGATTGTCTTTAATGATCTCTATGGCTTAGAAAGTGAGGGTATTCTATGAAACATCCAGTAGATACAAGCCAGTGGGGTGAGTTTGTCGTCGGGGAATTGTTTGAACTAACAGGTATCAAACAAGTAAAAAGCCAACATCACGTTGTGGAAAATCCTGATGGAATTCCTTTTGTTGTCCAATCCAATAAAAATAATATGGTGAAAATGAAAGCGGATAAGCAATGGCTGCTTGATAATGATGAACCAGTTGTTGACGGAAATGCAATAGTATTGGGTGTCACGCTTCCCGTTGTATCATACCAACCGTATGAGTTCGGAGCGAGTCAAATCATCACCGCTCGTTCAGAACACCTTAATCAACTTCGTGGGTTGTTTATAGCGTCAATTATCAACTCGTTTGTTATTCCAAAATATTCATACGTTTACAAACCGGGCATTCAAAAATACAAACAAGACATCATCCCACTCCCCCTCAAGCCATCCGCAGACCCATCCAACTACAACAGTACCGACATTGATTGGGACTATATGGAAACGGTCATGGAACGCGTTACAGCACGCGCCAAAGAACGTCTCGCCAACTTGCCACAACCCACGGACAAGAAAAAGACGCCTGTTGATACGAGCAGCTGGGGTGAGTTTGTGGTTGGGGAATTGTTTGACAATATCACTCGCGGAACACACCTCAAAAAATCAGACCGAAAACCAGGACCAACACCATTGGTAACGGCAGGCTCTGAAAACCAAGGTATCGCTGAACATATTCTGGAAAACAAAGAACTCTTTGACGGAATTACTTTAACCATTGATATGTTCGGAAATGTCTTTGCTCGAAATTATCCATTTTATGCTGACGATAACATTCTCGTCTTGCAAACAAATGTTCACACATTCAAACAAATACAATTTATGGCAAGTTCATTAGCACACCTAGCTAACGAATATGGATATACAAATCAATTTCGCCAAAATACACTAAACAACACCACAGTCAAACTCCCCCTCAAACCGTCCACAGACCCGTCTAATTACACACAAGACGACATCGATTGGGACTACATGGAAGACTTCATGAAAACGATTGAAACTAAAGCTCATGAACGTCTCAAATCTCTTCAAAAATCTATTGTATAATCACTCCACTTGCGTTATAATAATCATATAAAAATACCCAATACATACACTCATTAGAGACGTTCTCTAATACATTAAAACAACTAGGTGTCAGGCTCAGAAAGTCTTCGAAAAAATAAGAAACTTTTTGCAGAAAGTAGCTTATAGGTCTGCTTTGTCTTCTATGATTTTATCAATGAAGACCCTCGCCGATAAAAATATACAATAACATATATTTTTATTTAGAACTATCCTGACTGGGTTGAAGATCGCTTTGGTGACGATATCCCTGATTGGGCGGAAGACCGTTGGGGAGACGATGATGACGATTAACCGTCATCTAAAACAATTTCATAACCGCACATTGAGGCGGACAATTCCCACCTTGTTTGAGCTCATCCCTTAAACAAGGTTTTTTTATCTTAAGTTAGAAAGGAAACCAACCCATGCAACATCTCATTTTAACCGATATCAAAACGGCTTTTCATTACTGCGGTCAAACGACACTTCTTCAACACGTTCTAGACTGTCGCCATCCAAACCTCGGCAGTCACTGCTTTTCAACACCTAACTCGTCCTGGGATAGCGTTGTTGCCTATGACAGTTATTTTGAAAACTACACGCCATTTGGCGCTACCACCGATACCAAACCAAAATTCAACCTTATTCATTTTGAAAGGAATCTCTTATGACACCAAGCCAACGCCTACTTTTTATGGACATGCTTCGTCCCAAAAACAAAACACCTTATATTTTCATCTTACTCATTCTAATAGCCATTGCCCTAACCATGTGGACCCATAACAACTATTTCGCATTCCTTTGGGGCGCTATACTTATCACATTCTTTTGTTATATGGTCATCCAAAACCTCAGAGACAGAAAAACCTATTGTCACAAACCGTTTAATAGCTACTACAGAGCCATCAAAAAAGGACGACGTATCTTCTTCCAAGCTACCCACGACAACAAACGTCTCAACCCTCTTAAATCTTACGCTATTATCGACGAAAATGAGGCCACCTACACCTTACAGGTTGATCACTACGATTGGCGCACCTACACAGCTACCGTCTTTAAAGCCGATGTCTTAGAAAATCCAAATCTTCTACCAGACATTGAAGAGAAAATGAGAAATCGCCCTGACTATTTTGACTTATAAAAAAACGCATGGAAAACATCCATGCGTTTAAGCGTAGCCCGAAGATCTACGCCCCCAGCCAATAACTAGTCTATCACAAACCTTTAAATAAATCAAATAGAAAGGAAACAGCTATGTCCAAAAACGACCAACGTATCTTTTTTGACCTCTTACGAGCCGAAGACAGTAAAATCCTCTACATCACCCTCACTTTTCTCATCAGCTTCATCCTTACAGCCATTTTTAAAACACAATTTCTTGAAATCACAACTTTCGCTCTCCTTGCTATCATCGCCATCTGGGCCATGAGCCAAGAACATAAGGACAAAAAGACCTACACCCACTTGCCCCTATCAAGCTACTACCAAATTATTAAAAAAGGACGTATCCTTTATTTTCAAGCTATTAATAACGACAAACGTCTCACGCCCCTTAAAGGCTATCGCATCACTAACGAAACCACAGATACCTACATTATTACCGTAGACTATCGTCGTCACCACAACCTCACAGCAATCGTTGCTAAAACAGACGTTATTGAAGACCCGACGCTCCTTCCACATATCGAAGAAAAAATGAAAACCATGCCAGACTTTTTTGGCCTTTAGAAAGGAAACACTACTCATGTCTACAATCCCCGAACAACTCAAAGCCGTCTACGACGACATGATGACACGCGCACAAACAGACGAAAATTTCCTACCGGTCTTTCGCGAAAATCGCAGACAACTTGAAAAAGCCTTCAGCGCCATCATCAAAGCTACCGAAGAACCATCTTTAGATACCGATGCCAAAACTTTGTCAAAAGAAGACCGCTATAAACTTCGCATCAGACAAGAACTTCAAAAAGCTAACTTAACACTTACAGGAAAATTTGACTTTGGTGACATCATGTTCCTTAAGGAATACCCACAATTCAATTTTACCTTCGACTTAAGATCAGATGGCACCATCAAAATCACCTGCGAATTTTCTAAATTAGACAATTATAAAAACTATAGCAAACACCTCGATAACGACGTCGTTATCACACTTGAACACAACACAGACTATAGTAGCTTTAATGTCCCCTTAAAAAACGAAATCATAACAAGTCTTGATAACCTCGCTACCAGCCTCCAAACCCTTATCGATAACATCCGTCCACTCGCTGACTGTTTTGATACCAACAACTAGAAAGAAAACGCCCGTATGTCCTATCTCACAGAAACTTACCAATCGTTTGAAGACTTCCGCAACTTCTTAACTGACAACAACTTTGAACTCCGCCACGTTACCATGAACACTGACAATAAGATTGAATACTATAAAAACGACGCCTATCACGGCTACATTGTTATCCAATATCCTGTTCAAAAACACATCGACCCCTTTATCAAACGTCCTAAAGGCCCATGCGTTCATTTTGAAATGATTATTCGAGAACCACTTTTCACAACCCTAAACAGTCCTGTTTTTCCACTTGAAGGACATTACGACATTATCCTAAACAAATTTAACATCTTTGATAAAATGATTAAAGCTATTCTGTAAGAAAGGAACCCCGCCCATGTACAACATCTACAACGACTCAAACGAACGCATTGCCGAAAACTTAACTGAAGACCAAGTGATCACATTCGCCAACGACGAATTTGCTGAAACCAATAACATAGACGACGCTATCGAGAACGACCAATTGTTCTACGACAACATCTATGACGCTAGAAAAAGTCTAGAAGCCTTTGGCTATACGATTAAATAAAAACTTGCAAGACCACTGCCTTTTTTGTTATACTTGAAGAAGATAACAAAAAAAGAAAGTAGGTCTTATTAATGAACCTTAAAAAATTAGCAACTTCTGGTGCTGCCCTTGTCGCTTTAACCGCACCTGCCTTTCTCGCCAGTCACGCGCACGCAGACACCAATCCTACCCTAAATAGTCCTGAATGGACAGGACTCCACACCGCTAACGACGGTGGTAGCAACGTGGCTTATGTCGACAAAGAAGGTTTGTCACAAACAGAAGTGGCACAAATCAAAAAACTCCTTCCTGACACTAAAGTCAAAGGGTGTTCGATTTACAAACTTGTTTACGAAAAAGATGCGACAACGCCTGCGACAACGTCTACAACGACATCGTCAACAGCCACACCATCTAGCACAAGTGCTCTACCAAAACCTGTTAAAAACTTTGTCGATAAAGTCCTTCCAAATACAGGGGATACGACAATTCAAGCTTACGGGACTTTGGCAGGACTTGGACTCTTAGCAGGTGCAAGCTTCTTAATCATCAAAAATAAAAAAGGACGTGCAACCCTTGTTGTTCTTCTTGCGGCAGGTGGCGCACTAGGTTTCAGCCTTTCAGCGAACGCTTATACAGGTAATGACCTAGCACCAAAAGCACTTATCGTTAAAGATAGCACCCTTGAGGCTCCTGAAATCAAAGGCTATCATTTTGTTGGTTATCTTGAATTAGAGCATGCGTGTCTCACACAACCAACGCCTACTAAACAAGAAGCGACTAAGACGGTTGAAAACACCATCAAAGACAAAGAAGACGCGCTTAAAAAAGCCGAAGACGCTTATCAAAAAGAACTCACCAAACGTGACAAAGCCCTTCTAGAAGCTAAAGACGCGGGTCAAAAAGAAATTGACAAGCTTACAAAAAGCTATGAACTTAAATTAGCGGATAAAGAAAAAGCGTGTCAAACGGCTAAAGAGGCTTATGAAAAAGCCCTTGCTGAAAAAGACAAAGCCCTTAATGACGCAAACAAATCTCATCAAGAAGACATCACGCGCATTAGTAACGACTATCAATCACGTCTTGATAACGCTACCAAAATCTTAGAATCAACCAAATCGTCTTATGAAACCCTTTTAGCTTCAAAAGACAAAGACGCTAAAGACCTTGAAGCAAACTATCAAAACAAGGTGACCGCTCTTGAAAAAGAGCTTCAAAACGCTCTTAATGACGCTAAAACAAAAGAAGACAACTATAAGACCCTTCTTGACCAAAAAGACAACGACTTAGCAACACTTAAGGACAACTACACCAAAGCCCTTGCTGAAAAAGACGCTAATCAAGAACAATTAACCAAACAATACCAAAGAGATCTTGAAACGCTTAAAAACAACTACAAGACAGAACTTGCTAATCATGAACAAGCACTCAAAGACGCTCAAAAAGCCTGTCAAGACAAACAAGCTCAAAAAGACAAAGAACGTCAAGACCTTGAAGCAAGCTATCAAAAACAAGTCAAAGACCTTGAAAACACCTACAAGACTGACCTTGCTAAAGAAAAAGAAGCGGCTCAAAAAGCAGAAAATGCCTACAACAACCTTCTTAAAGACAAAGAAGACGCTATCAACAAACTTGACAAGGCGCATCAAGACGAAATTGATGCCATCAACAAAACGCATCAAGACGAATTGACCAAACGTGATCAAAAAGCGCAAAACGCTAAAGAGGCTTATGACAAAGCCATCGCTAACAAAGACAAAGCCCTCGAAGACGCTAACAAAGCCCATCAAGACGCGCTTGCTAAACTTGAAAAAGACTATCAAGACAAACTCGCTCAAAAAGAAGCTGACGCTCAAAAAGCGCGTGAAGCCTGCCAAAAAGCCCACGCTGAAAAAGATGCCAAAATCGATAGCTTGACCAAAGAGTTGGCTAACAAAGATGACGCTGCTAAAAAAGCTGAAGAAGCCTACAAAAAACAATTGGCTGACAAAGACGCTGAATTAGCTAAAGAAAAATCACGCATTGTGGCCACACGTTTTGTTGACAAAGAAGGTAAAGACATCTTCCCTACAGAAATTAATGATGTCAAACCCGTACAAAGCAAACTCATCAAAACAGAATACAAAAACGGTCGTCCTACAACTGACGGAACAGGTTACATTCAAGACGAATATCAAACCTATGCTCGTTACAAAAACACAACTGTAGAAAATGGCGTCCAAATTCATCACTACGATGAAGATGTTATCGTTAGCGAAGGTACTGACCACTTGTAAAAAAACAGCCAATTGGCTGTTTTTTTGTTATACTAAAAGAAAAAAAGGAAATCTCATGACTAGCCTTAGCTTTACCTATACCCTGACCAATACCATTCAAAATGGTATCGATACAACCCAAATTGAACGTCACAAATACCTCCCTGATCATCATATTCTTAATTTATCACAAAAGCTTCCACGATTAGATAATGATTATAGTCAAAATCTCTTTAGCTATAGTCAAAATCTGTTCACCTATCTTGCTAAGGTAACGACACCCTATGTCTCAAAAACACATGCTAAACAATTAGCCAATATCTTAGACATTGACTTTTACGTAACAGAACTCACACCTGCAGGTGACGTTTGTACCTTATCATCAACAGACACCACTTATTACCTCTCATCAAACGGTATATGGGCGACACACAGTTATAACGTTTGGCACATCTATCGTGACGAAGAACCTATTCTTACCATTCTTCAAAATCCAAATCGTTACCTTTACAAAAATACCCTTTGTAACACCTTTGAAGACTTACTAACTCTTGTCTTAGCAGATACATTGACACCAAATGATACCGTCTTCTTTGACTGGTTCTATAAACCTAATCAAACTCTCTTACAAGCCTGTCAAGCTGCTAAAACCATCGCTGTTTTACATTCCAACTATCACGCACAAACAGACGGTCTTTTAGCAAATGATACGGATCATTTAACCAATCATCAGCTCTTTCATTTGCCGTTTGATACCATTGCCGTTACAAGCCCCTCTGAAAAAGAGGCTTTAGAAAAACACTTTCCTGACAAATCATTTATAGTCATCCCACCTAAAACAAACTTCTCAGATCGCTTCACAGGTAACCCCAAACCTTTCGCCCCTCGACACTTTGTCACTATTTCATCCTTAACAAAAGGTAAAAACTTAGAAGAACTGATTTACACCATTAGTTATTACAACAGTGCCTACAGAGAAATCTATAATCTAGAACCCATCTTCTTAGATATCTACGGTCAAGGCCCTGAAGATTATACCCTTCAAGAAGCCATTTCTAAAACCAAAATGGAAGACTACATCACGCTAAAAGGACAACTAAAGACTACCGATACCATTTCGCACTATAATGGTTATCTCTCAACCTCACGTTCCGAATGTTATGCCATTAGTCTCTTAGAGGCCCTTTCTCAAGGTCTACCCCTTGTTGGACTAGATGTTCCTATCGCTAACCAAAACTATATTCCACACACAGGCTATCTGGTTCCTGTTGATAAAGATTACAGTTTTTCTTACTTCGATTATGCTAAAGCCATCGATAACCTTATAACTAATCATAAAACCTTACAAGAACAAATCAAAGACTTTCTTAATCAGCCCCTTTATCACCCAAACGCCACAAAAAACGCTTATGAAAGGTTAACAAACCATGAGTAAACTTATTGAAAAAGTCGACAACCTTATTAAAACACACAATTTTGATAAAGTTCAAGACCCAAAACCCCTTTACCTTAATGAGTTAGACCTTCCTAAAAACGTCACCTTTACACATTTTGGAGACACCTTAACCCTCTATGACCACAAGGGCAATCCTTATGGCACCATCTATCGTTATACAAAAGAAGACCTTCCCATCTCAGCAGATACGTCTCTTTATGTCAAATACCTTGTCTTAATAGATGCTGACGCTAATGAGGCCCTTATTTATTACGACCCTAAAGGTAAAAAACGTTTTCTCTTAACGGAAGAAACACTAACCATTTATAATGATTATGCGCTTCCAAAAACCATCCTCTATTACGGAAAGGAAAACTCATGACAAAAGCAGACACCCTCTTTAAAGAAAACATCCAAACTATTTTAGACAAAGGTGTGTTCTCACAACAAGCCCGACCTAAATACCAAAACGGACAAACAGCCAACTCCAAATACATCACAGGAAGTTTTGCAACCTACAATTTAACAAAAGGCAACTTTCCTATCACAACCCTTCGTCCTATTCCTATTAAAAGTGCTATTAAAGAAATGCTTTGGATCTATCAAGACCAAAGCAACAGCCTAGACCTTTTAGAAAACAAGTACAAGGTCCGTTATTGGAACGCTTGGGAAGTACCTAACCACCCTGCTAACAATGGCGACAAACGTTCTATCGGTAAACGCTACGGAGCCATTGTTAAAAAACATGACATCATTAACAAGCTCCTCAAACAACTTGAAGACAATCCGTGGAACCGTCGCAATGTCATTTCTCTTTGGGATTATGAAGCCTTTGAAGAGAGTGACGGCCTTCTCCCCTGCGCCTTCCAAGTTATGTTTGATATCAGACAAGTAGATAATACCATCTATCTTGATGCTACCCTTACCCAACGCTCCAACGACATGCTCGTTGCCCATCACATTAATGCCATGCAATATGTGGCCCTACAACTCATGATCGCCAAACACTTTGGTTGGCGTCCTGGCAATTTCTACTACTTCGTCAATAATTTACACATCTATGACAACCAATTTGACCAAGCTAAAGAACTCCTTAAACGTACGCCATCAGCCCAAAACCCTCAACTCATCCTTGATGTTCCAGATAGCACCAATTTCTATGACATCACAGCCGATGATTTCAAACTCATTAACTACAACCCTGTCAAACCCCAATTGACGTTTGACCTTGCCATTTAAAGAAAGGAAAACCTATGGACACGACATATTACCATGAGCTAGAAAGAGGAAATTATGATTGCATTAACTGAAGGTCAATTGATTTATCTCGATATTATATTAAGCCTTGTCATTTTCATCCTTGCTATCTATATCATTGATAAATGGAGCAAAAAGGAAAAATACACGATTCGTGAAAAAATCGTTGTTCCGCTACTTGCTATCGCAACCATCTTTCTAATCAGCAATTCATTTATCACTGACTTGCGCCTAAACAATCCAGCCTTAACAACGACAACAAAAGTCATCTACAATGGCAAAAACGCTGATGATAGTACCCTTACGCAAGTTAAACACTCAGATAGCAACTATTATGACATTAAGCGTACCCATTATGCGCCAACAGACACACGCCTCGCATCAGCCTTAAAACAACCAATTACACATTACAATGAACTCATTCTAACGCGTCCCTCAAAAGAAACAGCTTATGACCGAGATTATGATATCCAAAAAGCTACCGTTAAAGGAAACGGTACAATTGTGTCAAAACTAACCTTAACCACTCACAAACGCATCTATAAAAATTCTTGGTCCATCTTTGCTCTTGTCGACAAAACCTATGAACTAACAGCCACCGTCTAAGGGCAAACGCCCTTAGACGTTTTTTTTGCAGGCTGTCTCGCCAACAACCCATAATTCTCAACTCCCCTTAGTTTTGGCTTGAAAAAACCAAAATAAAAGCCTATACTAAAAATAAGTAAACACATAGAAAGGACGTCTTACCAAATGTCTCACAAAACTTTTAAAACCCTCTCTGTTCTTGGTGTTGCTACCGTAGCAACAGGTGTCGCTACAAGCGTTCACGCTGAAGAAACACAAGCACCAACAGCGACAACCAACCAAACGACACAAACAGAAACAAGCGATCCTCAAAAAGCCTTTGACCAAGCCTCAAAAAACTATGACACGGCTAAAGCCAATGAAGCATCAGCTAAAAACACGCTTGACACGGCTAAAGAAACAGAAGTCAAAGCCCAAACAGAGGTAACTCTTGCCACAAAAGCAACGCAAGAAACTAAGCAAGTGGTTACAGACACACGAAATGCTCAAGAAACAGCTCAAAAAGACCTTGATACCGCTAACCAATCTTTAGCTAACGCTCAAGCGACCCTTGATAAAGAAGCAAACGCTAATCCAACAGCCGACCGTGATCTCACACAAGCTGAAAATGCCTTAACAAACGCTCAAGAAAAAGACAAAACCGCACAAAATCATCTTACTCAAGCTGAACAAGACGTCGCTAAAGCCGAAGAATCAACCGCACAAGCTCAAACAGCTGTTGATACCGCACAAATGGAACACGACAAGGCTCAAGAAACCCTTGCACAAACACGTGCTCAAGTCGCTGACGCTAAAGCTGACCAAACAGACGCTCAAACAAATCTCATAGACACCCAAACAAAAGTCGACCAATCCCTTGCTAAACTTCAAAAAGCCGTTGATGAGGCTTCTGACACCGTTTCACGTACTGAAAAACGCGTCATTACAAGCGTCGACGCCCTTAATTACATGCGTGGTAATGAAAAGCCTGACTATACAGGCAAAGACGATACAGGTAACCATGAAATTGTCACCAACACGGGTAAAGAAACCGTTGACCTCGCATTGACTCCTGAACAAGAAGCGGCATTTCGTCAAACAGGCATCATCACCTATACGCCTAATGCCAAGAAAATCACCGAATACATGGTTGACTACATTAATCGTCTTCGTGACCTCAATGGTATCCAAGGCCATCTAACAGTAGGTGACGCTTATCTCCTAGAAACAGCCTATCTTCGTGCCAAAGAAAATGATGACCATGACCTTACCACCCACGTTTCTAAAATCAAGCGCCCACACCACAACGAAGTCGCCAAAGGAACTATCTACCGTTTCCGCAGTGACTTTGACTTCCAAAATCATATTGTTCTTTCTGACCAACAAATGGCCTATATGGAATTGTCGCAATGGTTCTCAGATTACGCTAACGCTCTTGAAAGTAACGACGGTAACATCGCCTTTGGTCACCGTAACGCCCTCTTGTTCACTAAAAAAGACTTCGCTTACGGCTATGCCCAAAAAGATAAACCAAAGAAAGACTATGAAACCGACAACGGTCAAGCTGTAGGTATCTCAAGTTCAGGCGCTATCAATCGCGACGAAAAAGACAAGGTCACTTATGAAAGAGGTACCGACGGTCGTCTTTACCAATACTTTAACGGTAAACGTATCAACTTCCTTCCTAACATCACCTTTAACTATGTCCTTAATGACGTGATCACAGAACCATCTAACGAAAAAGCTAACGCTCAAAAACGTCTTGATGACTACAAAACTATTGCAGAAAAAGACCTGGCAAACGCCAAAGACGCTCTTAATAAGGCAACTAGTCATCTAAATGCTGTTCAAGCAGACGCTCAAAAAGCAGAAATCGCTTATACAAAAGCTAAAGAAACCCTTGACGCTCGTCAAAAAGACCTCGTTACTCGTCAAAACGCTCTTCTTGATGCCAAAACCCGTCTTGTCGACGCTAAAGCTGACGCCACCTATACAACACAAGAACTTAAAAAAGCTGAAAACCAACTCCTACAAGCTAAAGCCAAACACGCAGACCTCACACAAGCCAAGTTAGCTGTCAATAAGGCCACACAAGCCGTTGAAAAGGCTAAAGAAACTTTAGCTATCCGTACCAAAGCGCTTGAAAAAGCTAAACAAGCACTTACGGATGCAAACACAAGACTTGCCAAAGCTAAAGAAGCTAACCAAAAAGCAATGGCCAAACGCCAAACCGCTGAAAAAGCCTACCAAAACGCTCAAGCAAAAACCAAAGAAGCGGCTAAAGCCTACGGTCACGCACAAGCCCAATTAGCCCTTCAACCAACCAAGCCAACAGACAAGCCTTCCGACAAACCTGCAGACAAGCCAACTGACAAGCCTGCTGACAACCCAGCGGACACGCCAGACAAACCTGCCGACAAACCTGCCGACAACCCAACAAACACGCCAGATAAACCTGCCGACAAACCTGACAAATCTGACAAACCATCAGAAACACCAGACAAACCAGCTGACAAACCAAGTAATAGTACATCTATCGATAAGCCAAACTGGTTGAAACCTGAAAAACTCGCTCAACAAGGTCCAATCAATAAACCATCACCTGCCCTTCCTTACATGCCAAAACATGACCGTAAAACCCTTCCACAAACAGGTGACCATACAAGCCTTCTTACCCTCTTTGGTGCCCTTTTACTGTCAGCTAGTCTTCTTATCTTTAAAAAAGACAAAAACAAAGCCTAATCAAAAAGAAATGACGTCAAAACAACGTCGTTTCTTTTTTAGGTTTTCCGATAAGCTAACGCTTATCGGTTTTTCTTGCGGGCTGTCTCGCTAACGCTCGCCCCCGAACCCATGTTTTCGGTTATGGAAAAACAATTGTTTATCCATAGCAAACCACACCGCGTAACGATGCTAACGCTCGCTACGCCTTTCTTGCGGGCTGTCGCGCTAACGCTTGCCCCCGAGCCCATGGTTTAGGTTATGGAAAAATCAATCATTTCCAATTGTCAACATCTTTGTCCGCAAAAAGACTGGACAGAGCGCTCTTAATTAGATAAACTAATTTTGTATAAAGACATGAAAGGATAACAACACTATGTCAAAATCAAAAACATTTAAAACTCTCTCACTTACAGGTGCCGCTCTTGCCGCATCTACTTTCGTCACTGTTGCTCACGCTGATGACGTTGCTACACCTGTTGTAAACGCAGACGCAACCACTAGCCAAGCGACAAACACGCAAACCACAAGCCTTGCACAAGCGGAACAAAACGTTGCCGTTACGTCAAGCGATCTCGCTGTCGCTACGGAAGCTGTTACAAATTCTGAACAAACGCTTGCAACAACAGAACAAGCAACAGCGCGTGCAGAAATCGCTGTCACAAAAGCTGAACAAGAACTTAGCACTAACACCCAAGACATCGCACAAGCCACTGACATGGTTAAAGCAACCACTGTTGAAGCAGGCTTTGCTGACGCAGCCGTAGACACGGCTAAAGAAGCCCTCAATCAAGCTGGCGGTCAAGACCTCGCTGACGCTTCAAACGCTCTTTCTGACGCTAACAAAACCGTTTCTGACGCTCAAGACGCCCAAACAAAAGCACAAGCTGACGTTGACGCTCAAGAAGCTGTTGTGACACGTACCAATGACGAACGCGTCAACAGCGAAACAGACCTTGCAACCGCTCAAGATAATGTTACCATCAAAACAAACGAAGTAGCCTCTGCTAAAGACGCTCTTGTGGGCGCCAACCAAGCTATTCAAGACAAAGAAGCTCAAATCAAAACAACCTTGGCAGACTACGACGCTAAAATCAAAGAAGCGGCACGTTCTAAAGAAACCAAAGTTGTCACAGAAACGCGTACCATTGACCCTGTTACTAGCTACGAAAACGAGACCAAAGACACGCGCAACGACGTTGCAAGCATCATCCTTGCAGACGGAGAACGTCAAACAACCCTCAATATTCCTAAAGACCACGTTGAAAACGATGGTGGTTTCACAGCTATTAACTACACACCAAACGCTGACGCTATCACAAACTACCTTGTAGACTACATCAATGAACTTCGCCAAATCAATGGTATTCCTTACCGTGTTAAAGCAGTCACTGACCCACGCGCCAAAGCTTACGTCGAAGCGCGTGCCAAAGAAAACGCAGACCGTCAAGAAACAGGTCACAAAACAAACCTTCACGCTCCACAAGGCTTCCTTATTGCGGAAGACGCAGCAGGGACCTTCATTAATCCAAAAGTAGAAACCTTTAACGGTATTTACTCAGATAAGCAATACGCTTACCAATTGATGCTTGGTTGGACCTCTGAATACATCAACAAATACGATGGCTTTGGTCACTTAGAATCTCTTCTTTACAGTGAAGGAGACATCGCTTTTGCTAACGCTCAACAAGTCACAAAATATGGTGACGGTCAAGGTAAAGGTTACAAAGAATACCAAGACGTTCTTCACTTTGTTAAAGCTGATGATGGTACAATGAGCAACGGCTACCTTGAAATGTTGAACCTTAAAACTAAAGACACAGGTCATGGTAAAGCTGTCTTTAAAGACGGTAAACGTATCATCGGTCTTCCAAAAGAAACCTTTGTTTACAATGTTGAAGCAATCGTTGTTTCTCGTGATGCTATTCAAAAACTTCAAGAAGAATACAACAACTACCAAGACCAAATTAAGGGTGAGCGTCAAGCACTTAACCAAGCGCTTGTAACCGCTTCAGCAACCCTTACAGCGAAAACACAAGAACTTGAAGACGCTAAAGTAGCCGTCACACGTGCCCAACAAACTGTCACAGATGCCACAACAGCTTACGAAAAAGCAGAAACTAGCCTTCGTCTCAAGAAAACCATTCTTGCAAAAGCTAACGACAACCTTGCAAAAGCACTTGACGCTAAAGAAGTAGCTCAAAAAGCCTTCGACCAAGCACAAGCTGCAACCAGCGTTGCACATGACGCCAAAGAAGCCTTTGACAAGGCTGTCGCTAAAGCCAAAGACGCTCACAAGGCCCTTTCTGACGCTAAAGTTGCTCTTGAAACCGCTAACACCAAACGTCCAGAATTGGAACAAAACCTTCAAAACGCTAAGTATACCCTTAGCATGATGCAAGACCACCTTGAACGTGCTAAAACACAACTTGTTAACGCCCGTCAAGACCTCACAGTCGCTCAAAAGGCTTACGATAAAGCGCAAACGGAATTGGCACTCATCAAAGCAAGCACAAAACCAGTAGAACCTACTAAACCAGTAGAGCCTACTAAACCAGTAGAGCCTACTA
>ERZ772979.184-NODE-184-length-50804-cov-5.371495_pt1 | contig 50804 bp, 67 predicted proteins | sample MGYA00511130_ERZ772979 | MGnify/ENA primary metagenome ERZ772979 (study PRJEB29015, sample SAMEA2738103) | human oral metagenome | biome: human oral; feature: human-associated habitat; material: saliva | place: China | collected 2186 ...
TCGTAATTTTGCACCTGCATTCAAAGCGAAGAAACTAAATAGTAATTATAATTTTAATTTTTAGAACAATGAAAAAAATTTTATTTTTCTTACTTGCTGTAACATTTGGATTTGTTGCACAAGCACAAAACAAAGCTGAAATCAAATTCGTAACTGAAGAGATTGACTATGGTACCATAAAACAAGGTGCTGATGGGCTTCGTGTATTTGAGTTCAAAAACACAGGTAAAGCTCCTCTTGTAATCTCTGGAGCAAGCTCAAGCTGTGGATGTACAGTGCCTTCTTATCCTAAAGATCCAATCGCTCCAGGAGGAACTGGTAAGATTGAAGTAAGATATGATACTAACCGTGTAGGTGCTATCGCTAAAACTATCATGGTTACTTCCAATGCTACTGATACTCCTAACGTAGCCCTTAGAATAAAAGGGAAAGTAGAATAATCAGGAAAAGTTAAGATTTAATATTAACCAAAAGCTGTCTTACAAGACAGCTTTTTTGCTATCATTACTTTATGAAACGAAATCCAAATATAGTACCTCTTTCCAAGGATCATCACTTTGGCTTACTCCATGTATGGAAGATAAGACAAGGGTTGAAAAAAGAGATAGCCCCAGCACGGATAGCTCAATATGTAGTTTTCCATTGGGAGCATGAGCAAAAATCACATTTTGAAGAGGAAGAGAAATATCTATTCCCCTATATCACCAACAAGCTCATAGATCAGGCCTTGGAGGAACACCACCTCTTAAGAGACCTTATTGCACAGATAACCGCTCAGCCTACTGCGGCGCTATTAGAGGAATATGCTACCCGCCTCAATGATCATATCCGCTACGAAGAGAGAGTGCTCTTTCCCTATATGGAAGAAAATCTCTCAGAAGAACAGCTCACAGAGATAGGAAAAAACCTCTCAGCAGATCCCCATACAGAGGAAGAATCCTATAGTGATGAATTTTGGCAATAGTTTGTAAAATATACCAATATTCAAAAAAAATAATGTATCTTTGCACCCTAAATAAATATAGTTATGATATTACCTATTGTAGCTTATGGAGATCCTGTACTAAGGAAGGAATGTATGCCTATAGCCAAGGATTATCCAGAGCTTCCCAAGCTTATAGAAGATATGTATCAGACCATGTATCACAGTAATGGTGTAGGGCTTGCTGCTCCACAAGTGGGGCTTGCCATCCGCCTTTTTGTGGTAGATACAGAACCTTTTTGTGAGAATGACGATCTGAGTGATGCTGAAAGAGATTATTTGAAGGGCTTTAAAAAGGCTTTTATCAATGCTAAAATTCTCAAAGAAGAAGGAGAGCCATGGCCATTCAGCGAAGGGTGTCTCAGTATTCCAGGTATTAGTGAGGATGTCCTACGCAAGCCCACAATAGTAATTGAGTATCAAGATGAACATTTTGCGACCCATACCGAAACCTTTTCAGGATTGGTAGCCAGAGTGATTCAGCACGAATACGACCATATAGAAGGTATATTGTTCACTGACCACCTTTCTTCATTTAAGAAACAATTGCTTAAGAACAAGCTTAACAATATAAGCAATGGAAAGGTCAAAGTAGGTTATAAAATGAGATTTTTCGAAACCAATAAGAAAAGAACCCGTTAAAATATAATTACACATGAAGTTAAATCAGATATTAACTATTTCAGGCAAACCAGGTCTTTACCAATTACAATCTCGTACTCGTTCAGGATTCTTAGCTCTTTCCCTTCTTGACCAGAAGCGTATCAGTATAGGACTTCGCAACAATGTGAGTCTGCTCTCAGAAATTGCTATTTATACCTTGGAAGGCGAGAAACCTCTTGAAGAAGTATTCAAAGCCATAAAAGAAAAAGAGAATGGGCAAAAAACAGCCGTTTCTCACAAGGCAACAGAGGATGAATTGGAAGCTTATTTCTTCTCTGTAATTCCTAATTATGATGAAGATAAGGTATATCCCAGTGATATAAAGAAGATTATACAATGGTATAACATACTTATTGACAAAGGATTCCTCGAAGAAGCCCCTGTAGCCTCACAAGAGGCTGAAGCCTAAATCTATATAAAAACTAAGCATACACTTTGTAAGATTATTTTTGCAAAGTGTATTTTTTTGTGTAAAAAAGTAGGAAATTTTTTTGTATTTTTAAAAATAAAATTATTATTTTGCCACAATGAAACTCAATAGATATTTTTTTTCAAAACGAACTATAGGGATACTTTTCTGTATTCTCTTGGCAGCACTTACTTGGTTGGTAGGAAAGTTATCCAAGGAAGCGACCCAGCAATATACTATTAAGTTACGCTACATGGAAGTGCCTACTGAGAGATTTGTAGAGATGGAGGCATCCCCTACAATAAAAGTAAAACTCAGGGGAGTAGGTTTTTCTTTGTTCAAATATACCTTCTCGCCCCCAGTGGTTTCCCTCTCAGTACACAAGTTGAAAAAAGTAGGAAAAGATAAGTATGTTTTTACAGAAAATCTAAAACAGCAGCTTAATAGGCAGTATTTTCCAGATGTGAGAATAGAAGAAATACAGCCAGATACTATAAAAATATATTTGAAAAAGATAAAGCAGAAGAAGGTGCCTGTAAGGTTACAATTTTCAGGAACTTTACAAGAGGATTATCAAGTAGATTCTTATAAAGTATTTCCTGATTCGGTTGTAGTGAGTGGTTTGGCAGCCGATTTGGATACCATCACAGGAGTCTATTTGCAGAAGAAATATAAGAGGAATGTAACCACCTCTTATTCAGGAGAAATACGCATTACTGATACCCCTAAGCTGCATTATGATACAGACAAAGTAACCTTCTCCCTGCAAATGGTACATGTAACTGAGCAAGAAATTAAGGCCAAGGTGCAACTCATACACCAGCCCTTCTCAGTAGAAGTGAAGCTATTTCCAGAAGAAGTACCCCTATTGCTCACAGGAGATGTGGAGACCATACGCAATCTCAAGCCAACGGACATTACTATAGTAGCAGATTATAATCAGCGTAAAGATAGATATATACCATTGGAGGTAAGGAAGAAACCCACATCCTTGAACGTGAATTTTACCGAACAAAAAGAAGTAGAATACCTTATAATACACGAATGATAGCAACTGTAGGACTTACCGGAGGGATAGGTAGTGGCAAGACAACCATAGCCAATCTGTTTGCCTTACACTTTTCTATACCTATATATATAGCTGATACCAAGGCAAAGGAACTTGTGGCGAATAACAAGCAACTACAGCAGGAAATAGTTACCCTCTTAGGAGAAGAAGCCTTTGTAGAGGGAAGGTACAATACCTCCTTTGTAGCTCAAGAGGTTTTTTCTAATAAAGAAAAATTGGACAAACTCAATGCTATAATACATCCTTATGTGCAGCAGGACTTCCTCCAATGGAAGCAATCCCAGCAGGCGCCCTATGTGATCAAAGAAGCAGCTATCCTCTTTGAGAGTGGCTCCTACCGAGATTGTGATTTTATTATTATGGTAACCGCTCCATTAGAAGAGCGAATAAAAAGAGTTATGCTTCGTGATAAGATTGATAGAGAAACGGTGGAAAAGAGAATAAAAAATCAATGGAATGATGAAAAAAAAATAGAATTATCAACATTTGTTATTGAAAATAGAGAAATCGATAAAAATTTGGATAAAATCGAAATAATTCATTCTAAAATAGTGAAAATGACAGCTGAAAATGTAAGAAATTAACCAAAAAGTTAAACATTGTTAAAAACTAAATAAATCAAAAAATTAATTATAATTTTGCCTGATGAATAAGAGAAGTTATATTGTTACTTTAATATTAATGCCTATAGCTCTTATAGGTCTTATTTCTATTCAGTTTTATTGGGTTAAGGGCTCTATAGATAATAAAGAAGAAGCTTTTACCCATTCGGTGAAACAGGCTTTGAATTCAGTTTCAGAATCGGTAGAACTGAAGGAAATAAATAAGTATATCACCCGATTTATAGAATTGAAAGGGAAAGATAGCTTAGGTTCTTTGAAATCCTCACAGATTCGTGATTTGGTTTTTGTTCAAGAGAATAAGAATACAAAGGAGACATTCACTTACAAGCATCAAGTATTGGAGGAAGGGTATACCGTACCTTCGGAGCTTTTCAATTTGCCTAAAGGAGATACTACTCAGATACGCAATTATGTAAGCCGACAGACCTCTCGTACTTTTGGCCCTAGTAAAGGGTTAGACGGACAGCGATTCAGTAGTACCACTATTAAGGAAAAGACAGGTCGCATTACCTCCTTTGACAAAGCCATGTTCGAGGAACTCTTTCGGGAAGTTTCAGTGAAGCTCTCTATAGAGAATAGGATAACGGCTTCGCAGCTGGAGATACTCATAGAGAGAGAGCTTAGAAACAGAGGGCTGAACTTAGATTTTGAATTTGCCGTATATGATAAGTCTCTTTCTGTAGATAAGGAAAAAACCTCTGTTGCTAGTTCGAGGTTCAACCCTTCAGCAAGGAATATGTACACCATACCCTTGTTCAGAAACCAAGAAGGAGAATCTCATTATGAGCTAAAGGTGCATTTCCCTGATAAGCAACGCTATCTGCTATCTTCAGTTATTGTGATGGCTATTTGGGTATGTATTTTTACAGCAATTATCATCTGGGCATTTGCCAAGACCTTTATCCAGATGCGTACTCAGAAACAGATTAATGAAATCAAAACCGATTTTATTAATAATATGACCCACGAGTTCAAAACCCCTATAGCTACAATCAATTTGGCTTTGGATGCGATGAAAAACCCTGTGGTGATGAAGGATACTGAGAAAATGTCTTTCTATCTGAAAATGCTCCGAGATGAGAATAAGCGTATGCATGCCCATGTGGAAAATGTCTTGCAGATCTCAAAGCTCGACAAGAACCAAGTAGAAATAGAGAAAGAGCCACTGGATGCTCATGAGCTCATAGACAATGCCATCGCTCATGTACAGCTACTGATCGATGATAGAGGAGGAAAGATCAAGAAGCACTTACATGCAGAAAACTCAGATATATTGGCCAATGAAATGCACTTTACCAATGTGATTGTCAATATATTAGAGAATGCTATTAAGTACTCACCGCAGGCGCCAGATATAGATGTCTTTACAGAAATTGCTCATAACAAATTGGTGATCCGTATACAGGACAAAGGACAGGGAATGAGCAAGGCTGTACTGAAGAAAATCTTTGACAAATTTTACAGGGAACATACAGGCGATTTGCACAATGTAAAAGGTCATGGGCTCGGCCTTGCTTATGTAAAGCGTATTGTAAAATATCACGATGGGGAAGTATATGCCGAGAGTGAAAAAGGAAAAGGAAGTACATTTGTGATCAAGGTACCCCTTATCATCTAATAAATGAAATTTTGTATAAACGTAAAAAAATATATTATTTTTAAATGTTGAAATTATGGAAGCAGTTAATAAAAAAATTCTTCTTGTAGAAGATGACCCAAACTTTGGGACCGTATTGAAAGATTACCTATCCATGAGTGGCTTCGATGTTACTTTGGCCAAGAACGGGATGGAAGGTTTTGATAAGTTCCGCAAGGATCCTTATGATATGTGTATTCTTGATGTTATGATGCCTTACAAAGATGGTTTTACCCTCGCTAAGGAAATTCGTGAAAAGAATGAGAAAGTGCCTATCATTTTCCTTACAGCAAGAACTATGCGTGAGGATGTGATCAAAGGATACAAATCAGGAGCCGATGATTACTTGAATAAGCCTTTTGATTCAGAAGTATTGCTCATGAAGATTCGTGCAATGCTCCAAAGAAAGTCAATTGATACAGTAATAGATAGCAAAAAATTCGAATTCCAAATAGGAGACTTTTTCCTAAACTCTAAGCTTCGTTTCCTACGCTACAGAGATGAAGAACCTCTAAAACTCTCTCCTAAAGAAAATGAACTATTGCGCCTATTAGCCCTTCATGAAAATGATTTGATGCCTCGTGAGTTGGCATTGAACAAAATATGGAAAGATGACAACTACTTCACTTCTCGTAGTATGGACGTGTATATAGCAAAACTCCGTAAATATCTCAAGAAAGACGAGAATGTAGAAATTGTAAATATCCATGGCGAAGGTTTCCGACTTCTTACAGGAAAAGAAGAGGAAGAAGAAAACGCCTAATATAGCTTAAAAAGATAGAATAACAGGTAATAGGCAAAGTGTTTTTGTTTGTTACCTGTTATTGCATATACAGCTGTGAACACTGGCTGGTTTTTACTCACATACTCACTTATGCGACTTTATCTAAATAAAATGGTTTCTCTAAAAGAAAAAAGAAATACCTTCCCCAAGGCAGAAAGATTGTGTAATTACCATAGGGTAAAGAAGCTCTTCCGAGAAGCAAAGGTATTGAAAAAATATCCATTGAAGCTCCTATATACCCCTATAGAAGGCTCTACACAACCTACCCAACTGCTCATCAGTGTTCCTAAAAGGCTTATGAAAAAAGCAGTGGATAGGAATAGAATGAAGCGCCTGATAAGGGAGAGCTATCGCCATCAGAAGTCGCTGCTCTCTACAGAGCGTACCTACTCCTTGGCGTTGCTCTATATGAGCAAGGAAGAACTTTCTTACATAGAGATCTATGCCTTGGTAGGAGAATTGTTAAAAGAACTCTCTACACAAGACTGATTTCTAAGGAAAAAAAGATTGAGAAAAAAAATATGAAAAAAACATGGAAATGTCATATTTTTTTTGTACATTTGCCACTACAAATTAAAGTTATATTATGAATTTACATGAATATCAAGGAAAGGAAATTCTCTCAAGCTTCGGTGTACGTGTACAGCGTGGTATTGTAGCCACTACAGCCGATGAAGCTGTCAAAGCAGCAGAAAAGCTTACAGAACAAACAGGAACACAATGGTATGTAGTAAAAGCTCAAATCCATGCAGGAGGACGAGGAAAAGGAGGAGGCGTGAAGCTTGCTAAGAACTTGGAGCAGGTTAAAGAAATTTCTTCCCAAATCATAGGGATGCATTTGGTAACTCCACAAACCCCTAAGGAAGGAAAAAAAGTACACCAAGTACTTATCGCTGAGGATGTATTCTACCCAGGAGAAAGCGAGCCTAAGGAATACTACATGTCGATCCTACTGAATCGTGCTAAAGGAAAGAATATGATTATGTATTCTACCGAAGGAGGTATGGATATAGAAGCAGTCGCTGAAAAAACTCCTCACCTAATCTTTACTGAAGAGATAGACCCAGAATTGGGATTGCTCCCTTTTCAAGCAAGAAATGTAGCTTTTAATTTAGGACTGGAAGGAGAGGCTTTCAAGGAAATGGTCAAGTTCGTAACTTCACTATACAAAGCTTATATCACTTCTGATGCGAATTTGTTCGAAATCAACCCAGTGCTCAAAACCTCTGATAATAAAATACTTGCGGTAGATGCCAAAGTTACCATAGATGATAACGCTCTTTTCCGTCATAAGGACTATGCCGAATTGCGAGATACTCGTGAGGAGCGACCTATCGAGGTAGAAGCCAAAGCCGCGGGTCTTAACTATGTAGACTTGGATGGTAATGTGGGATGTATGGTCAATGGCGCTGGTCTTGCGATGGCTACCATGGACCTTATCAAACAAGCGGGAGGAGAACCTGCTAACTTCTTGGATGTAGGAGGTACTGCCGATGCTGCTCGTGTAGAAACAGCTTTCCGTATCATCCTAAAAGATCCAAATGTAAAGGCAATATTGGTGAATATCTTTGGAGGTATCGTACGTTGTGACCGTGTAGCACAAGGTATTGTAGATGCTTATAAGAATATGGGAACTGATATTAAAGTGCCTATTATCGTTCGCCTACAGGGAACTAATGCAGAGATTGCCAAAGAGATTATTGACAAATCAGGATTGGCTGTGCATTCAGCTATTCAGTTCCAAGAAGCAGCTGACAAAGTAAAAGAAGTACTAAAGTAATCAAGTATCATATTGTAATAGAAAGCCTTGTTATCAAGGCTTTCTTTTTAATGTTAAATAACTTATGTATAATTCAACTATCATAGGAACAGGCTATTATGTGCCAGAAAATATTGTAACCAATGATGATCTCTCTAAGCTGATGGATACTTCCGATGAGTGGATTAGAGAGCGTACAGGGATAGAACAACGACGATTTGCTACCCGAGGGAAAGATACTACTACCTCCATGGGGGTACGTGCCGCCGAGAGAGCTATAGAAAAAGCGAAAATAAATAAGGAAGATATCGATTTTCTTATCTTTGCGACCCTTAGTCCCGATTATTATTTTCCTGGTTGTGGGGTTTTAGCTCAGAAAGAGTTAGGACTTGGTACCATAGGAGCTTTGGATATACGCAACCAATGTTCAGGCTTTGTATATGCCCTATCAGTAGCAGATCAGTTTATCAAAACAGGGATGTATAAGAATATCTTGGTGATCGCTTCTGAAATGCAGTCGCCCGCCTTAGACCTCACCACACGAGGGCGCAATATGGCAGTACTTTTCGGAGATGGGGCAGGAGCTGTGGTACTCTCTCGCACTACCCAAGAAGGTAAAGGTATTCTCTCTTCACACCTACACAGTGAGGGCGCGTATGCAGAGGAATTGGCCATCGTTACCCCTGGGGTAGGGAAGAAGTGGGTTACCGATCTTATCAAGGAAAATGACCCAGAAGATACCTCCTATTACCCTTATATGAATGGACAGTTTGTCTTCAAGAATGCTGTGGTACGCTTCTCAGAAGTGATTATGGAAGGGCTTAAGGCTAACAACCTTACCGAAGGAGATATAGATCTATTCATTCCCCACCAAGCCAACTTGCGTATATCCCAGTTTATCCAACAGAAATTCAAACTTTCTGATGCTCAGGTATTCAACAATATTCAGAAATATGGGAACACGACAGCAGCCTCTATAGGAATAGCCTTAGCAGAAGCGGTGGAACAAGGACGTGTCAAGGAAAATGATTTGCTTGTCTTAGCTGCTTTTGGTAGTGGTTTTACCTGGGGAAGTGTAGTGATTAGAATGTAGATAGGGAATAGGTAATAAATAGAGCCAATCAAGAATCAAAACATCTATCATCTAACTATGTAAGATACCATGAGTTGTTTCTTACATAGTTTCTTTTTGTGAGTTGCTTTCAAATTCGTAATTTTGTGACCTCAAACAACCATCAAAGTGCCGTTCCATATCCTCCTGCCGTTGTGAGTTGCTTTCAAATTCGTAACTTTTTGATCTGAAAAAAACTACTAATATGGGTGTAAAAGTATAAGACTACTATTACCCACTCAAACAATAAAATAAAGGAATTTATAGCCTTTCCAAACAGGATAAAAAGGATAGTAAGTGGGAGTAAAACAAGGTTTTTCTATTTCTATTATATGTACAATAAAATCTTTAGTGAAATTAAATAAGGGAGCTTAAAGCTCCCTTACTTTTATCTGCTGCATAAAAGAAAAACAATATCTTATACATCGAAGTCTTTCCAGGTTTTCATTACTTCCCTAATTACCTCCCTGATTTCTTCATAAAGAGGTTGGTTATCTAATAAATCCTTTAGTTCACTACCATACTTCTCAATAATTCGTCTCTGAGCTACTCTATTGACGAGCATTTCCATATCTCCTTGCTTTACAAAAGGTATTAAATTATCAAGGAAATTTCGGTACTCTTCAAATTCGTCCTCTCCCAAAACCTCCTGAATAATTTCGAAAGCTAAGCTTCCATAATTTAAACGTAGATACTCGCTTAGGATAATCCTCATATTTCCTGTTTCTAGGTCTACAAGTTCATCCTTTAGTTCATTATTGATGATATTATCAATAAACTCTCTACTGGGTTCGAAACCTGGTCTGTTATAATAGAACCAGGTATCTATATCATTTCTTAATTTATCTTGAAACATGGCTAATTAATTTTAATGTATTATATTTAATATGTGTATTATAATTATTATTTTGTATTATTTTTTTCTATGAAGAAGGTTTTTGAATAGTCTACATAGTTTAACTCCAACATAAAATTAGTAGGAGCCGTTTTTTTGTTATAATAGAATTTTTCTCCCTTTTTTATCTTGCATAGAAATACATAATTACCTTTTACACCTGATATATTTAGTTCATATTCTGGAATTTTTTTAGAGGATCTTTCTATGACTTCTTTTTCAATCATGGAAAGAGTTGGTTGCACATTAAAATCTTCGAGAGTATCAGCTAAAGCAACAAAGTGATAATCATTATTAAATTTTTCAACCTTGGCGAATGGTTTTCCTGCATATAGGATTTTTCCATCTTCATCGTAGGCTATATACTCCCCTTCAAAATCACTTACAGAATTATAAGAAGGAGAAAATACGGAGGGAGTACCACCATTACATCCTGCCAAGAATGTAAGAATTAAGCTTAGTTTAAAAATACTTTTCATTTTAATTTGACTTTGCAAAGATACAACTTTTAAAATATTTGTACAAATTAGCGTTGTGAGTTGCTTTCAAATTCGTAACTTTGTGATCTCAAACAACAACAGATGACACCAAATTCAAGAATGAAGTGTTGTGAATTGCTTTCAAATTCGTAACTTTGTGATCTCAAACAACACGCCAAGTACAAACGAGGGCAAAAGACAAGTTGTGAATTGCTTTCAAATTCGTAACTTTGTGATCTCAAACAACTGTGATCGATATATTAAAAATAAGTCCCATGTTGTGAATTGCTTTCAAATTCGTAACTTTGTGATCTCAAACAACGGCTTCGGAGGTTGGGAAAGAGTTTGGGGGTTGTGAATTGCTTTCAAATTCGTAACTTTGTGATCTCAAACAACCAGATACATATCCATAGAGATGAAGGACACGTTGTGAATTGCTTTCAAATTCGTAACTTTGTGATCTCAAACAACCATCTTTTTCTTCTATATATACATAATATTGTTGTGAATTGCTTTCAAATTCGTAACTTTGTGATCTCAAACAACGTGTCAATTCGAGGAATATATATAGATAAGGTTGTGAATTGCTTTCAAATTCGTAACTTTGTGATCTCAAACAACTTGTTGCTTAGATATATACAACAGAAACAGTTGTGAATTGCTTTCAAATTCGTAACTTTGTGATCTCAAACAACCTCAATCTTTAAAAAGAGATTGATTGTCTGTTAGTTATCGTAAAAGTTCAAAAAGAAAAAACCTTCTCTTTTATTCTATCAAGGGAATAAAAAGGAAGGTTTTTCGTTTTCTAAAATTTAAAAAAGAGAGAGTTGAATACACTCCTTTGGAGGAGCTTTTTTCGCCTGACAATAGAAGATCTCTATTCCTTCAAATTGCTTGTCAGTTATAGTCAGTATAGCTACTTTTCCATAGGGAGGTAACCATCGCTTGACACGGTTGATATGTACCTCGGCATTTTCTCGACTGGGGCAATGACGAATGTACATTGAAAATTGGAACAAATCAAAGCCATCTTTTACAAGTGCTTCTCGGAAATCTTGTGCATCTTTACGCATCTTTTTTGTTTCCGTTGGTAGATCATAAAGGACTAATACCCACATAATGCGATAGGAATTAAAGCGTTCATTGTTCATAGTTCAGGATAGGAAATTTGTCGTTTTTCTCCGGTATAACATTTTAGTAATGAGGAAGCAGTCATTTTTACTCCCACCATAAGCGGGCGTACCAATTTCTCTATAGTTACATCCTTAGTGGCTATCTGTAGTAGAAAGGCTTTGCTTTCCTTGTCTAAGTTTTGTTTTTCAGGATGTAGCTCCAACCATTTCATTACTTGGAGATCCACTATCGGACGATAAGGTTCCATAATATCACTCGCTAAGCAATAAGGGTTGTACTTATTGCGATGGAAGATACCCAAAACCAATAATAGCCCTGTATCGACCAAGGAACGAGCTACGATACTAAGGAGTACCCCATACCCAAAGTTGAAAAAGGGATTGGGACCATCACCAAATCGATCTCTTAGAAAATCGCTATCTATTAAGTATTTCCAATAGTGTTGTGCGGCAATCCCCTCCATGTTGGTGGTATCTCCCGATTTTACTTGTTTGAGGTATTCATACATAGGGGTAGCATACTTACCGAATTGTTCTAATACCTTGAGTTGGTTTTTTATCTTACACTCTACAGTTTGCTTCCATAATTGTTTCTTTAAGGGTTCGCTTACCTCCATTTGAACTTTTACACGTTCTGAAAAGAGAGTGTTTCCACTAAAGGGGAGCATTCCTGCCAAGGGAAGGTGCCGCTCATCACAGCTGATAAGGATCACATTGTTTTTCATCATTTCCTGTATCAGCTGGTGAGAGAGGGTAATTTGGTAATGATCAAGCATCAGTAGCCCTATATCTTCTATAGGGACACTGCCTTTTTCTTCTTTGGTTTCAGGGTCAGTAACCTTTAATTGTTTGTCTTTCAGCTTCAAATAAGCTGGGTTACCTATATAAATAGAACGGTATAACATAGCTTATTGATGTTAAGTATTTTAGGCTTTACTAATATTCCCTAAACGGTCTACTTTTAGTTTGATACAGACTTCTTTTATTTGAATTCCTTCCAGACTTGCTGTTTTAGTATCATAAGAACCAGATAATTTATCTCCTTTTCTTTGCAAATCAACTTCCTTAGGGAAAATAGCTTTTGCAATTCTATTAGGCGTAAAATAACAAGTAGAAGAAAAATCATTTACATTATATATCCTCTCTTTTTGTTCTTTAGAAAGGTTTCGGAAATCAATATTTTCTATGATTTCTCCTTCTATAGGGACATATACCAAGTCATTGGGAGATAGGCTAAAGAGCAAGAGGTCTCCTTTTTCATTATACTCAGGGACAGAGGGCAGACCTTGTTTCTGGCGTTCAATCACTTCATTGAGCGGAATAGTTGCGAAGGAACGCTTAGCCCCTTGATATATGCCAAAATATAGATTAGGAGCTCCCTGTACATATTTTTTATATTTTCTACCTTTTTCTCCTAATGCAAATCGACCACTTCCCTTTTCATAGATTCTTACTTTATAGATAGGTTTATGAGGCTTCCCATCATTATAAATAGATAAATTTTTATTAAGTTCTTCTAATCCTTCGGGGGAAAAGGCTATTTCTGGACTTCCTTTATACTTAAGATAATTAAGTAGTATCTTTTGAATTCCTGTGTCTGTAATTTTTTTTATTCTTTCGTCATCAAAACTACTATCAACAGTTTTTCTAGTAGCAGTAAGTATATCATTCTTAGTTATTTTTTCTCTATCTAAATAAATTTTACCTGAAATGGTTTTCTCATGCAGAGGTTTTCGGATAGCCCAGTTAGTACCCTCCTGCTTGACTATTTTCTTAATATACTTACCATTTTCTTCTACCCAACGTTCATAATAGTTGGTGGCCTTGTTAATCACACGTAGGTTTTGCTTGAAACTTACTACAATACCTTCTAAGGCAGCTCGTACTTCTTGAGTAAAAGTATCCCAAGGTTTTTTGAATACCCAATTGTAGTTTCCTTCACTTTTATTATTATACTTTTTTATGCAAAGTCTTTCTCTAAGTGTATCACGTTCTTCTTGTTTTTCCTTTTTATCTTTTCCTTTCTCTAAGGCATGTTGGTTGTTTATATAGTTAATATGCTCTCTGGTAGCACAAGCAATGATAATGGCATCCATAGCGTGATGACGGTGGTCTATACGCTTCTTTTGGAAACCATTGCTATATTCCATAGGTACAGTAGGGAGGTATTTTTGATACTTTTCATTATAGGAGGTAAATAGTGAGGTCTGGGTAAGGTCATTCATACGTTCAAAGCGAGGTAAAATAAGGTCATTCCATACATCATTTATGCCCCAATCTTGCTTAAGCGCAGATGTAATCTTCCCTGTGCATAAGATAACATTCTTAGAATTAACGCCTTCATCTCGCTCGCCTGAACGTACTATCTTAGAGAGTATTTCTGAAATATACTTACTGATATAGCGGGTATCATTCATCTGTCGAGCTACCATCTTTTCAGGAATATCCTCTAAGAGAAGTTTTTTCATTTTCCCTGAGTTATTAGCATAGTGGTTCTTGACAAATTCCTTATATTGTTCTTCGGTAAATATACTTACTTCCTTACCGGCAGCATGTACTTTCTCGCCATAGTGATTTTTGATAAATTCTAATCCTAACTGATTGTCTTTGAGCTTATTTACAGCTGATTCACAGATTACTTTATTGGAAAGGCTATCATCATAATACCGGCTTTGTGGGATTATATGTTCTATTTCATAATCTTCCGTGAAGAGTCTTTTCAGAGAGATGATTTGTCCTGTATAAGGGGACTTGTATTTTTGTTCTAACCAAAGCTTATAGCGTTGTAATTCTGCTTTGCTGGGAGTAGCTTTCTTGTGTATTTTCTTTATATCATCTTCAATCTCCATAGAGGAACTAAATACGCCTTCCTCATATAGTTTGAGTAATTCCTGTTGCATAAGTGAGTAGGGACGTACATTCTCTATAGCACTATCCTCACCTAACTCTGCAAGTAATGCCTTGATACGCAGGTTGGTATCTTCATTCTTTTGGTTTTGTTTGGATAGTTCTTCTCTTTCTTTAGCAGTTTTCTTAAGCTCTCTTCCGAGTTCTATATGAATCTCATCAAAGAAATTAGCTTGCCCTTGACCATATTGTTGCCAAATATCTCTGACTACGCGTAAGGTCTCTGTAACAACTTGCTCTACTATAGGATTTCTAAGAGAATGTTGCTTGAACTCATTAAGGTAGGTCTCCAAGTCATTCACTGAAGTCCATTTCTCAAGAGAGGAAGCCTCAGCATGTCGGTTATAGACAATATATTGAGCCAGCCAAAGAGGTAAGTTTTGGAAATCAGTTTCCTTCTCAAGCTGATATTTTTCAGCTTTTTCTCTGAGGATAGTGCGTATTTCCTCGTTTTCTACCCCTGTAATAAGGTCGTCTATACGCTTTTGAGTATTCTTATCTATATGATTGAAGTCCCAATAAGAGCCAAAACGCATCAGTGGAAGCAACTTTCGGATAGCTTTTTCAGAAAAACTACCATATTCACTGGGATAGGGTTTGAATTTTTTGAAGCTCTCTACAAAAGAATCTTCATCTAAGTGATGTTTTTGAGCAAATTTCTTTAGACCTTTCTCATATGCTACCTTATCGGTAACCGAATAGATCAGATGCCATAGCAGGTATTCTACTTCTGAGGAAAGAAAATCATCAGGCAAATTGGCTACTTTTTCTAAATATCGCTTAAGCTCATATCTTGTCTCATTCATAGGATATTTTTTAGACGATTTTTCCCCTATATCATATTATAATCGGCAAAACGAAATGTACATTTTTTCAAAATGAAAAGTACATTTTTTGAGCAGAAAAAGCATGGGGCAAAGATACTAAAAAAACACGGATAATCTCCGTGTTTTTTCTTATATAGGGTAGTTGGCAGTAAGTACCTCAAGACGTCTCTTTCCAACTTTATTGCTACTTCCTAAGTGCATTGATATCTCTTTTTGATGCCAACCGTACTGCTGTACGTATTTGCTTAGCTCCTCATTATGGTAAGAGCTTAGCAGGAATTTGCCTTTGAGGTTAGCTAAGGTAGACAATAGCTCATTAAAATGCTCTTGCTCATAGCCTCCATAATGGCCTTGCTTGGCTCCTACATACGGAGGATCTACATAGTGGAATGTATCAGGTGTGTCTCGTAAGGATATCACCTCACAAGCATCATTATTCTCTATTTGCACGCCTCTTAGTCTCTCTGAATAGCTCTCTTTGAAGTTGTCTATCTTATTATGTAGACAAATAGCATTTTTCCCGTCTGTGGTGATACGACAATTTCCTATTTGGCAGGAAAAGCCACAATTTGTAGCGTACCAAAACGCCCAAGCTCTTTGCACATCATTAAATACAAAAGGACAATGATATGTCATTAGGGCTGATTTATAAGCGTCCTTGCATACTATAGACTCCTCTATTAACTTTTTTAACCCTATAAAATCGGATTGTAAGACCTTGTAGAATGTATATACATTGGCATTGAAGTCATTGATAATCTCTACTTGTGATTTTTTCTTTGCCCAGAAGACTGCTCCACCACCAAAAAAGGCTTCTGTATATACCTTATGAGTCGGAATGAGAGGTAATATATGTGGTAACATTGTTTGTTTGCCTCCATAATAGGAGATTGGCGTACGTTGCCAAGTATTGGGTAGTGATTTCATTTTTTGAGTTTTTATTTTAAATATTTTTTGTATATTTGCAACTCCTACGGTAATAAGCATAGAACCCACAATCAGAAGACTTACGTCCTCCAACTGTGGGCTTTTATGCTTAATTAAATTACCGTAGGAAGTTATTTAATTTGGTTGGAGGACATTTTTTACTGCCTATCCTCCTATTTTAGCAGTGTTTAAACTTTTTTTAAATGCTGTTTAAACTCTACCGAAACAACTTAAATCTCCACAATATCCAAGCAACTACGCTGAGTATCAAAGCGCCTATAATAAAGGCGGAAGATGTTTTTTTAACTTCTTTCTGTACCTGCTTAGATTGTTCTATGTATTGGTTTTTGGTCTCGGTTTTTTGACTTATCTGATTATTTATAACAAGAGTAGTATCAGCCTTGTGTAGGCTCTTAGAAAGGTTATCTATTGTTCTAAGTGTTACCTTTCCGCCCTGTACTCTTATAGTCTCACTGTCTCCATCCCTAATACGATGATATACTACCTCTTTAGCATTGCCCACACTATCCCTATCACTCTCAAGAGTGATTTCATAGGATTGGGACCGTTGCACCTCAAAAGTGCTTACCTTTTGGGACTTTTCTACGTGTGTGGAGCTGTCTTTTTCCTCCTTCATTCCGCTCTTTTGCTCTTCTCTGTGCTCTGTTTTGTTTAATTTTTTGCCTTTGCAACCAGTCAGTAACAAAAGGGCTAATAGTAAATACAAAATCTTTCTCATACATTACTTTGGAATTTCTTGTTGTTTGATTGATTTTTCAAGCCACATAAGACCCTCTTCTAACTTGGTAATAACAAGGGATAGTTCTCTTGTTCGTGGCAATTGTTCTACTTTAGCGAGTAGGCTTTCATACTCTTTTTTTAGCAACTTAATTTCTGTCATATCTGTATTTTTTTAAATATTCTTATACTCGTCTTTAGCATTGAAGCAAGGACAAGCCTTTTTTACGCCCGCAAAGTCTCGGTGCCCTTGTATCACTGCTTCGGGGTATAACTTCTTGAGTTCCTTGAGCAGCTTTACAAGCGCTTCCTTCTGTGCAGATGTACGGGTGTCTTTGGGTTGGAGGGTATTCTTATCCACCCCACCTATGTAACAGATCCCTATACTGTCCTTGTTGTGTCCCTCCACATGGGCGGGTATCTTATCTACATCTCTTCCGTCCTCTATGGTGCCGTTCAAAAGGACTACATAGTTGTAGCCGATTTCGTTAAAACCTCTTTGGCGATGCCAAAGGTCTATATCCTTAGCCGTATGCTGCCTACCTTCTGGAGTAGCAGAACAGTGGACTACAAGATAGTGAATGGTACGTGTACTTTTTTTCATATCTCTATTACTATTACATTATTAGCTATATCTTTAAAACTTACGGGACTATTTGTGTCAACATAGTATATACTATCTACACTTGAATAATTTCCAAAACTATAACCGAATCCAAAGATTTTATTAAAGTGGACATCTGTATATAGATTAGGTGTTGCCCCAAAGCCTCCACTATTATAGTCAAATTGCACATATACTTCCTTCCCTCCTATATAAAGCTTTGGGTCTTTCTTACTGAAAGTATATTCTCCATAAGGACTATCACGTACAGAAATGATATAACAGTAAAAACCTATAAATTTAACTTCTATATCCTTTAATTTTTTCTCTATTTTATTCTCGTATACATATTTCTGATTATAGGACTCCGTAATTACCTTAGAGGGGAATACCAATCTAACATCGTCTCCCTCTATACTGATAGTGGGATAATAGTTTCTATCAAAAGTATCTCCGATTCTTAATTGTGTTTTTGAGTTTATATTGTACTTGGGACTACTTAAATTGAAATTCCTATCATTTATAGTACAATTAGTTGAAAAAACATTATCTACTGTTAAATTGCGAATTACCTCCCTTGCTTTTGGGTAAGCCTTTAGTAGTCCTTTTACAAGAAAGGTGACATTAAACTCGTAAATATCTTTTTCAGGCGAATTTCCAAAATCCCAAAATAGTTGTGTATTCATTATCTATTATTTGCGTTAATAATAACTTCGTCTCCATGAATTAGAAGGCTTGCCGTACTACCTTTAGCCCCTGTAATAGAGCTATCACCTATAATTGTTTTTCCTGTAAAAGTAATATTTCCTACTTCCGCTTTTACTACAGATAATAGGGAATTATTAGGCATTTCCGATAGATCTATGGTAATATCTGAACTACTGGTGCTCTTTAATATCCTTCCGGCATACTGACTGTTTAAAGCAGTAGAGGAGTTAACCTCTATAGCCATTGTTTTTCTCTGTATCTTTTCTAACAGCGCCCTTTCTTCGGGTACCGTAATACGCCCAATTCCATCTATATCATAGTGTATAAAACCTTGTTCCTCCCTTTGCTCCAATATTGGTTTGTCTTTTATATCTTTCCAAAAGTGAGTGTGGTCAATAAGGGCATAACGGCCGTCAAGATTAACTGTTAGAGGTGTTCCATCACTTCTTTGCCCTGTGAGCACTCCCGTCCTCTTGTCAAACATGAGAGAATTGAGCTTGATATCGGCTACATTTTCGGGTAATGTATCCTTATCATCAAAAGTAGCTTGAATCGTTTCCCCATCAGCAAGGGTAATAGTAAGAGTTTTTGTAACATCCCCTGTTACAGTAACCCCCACCACTCGTTTTTTAGCGTTGGTTTCATTGGTTCTTTTTTCCTCATCTGTGTAGTCATTCGTGGATAGTCTCTTTCCATCTTCCTTATCCACCTTATTCTCAAACAATGCTCTATGTGCTTGGCTATCTGTTAGATGGTTGCGAAGCTGTTCTGCGGAAGCAGTACCCTGTATCACATTTTCCAAGCCCTCTATAGAAGTCATTGGAATTTTTTCAGACTTATGAAAAAAGCTGTCTATTAGGGCTTTGAATTGAGCCCCTGTAGGTTTCTTTAGGTCAGAAAACCAATTGTATAGGGTTGTTATTGCTGTCATAATATTTAAAATTAAAATCCTACAAATCGGATAAATTTTACGATTCTGGAGGGTTGAATATTATTGATAGGCTGTTCACCACCATTGAGAATAGCCTTTAACTGTGAGCCATTGTCTTTACCCCAATGAGGTAAGCTATTTCCTCCGCTCCATTGTCCTCCGATCCTGTGCCAATCAGTTATGTTCCGTAGCCCTACGCCTAATATTTCGAATCCTGTTCCATTTTGATACTCTAAGTCAAGTTTTAGATTAGGAAGGTGCCTGAGTTCTATCTGTTCGGTTTTACTCCCCACTACCGTACCTATCCTATTGAATGAGCTATCGGAAGACTTATAGCCTACAGGAACATTACCCTGCATCTCGGTATGCTCCACCCAACCTTCGGGAATTTCCGAGGCGGGGCGATCCCATATCGCCACCAACCCTATAGGCACCATCTTTCTTACCCGCTCTTCGAGATTTTCCAAGCGCTTGAGTAAGGAATTTTCCTCCGTAAAAGATTGAGCTTCTATTTGTTGGCTGTTTAAGGGTCTTTTAAAATTCGCCCATAGGTGTCCGCTTGTACTATTGCCAAAAGTAGCATAGCGGCTATATTCTACGGCCTTCTCTACACCATCTTTGAAGATTCGCTTTTGTGAGCTCTCTACGATAATGACCTTTTCGGATATGGGAGCACCTTTGAAAGGGAGTACCTCGCCATTGATATACACCACTCCGTCGGTGATACTACGACCTGCCTGTTCACAGCCCGATAGGATACTTAGGTTCCCCGCAATATTGCCCAGGGCATTGAGCAATTGGTAACTCTGCTGCATAAAGTCGAGAGTATAGGTACCCAAGGGAAAACCTCCTGTGTTGTCAAAATTGATTCTATTCATAAATGATTATATATCTCTTTGATGCTATTTTGTACGCCTCAATAAGGGCTTTGATTTCTACTTCTCTTGCTCGTAATTCATTGGGTATATGTACGGAGAAATTCACACCATTCACCTGCATTTCCCCCGAAGTATATAGGTACTTTTCCTCCAGATATACAGGCTGATTTTCCGCCTCGGTATAAATATATATGGCGTTAAAGTGGGTCATATCCTCTATACGGATACGCCTTAATGTTTGGTCAAAACTATCATTGAGAATCTTCCTTAGATAGCACTTTTGTCCGTTATGGGTGAGAGTTATCAGGTCGCTATTTCGCTTTTGGTTGAAATCATATTGTAGTTGCTCCAAAGGTGCAATAAGTGCCTGTAACCAAGAGACAAGGTGAGCTTTCCTTAAAAAAGTAGGCAGTAGCAAGATCACAAGCCTCCGCAAGTTGAGTTCAAAGATTCTCATAGGTAGGTAATGGTGCTTTTGGTGTCGTTGTTTTGGTCAAAATTCACAGCAAAGTAACCACTCTGGGGGATTTGGCTGATATTAATCTCCTGAAAACTACCCCAGATACTCCCTTCTATCCACTTGGTCTGCGCATTGTCTATACTCACATCTTTGACCCCTTCCACTTGTTGAATAACATCGGTAAGGGCTTGTAGGGAGAGTTCACCATTGAAAGGTAACTTCTTGAGATAGTCCTTAATAGCCTCTTTTACTGTTTGCTTTCCTGAATTAACATTCATTCCATTCTCGTCCAGAATAAGTGGATTGCGGACAATACGGATAGAGAGCTTGAGCCAATCGGGCTCATTATTCAGAATGGTAACATAGACCCCCGCATACTTTATCTCATTGATATAGCGACTAAATGCCTCTTGTTGGTGAGTCGTCACGGGAGTGAGTGTACCTGCATTATCGGTAGCTATCTTAATAACAATACGGCTCTCTGTAGGGGAGTCTGTAACAGCACAATACTTGATGACTTTACTTGCCTCAATCTCTTCTTCCGTACGATTAGTATTGTTGAACTTGTCGCTATCAGGTAATAAGTCAAATCCGTATTGAAAGGCTAAAGCCTTGCTATGGTACCACTTAGCTGTACCAGGTTTGAGCTCGGAAAGGCGTTTGTCTATATCTGCCCTATGCTGGTCGAATAGCTTCTCTAAGCTCCATATTGCTACGGCTATGATGTACACCCACAAGCGCCATATAGCTACTTTGGAAGTGCTATTGAGCTCATTAAGGGCGGGCTCTTGCGCCTTAGCCTGTAGAATAAGGGTTTGTATCTCTTGTATTGTTCGTGCCATAGTTATTGTTGCGTTATTACAAAGTCTAAGTTAATCGCCCAAATGCTGATACCCTCAAGTCTTTCAAACACTTGTTCATCTTCCTTAGAAAATGCTGTTGCGGGTTGCAAATTCTTGGCAGTGTAGTAGCCTAAAATATCTTTGTTGGTAAAGGCTTCTGCTGGTAATACTAAGGTTTTGCCCGCTACTACATCATCAGTGATGTTAAGGGCGTTGGCTTCGGCAAACTCAAAGATACTTTCTATTGTGCCTGTATGTTGTAGGGCGAGGTCTAATAGTGACTGATTATGTAGGACTGTGACAATCATTTTGTTTTACCATTGAGTTGCTTGTATTTTTTAAGTTCTGCCAAAAGCTCCTCTACGGAAGCCTCTAAGTCCTTAATGCGGGCATTGGCTTTCTTAAGTTCCTCGATTGCATTAGCATACTTAGCCCCTAAGTCTTCTATCATCTCTCGGTATATCTTCACAGCCTTGTCTACATTGTCAAGCTCGGAGGTTTGTAACTCCATTTGTTGTTTTGGTCGCCCAAAAAACCAACCTGCCAAACCTGAGAGTACCATTCCTAAGAATGATATGATGTGTTCTTTAAGTCCTTCTAATATCCAATCCATTTTTTAAGTTTTTAATTTTGAGTTACTAACCGCTTAGCTTATTGTCCCCGTTCCTGTACTGGTCGTGGCGCCTGTATAAGTTCCTGCTTGTAGGGTGATTCCTGCTTGCACCGTTACCTCGCCGCTTCTGACAAAGGTATCAATAAGGCTTGCTAAGCGTTCGGCATACTCTTCCATACTCGGTTCGGTTTTGGTAAGCATATCCCGTTGAAGGGAGATAATGCCTTGTTTGAGTTGTTCTTTGTTTAGTGCCATAGTTGGTTGATTTTGTTGTTGATTTCTTCAAACTTGGCTATGTTCTGCGGAGCAAAGTTACCAGGACCCGCAGGGGTTTGAATGATAGCGTTTTTAAGGTCGTTTAAAAGGTCGTTTAAAAGGGTTTTAAAGTCTACAGCTTCGCTGTGTAAGGCAAACTTATCAGCTTTCAGTTCGTAAGCTTCTACCTCTTGAGCATTGAGCAAAAAGGGCTGACTTTCATTATTTTCTACCATACCCACAAGGATAAGACTTCCTACTTTTGGTTTGATATACATTCCCCCTATGCCGAGTGCTATGTTTAAAAATGGTAGCTTAGTGTCTAAATCAGTAGCCTCGCAGGTTTTTCCCTGCCAATCTACAGAGGTTACTGTTGCCCATTGTAGTACTTGGGGAATAGCTTTCTTTATCTTTTCAGAAAGCAATATGTCAAACTCGTCTATCTCGTTCATAACTATAATGTACTACCACTAATTTCTATTTCCTGCCTATATTGCGCGTTGCTAATACTCTTCTTTACTCTATCTACATAGTACTCACCGTGCCTATCGGGGTAGAGGGTGGAGCTTAGGCGTATCTTCTCGCCGTGCTGCACGGAGGGCATGCCATAAGTGGTAAAACTCCCCTCAAAACCCTCGCGCTTGTGCAGCTCATATAGGCGTTTTACTTCCTTCTCAAGTTCAGCTTGTGAACTAACGTGCCAAGTCATTTTTAAAGTCGTTTTAGGGTTCTCATCACCAAACTCATATTGTAATCTCTTGCCTTTACCAAAGGAGGAAGTGCCTATAATCTTTATGGTGCGCTCTTCTTTGCTTAGGTACTTAAGGTTATTCTCGGTGCAATTGCGTTCTAAGTCGAAATGCTTCATCTCATCACTTACTTTTACATCTGAATAAGGCTTGGCTATAGTGAGTTTGCCCTCACGAATAAAGCTGTATATTGACCAGTCTTTTTGGAGTTTGTCCAACACCGCACCCAGTGTGGTATTGCTAAAACGTACAGCACCAAGGGCTATATCCTCTACTTCTAAGGGGTAGTCTTTTACTACTTCGGTGAGGAATGTTTTTAGACTTGCCTTTGCCGACACGTAATTGACGGGCAACTGGCGTAGCTTCCACATTGCATCGCTAAGACTAATGGTAATAGGAAAGTCTGCTGATACTTGGGTAATGAAGCCCTCGAACTCCTGTAAGAGTTCACCATTGTAGCCCATTTGTATCACTACTTTGTCTCCTATGGCAAAGAGTTCTCGCACCTTTTGCTTATCAAAATCACCTACATTACGAGGTAGTACCACACTTGCCGTATCGGTAAGCATCTTCCACGAACTTTCAATTTCAATGGCTGAAACTTTCTGCACCTTAAAAGGGGTGCCCTGTTTAGGGTAAAAGGTAATGGCTACTTCAATGGCTAAGGTCATAGTCTGTAAATAAGTTCAAAGGGTTCGTCGCTAATGCAATTCAGCTCTATGGGAATGATGTTAGGTGTACCTTCCAAGCTACGTATATCAATGCTTTCAATCACGAGGTTGTGAATGTTTTTCCACCCAAAAAGGTCGCCCTCTACCGAAATAGATTGTATCACCTCCGACCATTCTATAAGGCGTTTTTCGTACTCTCGTGCGCTTAGCTCATCATTGTGGCATACGGTACGAATACGTATCTGCCAATCGTCAAAGCCATAGATTTCCTTAACAGTACCATTGCCTCCTATTACATCTGTACGACTTATATTCTTTACTCTCGAAAAATCTACCATAGTAGCAGGAGGCAACCAAAAGTCAGCTAACTGCTTCTCTACTATCTTACTTTGGTAGTCGTAGAACTTATAGCTACCTGCGGTAAACTTCACTGGAAAAACAATAGGGGTACCGAGTTTAGATAGTCGCATAGCCTCCTCCCTTTCTACAGTGCGGATACTGCCATACTCAGCTGTGTGGGCTGGCTCTTTGCCTATAGGTATGGTGAGGTACACGGGCAGGTTAGTACCAAAAGCCAATTTAAAGAGTTGTGATATGTTATAGCGGTTATCCATTGTCTATATTGAGCTTTAATAGTTTCTTGATAGCATCATAGTCTTTGCCGTCTCTTTCTAACTGTATCTTAATACGTTTCTCTACGGCCGTACGATTATGTTTCCCTTTGATGAGCTCTACCATATTCGCTCCTACTAAAGGATCAGACTTCCAATTACCCTGCTGACTTTGGAGGATAAACCCTACCTCCTGCAACATACTTTCCCCTATGGAAAAGTCGCCCGCTATAATTTCTAAGTCGTTATGCTCATCTACAAGTATATCTTTCATAGTCTAAGGGCAATTATAAGGTTACTAAGGCGTCACGCATACGGTCATTAATTTTGCTAATTACTCCATTAGCGGCATTTTCTTTACTTCCAATAGTTTTGTCGATGGGGAAAGTGTTATTCATTGTGATGTTAATGGTGATAGTCTTGCTTCCCCCACCACTACCTCCTACGCTCATTGTGCTGTCCTTTCCTCCTTCTTTGCTCCCTTTAGTAGGAGTGATAGGGTTAGGACTTGCACCTCCTCCAATAGCCGAACTGGCAGAAAGATTGCCCGCTTTAGGGGCTTCGGTAGCTTCTTTTTTATCTTTATTCCAAGTAAGTGATTGCCCTGCCTTTATAAACTCTTCTTTAGCGGCAAGATTAGCTTCATAAGCTACTTTAGCACTATCGGCAATGGCTTTTTTACGGTTCTCAGTGTCTTCATTGATTTGGGCAAGCATCTTATTATTTTCGCTCTCATCTCCCAATCCTACAGCATTCTTAAACTCATACCATCCCTCTTTTATCTTATTAAGACCTATCATTAGGGAATTGACCATAGTTAGCCATACTGTTTCAATACTTGCTGAAAAACCTTGAAAGAGGAGTTTTGCGCCCTCCCACGTGTGTTTCCACGCTTCGCCCCAACCACTAACCTTATTAGCCAAGTATATGATACCTGCCACCAGTGCGCCAATGGCAACGATAATAATACCAATAGGATTAGCTGACAGAGCTGCATTCCACAACCATTGTACGGCTGTAGCCGCCTTTGTCCATACAACCATTAGCTTCTGAACTACTACAGTTTGTTTAAGCCACCCTCCAAGAGCCTTTACCACAGGGGCAAGTCCTGAATAAGCAGACCCCATATCGCCCAAAGTGCTAATAACGCCTCCTAAGCTGTCGCCTACTACCCCAAGCACCTTGGTAAATGAAAACGAACCTATTTTCAAGTCATCTAACCAAGCTTTACATCTGCCCATCCACTCACTCCAACCACTCATTACGATAGTAGCTTGTTCGGTAGCTACATTGGTACCGCTGATTTGCTGGGTAAGTTCGGCTTGTGCTTGTGCAGTATTGATAAGTCCTTGAGCAGCTTGTATATTTTCAGCTCCAAAGACGGCGGCCAAAACATCAGTATTTTGTCCTATCTTCTGCAACTCTTTGAGTCGTTCGGCAAAAGGTACCGTAGTGTCTGATACTTTTTGCATATTTACTCCATAGGCGGCAAGCATATTAGTAGCCTCTTTAGAGAGGGCAGAGGGTGCATTCATTTTAATAAGCACGTTCCTAAGTCCTACCCCTGCTTCTGCTCCATATTTTCCCGATTGGGCAAGGGCTTGTAGGGCGGCGTTCGTCTCCTCAAAACTCACGTTGGATAGCTTAGCGGCTCCACCTGCTTGTACGAGAGCTTGGGCTATCTGAGGCACTTCGGCGGCACCTTCTTTAGCTCCTGCTGCCATTACATTCATCATTCGCTCCATTTCGGCCGCTGCTGCGATAGGATCATCCAAATTCACTTTGAACTGAAGCATTGAGGTAGTAAGCGCATCGGTAGCTCCTACCACATCGCCTCCCATAGTCTTGGCAAGTGTATTGGCATAGCTTCCCATTTTGGCAAGTGCCTCATCGCTTTCCCCTATTTGTGGGCCTAAACGTGAGAGTATGGTTTGAAAGGTAGCGAGGTTATCAGTAGCCGTACCTCCAAATTCTTTGGCAAGGTTACGAGCCTTTCCCCCAAGTTTATCCAAATCGTCTCCAGTAATACCGGTAATAGCAGCTACATCAAGTAATGATTTCTCATAGTCTGCTCCTACTTGTGCAGCTTCTGAAAACTTTTGAGTAATATTCAAAAATCCTTGTGAAGCTGCTTGCCAATCAATAGGTCGCATACTGGTTGCCAACTTATCCCACCCCTCTTTCATACTGCTTATGAAGTCTTTCCAAGTATTGTGCATACCTTCTGTGGCTCGCCTCACATTCTCTTGTGCGGTGTGCAAAGGTTGCGATACATTGTCTTTGGCTTCAAAAATCCACGTTGTAGTGTGATTCACGGTTGCGGAGTATTAGGGGTTAGACTGTTTACTAATTTCGTTCAGTACTTCTACTAAGGCGCGTTTTACAGCTTGGTATAAGAGTTGTTCTTGGCATTTCATACTAAAGTCAAGGGCTTTAAAATGTTCTTGCCACTGAGTATCATTCATCGTTTCAGGCTTCTGCCCATTGGCACGGAGTAGTGCATCTATGCCCTCTATAAAGTCGTACGCTTCTAAGGAAAGGAGCGACGACTCTACACTTTTTTTAAGGCTACCTTTGAGCTTTGCAACAACTTACTTAGCTCAGTAATAAGGCCCATATAGATGGAGGCATCATTTTCCATCCACTCCATATCACCATCCAGTACACAATTCTTTACCAGTGCCTCATTAGCCTTGTCTGGACTTTCTATATACTCTTTAGAAGTCACTAAGGCAAGTAGGTTTTTACTAGGCTTCCTTACCAAAAAGTAAGCAGGATCTTCACTGGCTTCTCCCTCTTCGGTAAAGGTAGTGCCCGATGGATACACGACTATTTCTCTTACCACATTAGGGTATTTAGCCTTGTAGTTTTCTATATCGGCTTCGGTATATTTTTTCATTTTAAACAGCTTTTAAAAGGTTATTAAATATTCCAGTCAATATGACTTACAATCAGCTCAAATTTGATAGCAATAGAGCCATCTCCTTGCTTGATAGCCATTTCAGTACCTAAGAACTCCGCATTGCGTATCATATCTTTAATGATAAGTCCGCTTGGCGCTTCATAGATGACGGGAATGTCGAAAGGTTCAATATCCTGTAGGCGGGTGCCCTTTGGTAGAGAACGATGTATGCCGTCTACTTCTTCTTTGAGAATAGTAATAGAAGCCTTTGCTTCATAGTTCTCCTCCGTACGCCCAACGGGAAAACCTCCCGCGCCCATAATATTCGACTTTTTGGTACTATCCGAATAGTTAATTTCGACAATACCTACCACATCACGTCCTAAAAGGTTGAAGGTTACACAATTCCAACCTTGTAGTTTCCCGAAGTGATTTATAACATTTGTATTCTTTGGCATAGTATAGTATTATAGATTAGAGGTTAAACCAATTTCGCCCTCAATAGCGTGTAGAATATCATCAGGCACAAGACGTATTTTCACCTTTAGGGGCGTTTGCTCTGTTACCGTTTGCTTTGCGTCAATACTCACTGCATAGCCGCTAATCTCTCCAGTTACTACCATTTGTCTTTCGATAGCTTTTCCTGCTAATTCCTGCAAGGAGGTAACAATACTGTCTTTAAGGTAGCCTGTTTGTGGATTCTTAGGGAGCTTGCTTTTGATACGAGGCGAAAGTGTTTGTCTTACTAAGCGTGCTGCTTTATTCCATATCCTATTATTTTCAATATAGGTATAGTCGGATGATTTACTCACGCAGGTAGGAGAGTTTGAAAGGAAAAAGCCTGCCATATCGGCATATTGTCCTGCCAAAATGTACCCTTTATCATTAAGTAATTTCAGCTGCTCATTGCTAAGTTCTTCTGCACTTTGCCCTGTGGAAATACCTCCACTGATATAGCGTTTTTTTCCCTCATCAGTAAGGGGATAGGTATTTCCCCCTTTGGCATTTTCGGGTTTTGTTTCAATATCCACCGAACCTAAGTTTTCACTCACATTGCGTACCGACAACATACCCAAAGCACTGCCTACACTGGCGTGGTACTTGTAAGCCTCGTCTATAGCGGCAATACCTTTGTCTTGGGCAATTATTACCGATACCTGTGGAGCATTCTTTTCTTTGAGGTCGGCAAAGTTATTTACTTCTAAGCCCTCTTTCCCTTTTCCTTCCACAAGTACAAAGTCTATCAGTATACCATCAGGTTTTACCGCTTCTACGATTTGGGTTTGTAGCTCCTCTACATCACTGGCAATGGTGGAGAGGTCATTGGTAAACCCAAAGAGCCCTACCCCTTTTACCTGCTTGTTAGCACGGATAGCTTTTACTATCTGAGCCGTACTATCCTGCATTTTACCTACCGCTACAGGTAGAAAAATGATTTGGCTCTCTGGCGCTAAGCGGAAGATTTCAGATAGGTGATAGTGAGTAAGTACTTTTTGATTGGCATCCAAACTTTCAGTAATACCTACTGCTTCCGCATCCTTTAGCTGAATAAAGGACTTAGTCTCTCCGTGTGTGAGTTGGGTGCCCGCTACGGCCATTGCGGCTACTACTAAAAACAAATTATCTTTAGTGGAAGCGGTACGCCCTAAGCCTCCTTCAGCTTTTTTAAATGTAAATCCTTTGAGTTGTCCCATTTGTTATTCAGTTTTTAGTTCGTCGTCTTCTGTAGGCTCTCCGCTTTCTGTTTTTCCTTGTACAGTAGCTCCTTCTGCTTTTTGGGGCTCTGTTTTACCCTCCTTATCTTTTTTGATTTGTGGTATCTTGTTTGACAACTTTACACTTTTGCTATTGTCAAAAGTATATACTTTGCTTTCAATAGTGGAGGCGTGGAGCTGGGCACGATTCTTTTCATAGAAGATTTGCCCATCTTCGGTGGCAAATACTTCTTCGAGGTCATTAGCTTGCATTACTTCTACAGCAATGACTAAGAGTTGAGTGTATGTTTTTGGATTTTCCATTGTTTAAATTGAGTTTAAAAGATTTTTAAATAAGGGGGTGGTCTTACGGGATCACCCCCGTCTATTAGCTACCACTGGTGATAGCTGCTGTACCTTCATCCTTGATAGCGACACAGACAAAGTGCATTTCAAAGCCTATGGTATGTTTGCGTCCTTCTGGGTTACTACTTTTCTCTCGAGCATAGCGAACGGCACTTCCTACGGCTTTCACGGTGTAGTTCTTGTGAAATACAACGGAGGCTTCTTTACCTTGCGCTACCGCTCCAAAGGCTTCTTTTTCACCATTGTGGTAGGTAGGGGCATAGGTACTCTCATAGATTTCAAAGCCGTAGTAGTTGCTTGCTATTTTTCCTCCATTGGCATCTTGGTAGCGATTTTTAAATGTCAAGTCCTCAATGAGTAAGTCGGCAATATGGTCTGAACAAAGAACCAATACACGACCTTTGCGAGGTACTTTTAGCTTATCCAATTGCTTTTTAAGACGAATCAAGTCCTTAGCGATAAGTCGTTTACGCCCTGTTCCGTCATCTTCTCCCGTGGTTGTGATTACGGGTGTTTTTGCCGTGTTTTTTTGTGGGGCGATAGAAACCAACGCGTGTTCTGCAGTTCTGTCTTCCAATGTTTCTCGGTGTTGTATTTGCACATCACTTACTTTTTCGTAAGGGAGAGCATAGAGTTCGTCTGTAGTTACTTCAGTGTTCTCTGTCTCATATTTGTGCAGTGTAATCACTACCTTTCCGTCTTCTCTTTGGTGGGAGGAGATAGGATAGACTGTGTTATCAATAAGCACCTTAGGGGCTACCCCTCTTACGGGTATCTTAATAACATCGTTACCTACCCATTCGTTTTTTGATTTTACGGCTTCGAGCCATTCGTTCTCATGTCTAAATTGAGTAATAAGCTCCGTTACGGCGAGCTCATTCTTTACTGGTAATGTTTCACTTCTAATTGGCATTTTCTACTTGTTTTTTTGTTGATACATAGCGTTGAGTTCTTTTACCTTTTGAGGGTCTGAAACCATTAGTGCGTCTAAGGCATCAGGATCCTTTGTTAGGTAATCTTCCATTGTCCAAGTGCTTCTGTCCTCTACAGCACTTTTAGCAGGAACGATAGTTTGTGAGGCAGGTCGAGGAGCCTCTATTGCCTCTAAAAGAGTAGCCGTTTTATCATAATCAGCCTCTGCCAAGCCTACATACAAGTCTTTTTTGTCGGCAGTAATCTTCTTGTCGAAGATAGCTTTATTGACTAATTTCTCGGCTCTATCCTTAGCCTCTACCGCTCTCTTTGCCTCTTGCTCTTTAAGAGCTTGGATACGTTCTTTAATTTGCTCATCGGTGGCATCTGAGGCCATTCCAAGAGCGGAAATAAGGGTGTCTCTATCCATTTTTTCTATATTTTTTGAATTGATTACTTTGTTAGGCTTAGGCAAGCTCTTACATCCGCAAGCTTGCATCATGGCTACAGTCTCTGTAGTGATTTCAGGCTCTCCATCCACAATCTCTGATATAAGCCCTATTTCTTTTGCCTCCATAGCACTGAGCCAGTAGTCCTGCTTCCATAGCTCATCTATATCTTTGGAAGTCTTTCCAAAGCGTTTGGCATAGACCTCTTTGTATTGCTCTGTTACATTTTCCAAGTGCTTTAAGTCTGCCCGCATCTGATCTATATTGCCATAGAACTCTGTAATGGGCTTATGTATCATAAATTGCGAACTCTTATAGGCTTTAGCAGGAAAATGTGCCATAATGTAGGTGCCTGCTGAGGCTACCAATGCGCCTGTACTAATAGTTACATTTTTAAGGCGTTTGAGTTGGTTTACAATTTCAGTAGCTTCATATACCGAACCTCCTGCGGTATTGAGATATACCTCGGCAGAGGTGATACCCTCTTTCAGTGCCCTATCTACTTCATATCGAAAGTCGGAGGCTGTCCATCCAAAGTATATCTGCCCTGTAATACGGAGCTCCAATACACCTGCCTGAGCATTTATCTTAGCTATACTATGTCCTTTTGTTTGCTTAGTCATTGTTTTTTAAAAGTTGATTGCCAGCAGGTGCTACCTGCCTCTCTGCGGTGCAAAATTCCAAAGAAGTTGGCATCCTCACAAATTGACATTCCGAAATAGGCAGTAAATCCGACCCAAAAAAGGCAGTAAATCCGACCCATTTCAGAACAAGAATTTTCATACGTGGGGGGCATTACGGAACTTTGCACCATAAAAAGATAACTATGGCCAAAGAAATAGAAAAGAAATCTGCGCGTATTCTCTTCATTGAGCAAGGCAAATCTTCTGAGGAGATAGCGGGGCAACTTGGCGTCAATAAACGTACAGTAGACCGATGGGCTACTGAGGGAGAGTGGCGCAAGATACGTGATGCCAAAGCCAATTCGGGTAAGGAACGTATAGAGCGTACCCAACTTGTGGTAGATTCTCTTACCGATAGGCGCTTAGAGGTGATTGAGCAGATAAAGGAGAATGAATCTGACCTTAAAACCGCTGACAAGGAGCGGAAGACTACTTTGCAGATGGAACTGCTTGATTTGCGTAAGGAATGTGCTACCATAGATGACGCTATTGCTAAGTGGAATAAGCGTATTGAGAATCTTATAAAGGGGACTAAAATTACCCTTTCAATGTATATAGAAGTAATGGAGAGTATCTTTGAAGCCTTGCGCCTCAAAGATGAGAAACTCTATATACTTACTTTAGATTTTCAGGAGGAACACCTGCATGAGGTTGCCAATAAAAAGTTTTAAGCAATGAGAGCAGAAGACAAAATAGCCAAAGAGCGGTACTTACAAAAGATAGCCTTTGCCAAGAGTGCGGGGTCACGTTTCGCAAATGAAACCGCAGAAGAGCGCAAGGCAAATATAGAGGCGTGCCGTAAGAACCCTCGCCTAATGGTGGAACGTTACTTCCCTCACTATGCCGATGCTCCTTGCGCTGACTTCCAAATAGAATGGGCTAAAATGGTACAAAAGAACCCTACTTTTAAGGGCTTTTGTCAATGGGGGCGTGCGCTTGCCAAATCGGTATGGAATGATATTTTTATACCATTTTGGCTGTGGCTACAGGGGGAGCCTATGTACTTGGTAATTATCGGCAATAGCTATGAGCGTGCCGAGCAACTGTTGGAGGACATTAAGGCAGAGTTTGAAGCCAACCCGCGTATCCTTGCCGACTTTGGCGAACAAAAACAGCTGGGTACTTGGGAAGACGGCTTCTTTATTACCAAGGGCGGCTTTATAGGGCAGGCTCTTGGTATGGGACAAAATACACGTGGGTTACGAGTGAAAAACAAACGCCCTACCTTTATCGTGGCTGACGACTTGGAGGATAAGGAAATTAACAAAAACCCACGCCGACAAGAGGAGGTAGTAAAGTGGATAGATACCGCTCTTATTCCTACTATGGATGGTAAGTATCGCCGCTTTGTGCAGGCAAATAACCGTTTCGCTCCTGTGATGATACAGACAATGTTACAGGAAAAGCATCCCAAGTGGAAGGTACACCAAGTAAACGCTTATGATCCTGTAACCTACGCCCCTACGTGGGTGGGTAAATATGATGATACCTACTTCTATGAGTTGGTGTATGGTGACAATGGGATTGGAGAGCTTGCTGCTAATGCCGAGTATAACAATAGTCCCTACATTGAGGGGGTAATTTTTAAAGAGGAGCAATTCCAATGGGTAAAACTTCCTCAACTTCGTACTATGGAGTACATCATCGGACATTGGGATATTGCCTACGCGGGCAATGCCACCAGTGACTACAACGCAGTAGTGGTGGAGGGCATTAAAGAGCGTAAGTTCTATGTGATTGATACCTTTTGCCGCCAGACGAAAATGCGGGCAGCCGTGGAATGGATGTGTCAGTTTCAAAAGCATTTGCCTGCAGGGGTAGTGGTGCACTGGCAGTACGAAGCGCAGTTTTGGAACGATGAGGTACAACGCACTATTCGAGAGGTAGAAAAAGAAACAGGCATTACCCTCAACCTTACCAAGCGTACCTTGGATAAGACTCGTAAGATAGACCGCATTATGAGTATGCAGCCTTACTATCAGAATGGGCGTGTATTCTATAACGAGAACCTCAAAGGATCAGTAGATATGCAAACGGGTACAGGACAACTCAAGAGTATAGAGCCCCAGTACAAAACCCACGACGACTGGCCTGATGCCCACCAAATATGTACTACTGATTTGGAAGCCTATATGCCTAACAATAGCTTTAAAGTGCTAATGGGCAAAATGAAAACCTTTAATAGATGGTAATTATGTATTATATCCGAAAAGAAAACCTTATTTCCAAAGCCTTTGAGCGGGCAATTGATGAGAGTAGCCAAGACTTTGAGCAGGCCCTCACCGAGAGTGAAGCCGAACATATTGCCGTCTTTAAAACCCTTTTAAAGAGGTATTATGATGTGGAGAGTATTTTTGACACAGAACGCCCCCACTACAATGTACTATTGGCACGTATGCTTACCTTCTTTGTCCTCTCCGACGTCTTTTCACGCAACGCCTATCGCAAGTATAACCCTAACAGCAATACCGAGAAACAAAAGGAATGGGCGGAGGGTATGTTGGACAAGCTCTCCAAAGGTATTTACATTTTAGAAGATTTGCCTAAACCTCCTGCCAATAAGGGAAGTTCGGCACGCTTCCTCTATGGTAACCTTACTAACAATGACTTTTATATCTAATAACCAATGAATATCTTACAAAAAGCCTATAACCGTGTACAAGCCTACTTTGTAGCCAGTGCCCCCTTTGCTATGCTCAAAATGGCATTAGCAGGACGCACCAATACTGCTGCTTCGCAATACATAAGCTACCAAGCCAAAATGTTGCGAGTGGAAACCCTTAACGATTGGAAAATGGGGGTAATGCTCGCTACTAACCCCGATAACCCCGAAAAGCTAAAGCTACGTCAATTATACGACAACTTAGAGCAAGACAACCATCTTGGCTCAGTGATTGAAAGCCGTATCGCCAAAACACAACAGTCTCCTTTTCGCTTAGTTAATACAAAAAAAGAACGCAACGAGGAAGCTAAAGAACTTTTGGAAACGATGTGGTTTCAGGACTTTATAAAGCTTGTACTGATGAGTAAGTTTCAAGGCACTACCCTTATTGAGCTCTTCAATACTGATGAGAACGGCGAACTTACCGAAGTAACCGAAATAGGACAAGCCTACTTTAACCCCCTCAAAGGTATTGTACTCAAGGAAGCAGGAGACACTACAGGCACGCCCTACAAGGAGGGTAACCTCGCTAACTTCTACATCCAAGTAGGCAAGGACTACAACGATTTAGGGCAATACGCACTGGCTGCCCCTATTATCTTAGCCAAAAAGCTCGGCTTAGGTTCGTGGCTCGACTTCATAGAAAAGTACGGCGTACCTCCACTCTTTATCACCACAGAAAGAGAAGACGATACACGCCTTAATGAACTTTTTGAAATGGCTACCAACTTCAAACGTAACGCCTTTATGGTAGGGCGTGGCAATGAAAAGTTTGAGGTGCCTAACATCTCGCAAAACAACAATGCCGAAGTGTTTGATACTCTCATCAAGCGTGCCGATAACGAAATATCTAAACGCTTTTTAGGAGGAACAGGACTCACTGATGAGAAAGGCTTTGTGGGCTCGGTAGAGGTGCAGTTTGAGCTGGCTTCCTATCGTTTTCAAAGCGACAAACTGCTTGTAAAGCATATTATCAATAAGAAGCTCATACCGCTATTAGTGAAGCTCTCACCCGCTTATGCCCCTCTAAAAGACTTGCGTTTTGAGTGGGACGACGAAGAGCCTCTAACAGCTGATAAACTCTGTAAAATGATGGAAACATTAGGTGTTTATTACGACTTTGACCCCGAACAAGTAGAGAGCATTACAGGGCTCAAGATAGTAGGTGTAAAAAACCAAACCCCTAACCTCCCACCCGTTGAAGGCTCAAAAAAAAAAGCCTATACGATAACACCCTAAATGAGCGTTGGCAACTGCGCCGAGCTCTTTTACGCGCGGAGCAGCTCTATACACATAGCCACTGCGAATGTGCGCACGACACCCACTCCTTGGACCTTACAGGTTGGCTAAAGGTAATGGAGCAAATTGCCAAAGATAGATACAACGGCACTCTCAAAAAAGGAGAACTATCCCACGGCTATATTTTAGAAACCTACAAAGAACTTAATGGGGCTATGTGGGAGGGGTTTGGCAAAGATAGCTTCAAGGTGAATAAGCAAACAGGAGCTATCTCACCCGAAGTACTGCAAATGCAGCGCAATCTATACAAGTTTAGCGGGGCAAAAAACTATGTACTCCTACAGCAGATAAATGAAATCTTACGCTCGGACAAAGGAAAGAATTGGCAAACATTCTTGCAAGAGGTACAGAAGCTAAACCCTAAGTACAACAAGAACTACCTTCAAGCAGAGTGGCAAACAGCCAAACAAGCGGGCTACCATGCCGCTAATTGGCAGGAATATATACGTATGAAGGACATCTACCCTAACTTAAAGTATATGACTGTAAAGGACAACAAAGTAAGGGAAAGCCACCAACTGTTAGACGGCTTTATCGCCCCTTTGGAAAGTAACTTTTGGAAAGTATGTTACCCGCCCAATGGTTGGCGTTGCCGTTGCTATGTAGTACAGACAGCCGAACCCGCCTCGCAGGAGCGTATTGCCCTTAGTAGCCTTAGTGAAAAAGACTTCCCTAAAGAGTTTCGTGGTAATGTAGCCATTAGTGGGCAGGTGTTCAAAGAGGATAGTACAAATCAGGGCAAACCTCACCCTTACTTTGCCCTTGCCTTAGATGCCGACAGCGACACTAAAAAAGCCTTTGAACTAAGCAAACTAAGCGCACCCTATACAGAAGTCTATGAGGCTAAAAATGGAGCGGTGGTAAAGGTAAGCCCCTTTGCCGACGAAAGCGACCTTGCTAAAAACCTTAAAAGTGCTATTATCATTGCCGATAATTTAGGGGTGAGCATAAATATACGCCCACATTTGGAAATACAAAATCATAAGAACCCCGAATATGAGATAAATAATAAAATTGCTGATAGAAAAGAAACAGGCTCTTATACAAGTGTAAAAAGCAACTTAGGAAAAGCAAAAGAGCAAGGAGCAGAAATTGTTGTTTTTGACCTTTCCGACTTCAAAAATTGGGAAGCTATTGGAGTTGTGAGAAACTTAAAAGGAAAAATTTTAAGCTATAACAATAGAAAATGGTTAAAAGAAGTGTTTTTTATCTATGGAAATAAGGCTATCTCTTTTACAATAAAAGAGCTAATGACTGATTTTGATAAAGTAACTACCCGCCTAAAAGCAATAGAGCCTTAGCAGTGAAGCTAAGGCTCTAATGGGAGCGACTTGGATTTCTCCGCGTCGCGGTCTAACAATCACTTATTAGACACTGCAAAAGTACAAAAACTTTTTTTAAATAGCAAATAAAAAAATTCTATTTATGGCAAACTTTCAAACTCCTAACTTTGAGGCTATGGCAAGGGAGATATTTAAAAACATCTCGCCTAAAGTAGCCCAAAAAGCGCGTGCTTTCTTTCTACAATCTTTCATAAAGCAGGGCTTCACCGATGCCTCATTTATTCCTTGGGTGAAGCGTATGGATACGTTGCCTCACAAAACACTACAGCAGTCGCTCACGCTCAAAAATAGCCTTCGCATAGCCGAACAGTCCCCTGAAAGGGTAGTGATTTCAGCTGGTGAAAAATTGAATTATGCTGCTATACATAACGAAGGAGGTACAATTACCGTACGAGTAACTGAAAAAATGCGCAAATACTTCTGGGCGATGTACTATAAGACACAGAATAGTCGCTACAAGTGGATGGCCCTCACCGAGAAGGAAACCCTAACCATACAGATCCCTAAAAGGCAGTTTATAGGAGAAAGCTATACCTTGGACAAACAATTGGAAAAACTCATCATAGAGGAAATGCTACAAGCAGAAAAACACTTAACTTTTGAATAATGGAACATTGGCAAGACTTATATATAGAACTCGCTGAACGTATCAGTGAGAAAATGCCCGAAATTCACTGGATAGACCTTTGGCATAACCAAGTAGGCTTCTTAGCCGAAGAGCACCCCTTTGGTACGCCCGCCGTATTTATTGGGTTTCGATCCGCACAAATCAATGATATAGGCGAACTCGTACAGATAGTAGACCTGCAAGTTGATTTTTATCTGTATTACGAGACTTTCTTAGATACCTTCAAGGGGGCTTATAATCAAGAGGGGGCGTTGGAATTTACCAAGAGCTTAGATGCGCTTTTTGGCAACTTTCACGGCACATCGGGCAGAAACTATAGCTCTATGCGTCGTATAGCTTTCGCCCCTGTGGATACTGGTACCGCGGGCAACCTATACCAGGTTACTTTTGAATGCAAGTTGCACGATAGTAGTGCAATGAAGTATTACGAACCTACGCAAGTACATTTGCAGGTGGAGGATGAGGACAATAAGTATTTTGTAGGAGTAGATTAGACCCTATTGAAGATAATGTTTTCAATAGTTCTCTCTGAGCGAAAGAACTTCTCTGAAAGTGTAGCCACTATATAGCTATGAGTATATTTTTTTTGCTCCGAGAGCTTGTAGTACTCCTCTCGGATAAGATTGTAGAATAGCAATGTAAATCGTCGTTGTTGTTTTGTTGTAGCTCCCATTTTATTCCCTTTTAAGTTGCAAAATTAAAAAAACACCCGCTTATTTCCAAATTGGATTTTAGCGGGTGTTCAAATAAAAACAAAAATGACACATCAAAACTTCCTCATCTTTTTACAAATCCGCTCCAGATCATCGTCATAACTCTCCGTGCGATTCTCCCTATAGCGGAATTGTTCGTGGGCTTGTTGGTTTTGGGTGACAACTACCTCGGTGCGCTCTTGGTCATACTGTCGGAATATATTCATTATCTTAGGCATACTGATACGCTCGTATAGCTCGCCAAACTCACCCGAAACAATCCTCTTGAAGATAAATGAGAGTTCTGAGAGCTTCAAAAAAGAATAATCTGTGATGATTTGCTCTGTACATAGGGTTATTTGTGCTTCGGAAAGGGGATTTTTTAAGTTTAGCAGCTCGTTAAGCTCAATGAGCCATAGGGCAATGTAACTTCTTAAAAACGCTTGTCCCTTACCTTTCTTAATATCTACCAAACTTACAGTATTACGACTCAGTGCGTCACTCACTCCCTTGATCGTTACACTGCGCATAAGACAGTTATTCAGCGAATAGGCCTCTAAGAACTTCTCGTTTGAAATTGTCGCTAATTCGTTGGGTCTTACTACTATTACCTCGTTTTGCATTTTGTAATATCTTGTTTAATTGTGAATTGATATATTTCAAATCGGTGTTTCGTTGATGGAACTCGTCTAACTTTTGCCAGTTCTGTAGCAAGTACTGCCAAGTGGATAAGGCCTCTGTCTCATCGGCTGAATTATTCGTAAGGTAGGTGATGATTTGCTTGAGGGCTTTTCCGTCTGCTCCAGTGAATTTTGGAGCAAATCCAAACAATCGGTTATAGAAGGCAAACCACTCATCCATGAACAGGGTGTATAAGCTCGGCGGGTTCGCCTCTTCCTCTCTGTAGGTAACTCTATCCCCCCAACTGCCCTGCCACTCCTCTATGAGATTCTCTAAGGGAGGAATAAGCAGGCCTATTTGTTTGAGGTACTCGCCCTCCAATGTGCCTTTTTTGACTTCCATTTTTTGGAATTTTCCACCTTTATAGGTCAGTTTCACGACTACGGCACAACTGCGTATGGTTACTATATAGGTCATTTTTTAATAATTAATGGTTAATGATTAATTGCCAGCTATTGATAGGCACACTATCAGGCTCCTGAATATTGTAGAACTTGTATATCTCTGCTCTTATCTTACTTGCGATAAGTTCTCTTTCCTCTTCACTGACCTGCTTTCTGTCTGAATAGCTATTGTATTGTATAGCGAGTTCTGGAGATTTTTTAAAGTGTTTATCCTCTAAAAATAACTCATAATAAATATAGGTATATCTGCTATTATGAGCATCGGAAGCCTCTTGTTCTGTTTGGTAACGAGTATATATTACTTTCATTGCTTGATTTATTCTATTCTCATTTTTCCAATACCAAGAGTTCTCATAGACAATAACAATAGCAGGCTTTTTTACGGCTTTTTTTGTAATCTTACGAAGCCCATACCACACTCTTAATCTCATTAGGTTTCTACTTTTGTTTTAGTGAGCTGTTTCCCACAATCTTGGCAAAACACAGCAGTCATCTCTACTGTACAATGCCCTCCTATCGTGCGTAATACTTGGTGCTTGTGAGGGCATTTGTCTCTGGTCATCTGTCGTTTGTCACTTCTTTTCATATCGTTTTTCAATTATCTTTTCTAATGCTCCTATTACCTTACTGACTTCCTTAGTAGTCATTTCCATTAATGGCTTTTGTACAGGGCACCTCTTACTTAGCATAAACTTACCCAATCGTTGAAGGTCGGGGATCCTTGGATTATCGACCTGAACCCAACCCAATTCGTGGCACTTAGCCAACAAGCTAAGGTGTTGCATATTATGGCTGTCGAAATGTGCTGCAAAGCTATAGTTATAGCCTAAGTAGTCTAATATTTCAAAGGCTTCTATCTCTTTCAGCTCTTTGCTTGTAGCAAGCTCCCTTCCTACAAACCCCGATAAGAATGCCATTCGTTCCTCTCTATCCCCAAACCTCTTACTTAAGAGGCTTTGCAGGATCTTTAGTTGTCGTGTGCTAATCATAATACTGATCTTTAAATTTTATTCTTATATAATCCCCTTCATTGTACTCTTTATAGTCTTCTTCAAAAACTCTAATTTTTACAGTCCCTTCTTTATTAGCTACATATATATAATACTTTTGAGGATGATATCTACTTGAGAGGACCTTTCCTACAAAATGAGATGTTGTATAAGCTGGTATAAGTTCCTTATCTACCACATAGCCTATAATCTCTTTTATATCATTTTCAGAGTCTTTTTTAGAGCATCTATCATCACAGGAGATAGATACAAGTGACAATATTAGAAATGTTGCTATTTTTTTCATTTTTAATCGTTTTCAAGTTCAATAAGATAAGCAGGTATTAGCCGAAATGCGTTAAACTCAATACCACATAGATAGTGAATGTAATTCTCTTTTGAGTATTGTTCAAAAGAAACATCTAAAGCCTTACATCGGGGGTACTTTTTGTTTAACTCTTTGGCTTTTTCAATGATGTATCTCTTTATTACATCTAAATTAGCGGCTTGATATAATTCTCCTTCCATTCCTCTTAGAAATTCGGAAAATTCAGCTTGTAACTTATTTTTTGTTTGTGTGCCATTGCCAAAAAAGCAATAGTAATGTGTTGGTTTTTCTTTCATTTTAAATCGTTTTTAAAGGTTATTTAAAAGAAGCTCCTCCGCCTTAAGGGGTCTCATAAAAGCGTCCTTCTATTGTTGGCGACATGTTAAGGGCAGAGGAGCATTTTCGACTGCCTAAACAGCTGAAAATTGTAAGAGTATATTCTGCCACTTTCCGTGCTTATCCTTTTCGTAAAAGCGGATATAATCCTTGGAGTGGTTATACTGATAACTCTCACGGAATAGCTCACAAGCCTTAGAAAAGTTTGGGTCAGCAAATTTGCTCTCGTACTTATAGAGCTTCTGTATGTTATCAGGGTCAAGTTCGCCCTTTTTACGCTCTAATAGCGAGAGGATAAACTCCTTAGTCCCATCATCTCCAGAGTAACGGCTTTCTATAAAGTCAAAGATATACTTCTCCGCCTCAGTGGCACGTTCGTCATAGGAGCCTTTGCCTTGCCTGTTGTACTCCACCTTAAAGGCACCAAACTCCACCTTAAAGCTACCTTTGCCCTCAGCATGTCGCCCGCTGTACTCCTTTAGCAACTCATGTAGGGTGTCCATCGTTTCGAATGAATGTTGTTTGAACTCTGTTAGCCGCTCATTGATGTCCTTAGCTACGGTGATAAGGCTGATGATCGCATCGGCTTTCATTGCCTCATAGGATTTTTGTTTTTCTTCGCGTTCTTTAGCGTTTAACTCTTTCGCCTGTTCTATAAGTGCTGCACGCTCCTCTGCACTTAGTTGTGATAAATCTACACTCATGGTAATATCTATTTTTTAAATTATCGTTCTACTTTTGCCTTATATAATTTGTTTGTCTCTACCGGTTCCCATCCCTTTTTGTCTTCATTGTACCACATCAGCACCCTGTCCTGATCGTATCTAAGGTAAGGAGACTCCCAGTTATTTTCACGTATCCATTCGTAGATGGTCAGTACCACTATTGGTACACTTTTCCTATAGCCCGCATGATACTGGTGTATCATGGTACGCTCTTGTGCTGTCAAGGCTTGTAAGAAATTGTCAAGCCTTAGCACTTCCGTATATAACTGTTTCATTGTGCTATTATTTTTCGTTTTTCACTCTTGATTATCTGTGGAGGCTCTCCACTTTTATCTATCATTTTCAGTAATGTCTTGGGGTATATATGATTAATATTCTCCGCCGCAAGTCCTATCATTAGTTCTATATCCTCTCGGTCAAATACACCCTCCCTGAGTGCCTTGCCGTAATATCTCTCTATATCACGCTCCACATACACCTCCCACTGCCGGGCAAACCAATTCAGCAAATGGTCATTTAGCTTTAGAGCTAATACATCTTTTGAGATTTGCTTTGTTTTATTCACAATATCGCACCAATCCTCGAAGTATAGCCATTGTAAGTGCTCATACCCTAAAGGCTTATAGTCCAAGTAGTATAGCAGGCAGTCCCTGAATTCTTTTTGCTTTTCTATAGTTTCCATTTGTTTCTTTTTATCTTTTCCTACATTTATCCATTCGGCTCGCAACCGTGGTATAGCTCTGCTTTCTCTTTGTCTATGGTAAGTATCCCACCAGGACAACGCCCCGATACATTACATGCCAAGCCTTCCACTTGTATAATCACCTCTGCGAGCTTCTTACAAAGCCTTGCCACGGCTATATCGGGCTCTCCCTTTTCCTCGTGAGCGAGGAAGATAAAGAGTACATTGCGATAATTTTTTCCCCATTCCCTAAGTTTAGGGGCTGTTAGCTCGTCTTTATAAACTGTGGTGTTGTCTATAATCACTACTTTTGGAGCGCGTTGCTTACCTAATGCTTTCTCTATCTCAGTAAGCTCTGTATAGGGTACTATCTTTAACTTGCGGTTGCTGGGGTCAAGCCCACTACGGATATATGCTTCTTGGAAGGACTTACTAATGCCCTGCTCGGCACTTACATACATCACCTGTTCAAACTTGCTCAAGTATTCCGCTAACATTAGCGAAAACCACGTTTTTCCCTGCTTCTCTCGCCCATAGATAATCCAAAACCCGCCTACTTCGGGTCTGCCCAAGGCTTTCTCCCATACTCCCTCGAACGGGAAGGTTTTATAGGTTTTTTCAAGTAGTTGCTTTCCGTATATACCTTTTATTCTTGCCATTAGCTTAACTTAATTAAATTCTCCAAATATCTAAGTCTCTTCCAATCCGAAGGGGTTACATCCTTTGTGTTAAGGTCATTCGGGTTCATACACTTACGCACGAGTTTGTCTACATCCTCTTTTTGCTTGGCATTTACCGAAGCCACATCGCCCAATAATTGTATATAAAAATCCTTACGATCATCAGTACCTTGGGGGACTATTGAGGTGATATCAAAGAAGCGGTCGAATATCTCAGCATAACCTACCTTTTTATGAGCAATACCACTCTCTATCTTTGCCCTTAGTCCATCGGCTCCCATCATATACCAAGCGCATTCCCCCTGGGTAGCGTTCCATAGCTCTTTGAGTTCGAGGAAAGCGTTGTAGTCCAAGTCTCCTGCTTCGTCAAGTACAATAAGAGGCTGTTCTAAGTAGATAAGGCACATCTTGATACTTGCCTTTACATCTACATACTTTCCTGTATTATCCACCCCTATCGTTTTAGCAAGCAATCGGATAAACTGCTGTTTGGTCTTCGCTTGGGAGCAATCCACATAGAAAGCATTTTTGAGCTTACGGACAATGTGTCGGGAGCAAAAAGTCTTACCTATACCACAATCATCTACCAAGATCATTGATTTGCTGTACTCCTTGCAGTAGAGTAGGTTATCTTCTATTTCAGTATATACTGCTGTACGGGCTACCTTCCAGGCGCTGTCTCTTACCTGTACACCCAGCTGATGAGCAATTACCAACCATTGGGTGTCGCTGATGAGTTTCTCCACTTCTCCTTTTTTAAGGCGGGAGAGGATAGCCCCTTTGATATTTAGCCGTTTAGCATAGTCGGCATCAGATCCTCCATAGTTCTCACGGTCGGAAAGAATTGCTTCCCTTACCTTGTTTTTAAAGTCTATTGATAATTTCATATAGCATATTTTTTTCTCCAATTTTTAGTATATTCTGTCCCTGTACTGGGGTTGTAGAGGATTTGTTTGTCGTCTTCCTCCATAGTATCGTAGTCGTCCAATATTTCTACTTCCTCTGTTTCGCATGCTTCAAATCGCTTGAGGTTGTTAATCACAAAAGAGCGTTTTGGCTTCGGTGTCTTGTCTATCACCCCTATAGGAGTAATCTCTTTGCTTTGGTGCTGTACATAGCGTACAATGGTCATCGTATAGGCATTTTGCAGCGCCTTGATAAGGGTGTCTTCTTCGGTTTGCTCGGCTTGTGCTCTTTGGAAACGTGGCATAGGTTGCACCTCACATACATAGCGGTTCCCACAGTAAGCAATTGCTTTTATAAGTTCCCCGTCATTGCCGTCCAACCAATACACCTCTATATCCTTACCTTCTATTTGTTTCATTTTCTCAACAAGTGGGTCGCCTGTAAGTATCTTCCCCGCTTCGGCTATTGCCATTTTCTGTCTGTTTAAGCTGATAAAACCTTGTTTGCAACTGGTCTTCACTTGATAGCCTATATAGGGTAATATCGCTCGGTAGTTCGTCTCTGGTAGGCTTTCCAATTGGTTGTTGAGAAAATATTCCCAACGGCTTACGCTTGGATCTTCATCGTGAGGTTCGTTGTTCCAATCCTCTATATCAGCAAGGCGTGCCTGCACGAGTTCATTATAAGGTATAATCTTGGTAGCACCTTTGCCCGCTTGGTTGGCTTCGTTCTTAGCAAAGGGGCGAGGGATCCACCCATCGGCATATTTTTCTTTGTTGTTACGCATCTTGCCGAACATACGTTCTATGTATTTCCCCTTGGCGTTATTGGCTTCCACTCTTACTTTTTGGAACATATACCCCTCTCTAAGGAAGGTGTCGCTAAAGCTACTATTAAGGGAGCTTTCGCACTCCAATTCATATGGGAGTTTTAGCCCCCATTGGTGATAGTTCCTTACTAATTGTCTGTAGAACTCAAGGATAATCCCTTCTTTGCTCTTTCCATAGACAAAGGCTGTCATACAGCGGCTGGCAATATCCACCCCAATATAGAACCATACCCTTTTCCCTTTTTCATACCAAAATGGAGGTTGTCTGTCGTCAATGGAGAGGATAGACCCCGCTTTGGTGGGTAAGTCCGTTTGTGCATAGGGGATAAATTGTCCCATAAAGGCTTGTCGGTTTCCGCTTCTTAGATTGTAGGAGATGATTTTCTGCTCCCAACTCATCAGATAGGCTTTGATAGTACTTTCACTCAAGGCAGGGAAGCCAGTAGGTTCGTACAGTTCACCTGTTTCCTTGTTGAATACTTCTATATAGCCAGCCAAAAAGGCATCATATTGCCGAGATATATCAGTAGGAGTAGGCTTATGGGTTTGTCCTACGAATAAGCCTTGTAGCACCTCTATGACACGCTCATCTACCTTTCGGGCGTTCTGCTTGCCCTTTCCGTAAGGGTCCTTGATAACGGAGAAGAGTCCATCGGTTTTAAAGGCGTTTAAAGTGTTTTTAAAATGCCTTAAACTCTCAGGCAGGCTATGCTTACGACTTGGGGGCAAGGTCTCGTTAAAGCTCACTGCATCGGTAAGTAGGCTTTGAGCAAGTCCCTTGGTAGCACTCTTTTTATGCAATGCCTTGCGAATATTGAGTCGCTCCTGCTCAAGGGTAACCAAGGCTTGCAGAGTAGTAGCATTAATGATGTAGCGGTCTATCTCTTCATCAGTAAGGTGCTTGTCCCCACGTTTCCATTCACTATAGAAGCGTATCGTTTCGTCTTTTACTTGGTAATATCGCTCCAACAGATGACCTGCTTTTCGTGGATCACCCAGTGCCTCTTGTATCTCCTTGGGCAGCGTGTCATAGTCTATCAGTAGCCTACGCCCATTCCCACCCGATTGGAGTTTCTTAACACCATAAGGCTTACCTTCACTGCGAGAGATAGCACTCTGTAAGGACTTGAGCACATTCCAATACTTAGGAACCAACTCTTCCACCTCCACCGCAACTTTATTATGTAACCATAAATAGGGCATAATTTTATTTTTTTATAGCTCCCTAAGGTCGGTGCGACCGACTGCGATAAATTCGTAGCGGTTCCCAACCGCCTTAGGAAAAATTTCACTACCTTTGTAGCCGAATTATTAATAGTGTAATTATGCAAGATGAAACTATTGAATGTGTTAAAGTGAGAATGCAACTAAATTTAGAATTGGAAGGAACTCACTCTCTTGAGAAAGAATATGTAGATAACCTCTGTTCTGCATTCAGTTTTTGGTATAAAACTTTTATTGTGGATAACTCTACTCTAATGGTAGATATCTTTTTTCCCGCCAATAACTATATTTATCATTCTGATTTTAACGCTATAATAAAGACTTTTGCACTACAACATGGGTATCTAATTCTACATTCTTACATTGTAGAAATGCCTTATGTAGATGCTATTTGTCTTGATGTTTAAAAAGAGGTGAATCCTTATCTACTAGGGTAGGAGTGCTCTCTTTTCCCTTCAAAACTACTCCTATTTGCCCACGACAGACCATTCTATGGTATTGTTCTGGGCTAATTCCCTTTGATAATACTTCATTATGAGAGACAGAATCAGTTATCCAATTTCCAGAAGCATTCTCTACTCTCTCAGTCATATCAGAGAATAAGCGATCTACATAGCGAGAACACGTTTGCATATCCCAACTACGTCTTGGCTCATGCTCACTATTGCAAAACCAATCCAATGTTTCCTCATTACCAAAAGTTACCTCAAGAGTACGTCTTAACTTTCTAAGCCATTGCTGTAGTTGCTCCCACTCTTGGGGATTGGTAAGGTCTATATAGCGAATATCAATATTTACGTCCTTGCCAATTCCCTTTTCGCTTATCTTTACATCAGCAGAAAAGCGTACGCCGTTGTTTTTCTTTGTTTCCATAACATCTTTACATTAGTTCTGTTCTCAATTCCCTTCTGACTAATATCCCGAAGAAGGTTTCTTTTGTCTCTATAACTTGGTGACTCCAATCTCTATTGATATGGTGTATCACCTGCTTTTTTATCCATTTTTGTATTAACTTTCTCATATTCTATCTTTTTTGATTAATTATTTGCCTGCAGGTGCTACCTGCCCTTCTACTTCTGCGATCACTTCAAAGAGTGTTACTTGATGCACTTGTGGCAATCCCTTCACTTCTTTGAGCTTCTGGCAACAACTACGAATCTCTAAGAGTTGCTCGGCGAACGCCTTATTAATGTACCACTTCCCTGTGCTTGACTTGTAAAAGTGCTGAGGGTGCTTGCGAATGCGAGCGTGATACTGCCCACTGGTTACCGAGTAGTTATGTAGTAGCAACCACTCCACGTATGGCAGGGCTTCCATTCCATAGACATTAAGAGATTTAGGCATTTTGATTTGTGTCAAGGCTTCCAACTCTGCCCACCTACGATTGACCTTAATACGCAATTCAGTGTTATACCCAGTCAGAAGGTCAAATGTCTGCATTTTGGTCAATTCAAAATAAGGGTCATTTCTCTTTGCTCCATTAGGTAACTCGGTGATTTTGAACATCAACCCAATTTTGGGGAGATGTAAATTCCCATAACCTTTATTGAGTTCTCTAATATCACGTATTACGTGATCGTGCCTTTTCCCTGTCAGCTTTGCAATCTCAAAACTGGACATTGTTTGTTCAATGGTATTGATTAACTCTTTCATAATGAATCATCTTTTAATATACTTATCTTTAAAATAGGCTCCCATATTAATAGGTCTATCATTTCCCCTTTATTATTATACTTGGGGATATTTTTAGTTGATAAAAAGGCAAAAGGTCTTATTCTATAACCTTTTCTCTCCAATTCTTTGACAGAAACATAAAGCTGTTCATCTATTTCAATATAGTTTAAATCTCTCATAATTAATCATTTAAAACGTTGTTGATTTCTTTTTCATACTTTTTGTACTCTTTACAAATAGTATCAGCCGTTTCGCTGTTTCGTGTTTTGTTTAGGCACTGGCGTATATAAGTTTTTGATAGCCCAAACTTTACTGATAATTTTTCTACCACTAAAGGGTTGAATTTTCGAGGAATTTTTATACCTTTGTCCATTCGCAATTTAGTTTCGTTTAGCGGTGCAAAGTTATTCAGAAATTTTGAAATAACAAAATAAAATCCAGAAAAAATGAAAAATATTTTACTGTTATGGATAAAAACACTATAAATCAAAGATTTACAGAGGCTGTGAATTTTGTATTGTCTCAGAATAAATCATTAAAAAAGGGAGATATTGCAGGTTTTCTGAAACTAAAGCCTTCTACATTTTCAGAAATATTGAATAACAGAAGTAATGTGTCTGCTGAAGTAGTGGCTAATTTCTGTACAGAATACAACATAGACATTGTTTGGTTGCTCACAGGTAAAGGAGAAATGCTTAAAACAGAAAAAACAGAAGAACCTATAGTAAAGATAGTAGAGGGAAGAGACCTTGTGCCTAAAGTAGTAGTTGTGAATGAAGAAAATGATGAGGCTTTTATTCCTTTGGTGGAGTACAAGGCGCAAGCAGGCTATCTTACTGGTTATCTCGACGAAAACTATATAGAAAAGCTACCAATGTATAGTGTACCTGGACTCTATGGAGGTTCCTTCCGTATGTTTCAAGTAAAAGGGCTTTCTATGTACCCAACCCTGCAGGATGGAAGTTATGTAATAGGTGAATTTGTGGAAAGCTGGGAATATATGACGGATAATCGGGTATATATTATAGTTACAGTCAATGAGGGTATTATAGTCAAAAGGGTTAAAAACCGTATAAGAAAGTATAAATCATTATACTGCTCCTCCGATAACCGAGAGTATGGAAATATAAGGATTCCTATTGAAGATGTTAAGGAAGTATGGGAAGCCAAAATGCACCTATCTTTTGAGTTCCTCGACCCAGTAACTAACTACCAAAAAATTGCAGACCTTGAGGTGGATATACACAATCTTAAGGAACAAATTAAGCATTTAAAAGAGGAAAAAGATACAGATACACCTATAATATTAGATAAATAACTAATAATAAGTAAGTTATGTATTTTATTCATTTGCAAAATACCCCCAACTCACGCCGTAACCTTATCATTTTAACTAAAAAGGGGCTTTTTACCCCCTAAACTCGTGCTTAAAAATATACGCTTTTGCATACCCAACTGCATACCCAACTGCATACCCAACTTTTTGGGGAGGGTATTCCGAGGGTATTCCTTACTCTCATATTCGGGGTGCTTTATAGGGCTTTTCAATGGGCTTTAAAGGGTAGTTTAAGTGTATAAAAAAAGCCCCCAAAGGGGCTATTTTAGTGGGGTTAGTAGTTTTTTGGAACAATATATAGGAGGTTACCCATGTAGTAGGTATATTCTACCTATTCCTGTACAATTTGGGGCATTATTTCGGGACATTTTTTGCATATAAATGTAGCCTTTTGTACATTTCGTTTTGTCTCTGTTTTGGGGCTTTTGGGCTTCAATCTCTTTATTTATAAGGCTTTCGGCGCTTTTTCATTTTTTGCCACTTTTGTACCCCCTATTCTGTTGTTTATAATATACATAGTTCCAGCGATAAGTATCTTTCCATTTCTTTAGCTCACTCTTTAGTGCCTTTTCTTTGGCATTTGGATAAGTTAGACTCAGGAAATATTTCAATAATTCCTCACAATCAATCTCTTTTTGAGCCATTAGAAAATCAAAGAGTTGCTGTTTGTCTTCTAAGGTCTTTATAAATTCATGAGTTACCTCTTGATCGCTCTCTATCTTGTATATTTTGAGGTTTTGCAACCATTGGAGTACTCTAAACTCTTGATAATAAGGGTTAGATTTGGGACATACCTTCAAAGAGGCTTCTTTACGAGTATGGCTATCCTTATCTATGTAGGAACGAGACTCCAAGGTACAATTAGCAATAGTTGATTTCTGCTTGCGCAAAGGACGTTGATAGAAAATAATATCTTCTACAAACAAATGTACAAAATCTCTTGCAGCAAGGTTTCGTTGTTGAGCTGCATTCTTACTATAAAGTTCTCGAATGCAATCGGCAAACAATTGATCAGTAAAGAGTTCAGGCTGTAGAGCTATCTGTTTTTCTAAAATAGCCTTTAGTTCTTCTTTGTAATATTTTCGCTCAATGGTACGGACTAATTTCCCTTTGATTTTTTCATTAGGGTTTTTCAGAATATGATCATAGATATAGCATCCTACTGTTTTATTTCCAATACTATTTTCGGTTTTAATTTTTATCTTTTTGTAGTATTTATCCTGTTCTTTCTTATCCATCTTATCAATTTCATCAAAAGTAGGTAGATATGAAAGTTTTACTTTTTCAGTCCCATTCTTTAAAAAATTTCGTTCTATTATGAATTCTCTATCTTGATTAATCCAGTTATATACAAAATCATTATAAAAAGCAGCTTGGTATACCAATCCATTTTCTAAAATTATATCATACCAATACTTATTATATTTTTTATCTTTATCTTTCTTAATAACAGATATAATTTTTGAGGAAATAATCTCAAAATCATTCTCCTTATTTTCCTCTTCTTCACGTAATTGATAATACCCTCTCTTTTGGTTGAAATTTAAAATAATCCAAGCCAACTCTTCTTTGCTGATTTTCTGTGAAAGTGCTTTTTTCCTAAGGTAATAAATTGTCCAGTCATAGGGAATTTTGCTTTCTTCTCCATTCCTTTTGGTATAGAATAAGTCAGGCTGATGTATTTTAAAATCAGCTAGCATCTCCTGAAAACTATCCATAAAGAGGAATTTCCCTTCGTTATAGGCTATTTTTGGTTCTGTATTATCTACAAATTTACCATATCTCTTTGAAAAATCAATCTGCTTATCATAGTGAGTAGGCAGGAAACCTAAGATATGGAGCACTCTGTGGAGCCGTTCACGACGAAGCAAATGTCGTTCTCGACAATGTCGTGCATTTCTATAGGAGGTTCTTTGAGCAGTCGAAGAAATAGTAATTCCTTTTCCAAAATTACTTAAAACTTTCTGATCCATAGGAATAATTCTACTTCCTGCTGCAATAATTCTTTTTGTTTTTTGCAAGAGATCTAGCTGAATAAGCGCCCAACCAATTGAGTTGGAACCTATGTCTAATCCTAATATGTGTTTTATGTATTTCATATATTTAATAAGTTTAA